>Ga0299907_10000001_pt1 | contig 135868 bp, 129 predicted proteins | sample RVTome_16_FD_198680 | JGI IMG/M metagenome (GOLD analysis project Ga0299907, IMG submission 198680) | Soil microbial communities from uranium-contaminated site in the Upper Colorado River Basin, Wyoming, United States - RVT152D67 (version 2) ...
GTCCGGTCGATCTCGCGCGATACGAGCGCGGTCTTCGGGAGCAAGGGTTCAGTCTGATCGCCGGCGTGGACGAGGCGGGCCGCGGTGCGTTGGCCGGACCGCTCTTCGCGGCGGCCGTGATCCTTCCAGATGGGTTCGACCTCGAGGGAGTGAACGATTCGAAGCTCCTCACCGCGGCCCAGCGCGAAGATGCGTACGAACGGATCGTTCGAGATGCGATCGCGTGGTCGGTGTGCAAGTGCATGCCGCAGCGGATCGATCACCGCGGCCTCCAGCGCACGAACGTGTGGCTCCTGCGTCGGTGCGTCACGAGGCTGAGCGTTCAACCCGATTACGTTTTGACCGACGGGTTCCCGGTTCGACGGCTTCCCGTGCCGAACCTGTCGATCAAGAAGGGCGACGCGGTGACCGCATCGGTCGCCGCGGCCTCGATCGTGGCGAAGGTGTCGCGGGATCAGATGATGGATCGGTACCACCGGCGGTTCCCGGACTATGGGTTCGACCACAACCGGGGCTACGGGACGAAGGGCCATCGCGACGCGTTGTTCCGCTACGGCCCTTCGCCGATACACCGGCATTCGTTCAAGGGACTCCGTACCGGCTACTACCCGGGCTCGTTCGACGAAGCGCGCGGACGAGCCGATGGCGTGGCGCGCCCGTACGAGCCAACGGCGATGTCACCGTCGAGGACATGAACGCCGAGATCGTCGTCATCGAGGAGGCGGGCCCGTGAACGAAGAAGACGACATCGAGCGGTTCGAGGAGCAACGCGAGCTCGAGCTGTACCGCGAATACCGCGACGTCGTCCCGATGTTCCGCTACGTCATCGAGACGGAGCGCCGCTTCTACCTCGCCAACCAGGTGGACCTTCAAACGCACGACGGCGGATGGGTGGAGGTGAGGCTCGGCGACGCGTGGGTGTGGGACATGTTCCGGCCAGCGCGGTTCGTTACGAGTGTCCGTGTGATGACGCGCCGCGACGTGAACGTGGAAGAGCTTCGTCACGACGAAGATCCCACGATCGCCCCGTAGCTCGGGGTTCGTTCCTCCGCTCGGCCCCGACGACGCGGATGTCGGTATCGGGGGATAGCGTCCGGACGTGCCCGCGACGGATCGCCGACTGTCTCGCGCGCGCGACGGCGAGGAGGCCACGGCGCGGGTGTATGAGCGCCGCGGCTACAGGAGGATCGCCCGCAACTGGCGGTGCGCGATCGGCGAGCTCGACCTCGTCGTGCAACGGGGAGGCACGCTGGTCTTCTGCGAGGTCAAGACACGGACGGACATGGCTTTCGGTGGTGGGTACGAGGCTGTCACGTGGTCCAAGCGGCGGAAGCTCCGCCAGCTCGCTGACGCGTTCATGCAGTCGTACCGGTCCCACGCGGTGCTGACGCGGTTCGACGTGGCCAGCGTGTGGCTCGGGCCGCGCGGACCCGACGTCGAGATTTTCGAAGACGCCTTCTGATGTAGCTCGGTGTGTCGGTGGCGGACGCTAGGGTCGCGCGACCGTGTACGGGCGCGTCATGGGGGTCGCCGTTTTCGGCGTTCGCGGGCGCCCGGTCGTCGTCGAGGCGCACATCGGTCGCGGTCTCCCGTCGCTCACGTTGACGGGACTGCCCGGCGCCGCGGTTCAGGACGCGCGAGATCGCATCCGTCCGGCGGTCGAGAGCGCAAAGCTCGAGTGGCCGCTCCGCCGCGTCGTGGTGAACCTGTCGCCGGGCAACATCCGCAAGGACGGGCCCGGGCTCGACCTTGCGGTCGCCATGAGCGTGCTCGTTGCGACGGGACAAACGCCGGCCGACGGCGTGCGACGGTGGGGGTTCGCCGGCGAGCTCTCGCTCAAGGGGACGCTCGTGTCTACACCGGGCGTGCTTTCCGTTTCCATCGCCGCCGCGGCCGACGGGCTGCGTGGCGTCGTGGTTCCCGAGATGAACGCGGCCGAGGCGGCGCTCGTCGATGGCATCGATGTCGTCGGCGCTCCATCGCTCGCCGAAGTAGTGGGGTTCTTCCGCGGGACGTGGCGGCCGTCGCCGCCGGCGCGTACCGCGCGCCGGGGCGCAGGAAGCCACACCGTCGACCTCTCCGAGATCCGCGGCCAGGCACAGGCGCGGCGCGCGCTGGAGGTCGCCGCGGCCGGCGGACATAACGTGCTGTTCGTCGGCGCGCCGGGTGCAGGCAAGACGATGCTTGCGCGCCGGTTGGCAACGATCTTGCCGGCGATGTCGGGCCCGGAGGCGGTGGAGGTCACGCAGCTGCACTCGGTCGCCGGGCTGCTCGAAGGGGACGGGCTCGTCCGCGACCGGCCGTTCCGCTCACCCCATCACTCGGCGTCGCCCGCGGCGCTTCTCGGCGGGGGCGCTGCGTACCTGCGGCCGGGCGAGGTGTCGCTCGCGCACAACGGCGTGCTGTTCCTCGACGAGCTCACTGAGTTCCGTCGTGATGCGCTCGAGGGACTTCGGCAACCGCTCGAGGACGGACGTGTCGTCGTCACGCGGGTGATCGGTTCTATCGAGTTTCCCGCTCGGTTCACGCTCGTCGCGGCGGCGAACCCCTGCCCGTGCGGTTACGACGGCGATGTCTCGCGCCGGTGCACCTGCCGCATCGACCGCGTCGAGGCCTATCGGTCCAAGCTGTCGGGACCGCTGCTCGATCGGGTCGACATCCGACTGACGATCCCCAGGCTGACCAAACAAGAGCTGCTCGGGCAGTCGGCCGGCGAGCCCTCGGTGGCCGTCCGCGGACGCGTCGAGGAGGCGCGCGATCGCCAGCGCGCCCGCTACGCGACGCTCGGTTTCCACTGCAACGCTCAGCTGCCGGGTCCTCTCGCGCGGCGACACATGAGAGTGGCGCCGGAGGCCGAAGAGCTCCTGGCCAACGCGGTCGAGACGCATTCGCTGAGCGGACGCGGCTTCGATCGCGCGTTGAAGGTCGCGCGGACGATCGCGGATCTCGCCGGGGCAGAACGCGTGAACGCCGACCACGTCGTCGAGGCGCTCGCGTACCGAACGGCGATCTCCGCCGAAGGCCTGGTCCGTGCGGGCTGAGGCGGTTCCGGCAGGGGCGTGGCCGGCCGAATTCGCCTCGACGGCGGAGGACCGCCGCGCCGTCCTCGTTCTCTCGTCGCTCCGCGGCATCACCCCGCGCAAGCTGATCGACGTCGCGTTGGAGCGCCGGACGGCTTCGGCGACGCTCGCATGGATCCGCGAGGGGAGAGCCGGGAGCGACAACGACGTCGCGTTCGCGAACGAGCTCGACGGGCATGAGATCGGACGCGCCCTCGCGGCTTGTGGAGCGCGGGTCGTGCACTGGGGCTCGCCCGAGTACCCGAGTCAACTCACCACGATCCACGACCCGCCGGCGGCGATCTTCGTGATCGGCCGCTCTCCGCCCGACGTGGTCCACGCGGTGGCCGTCGTCGGGGCTCGGGCGTGCTCAGAGCTCGGCCGCGACATCGCGCGCGACGTGGGTCGTGTGCTGTCGCTCGCCGGCGTCGACGTCGTGAGCGGTGCCGCTCGTGGCATCGACTTCGCCGCGCACGAAGGAGCGCTCGCGGCCGGCGGCCGAACGGTCGCCGTGATGGGCTCCGGCATCGGTTCGGTCTACCCGGCGGGCAGCAAGCGTCTCGTCGAGAGGATCGCGGCGACCGGCACGATCATCAGCGAGTATCCGCCGCGACGGCCGCCCAGCCAGTACAGCTTCCCGGCGCGCAACCGCATCGTGGCCGGGCTCGCACGCGCCACGGTCGTCGTCGAGGGCGCGCGGGGGAGCGGCTCGCTCATCTCCGCCGAGCACGCGATGGAGTTCGGGCGCGACGTGTTCGCCGTGCCGGGCGCCGTGACGAATGCGCTCGCCGAGGTTCCGCTCCAACTGATCCGCGACGGCGCGACGATGATCCGCAGCGCCGAGGACCTCCTGAACGACCTGGGGCTCCAGCTCGTCGCCGGCGAGGTCGCAGATCGTGTCGAGCTCTCCGACGCCGAGCGCGACGTGCTCGCTCATCTCGGGACCCCGATGCTGCCCGACCGTCTGGCGCCACTCGTCGGCTCGACCGTCCCGGAGGTGGTGGCCGTGCTGATGCGCTTGGAGCTGCGAGGGTTCGTCAGGAACGTCGGGGGCCGCTACGAGACGACCCTCACGGGAGCCGCGCCTCCGCGTTCCGCGGCTGGCGTCGACGAGCATTGAGGCGCCGCTACGCGGAACGCGCGAGCAATCGGAGCGCTCTCGGCACGCCGCCCCGCGCGACGAGCCGAACCGGAACGGCGGCGCGATCCAGCACGCTTGCCGCCATGGCCGAGCGGTACCCGCTCGCGCACACGACGGTGTTGACCGCATCGCGGTCGAACGTATCGAGTCGATCGGGAACGTCCCCCACGAAGACGTGCCGCGACTCCTCGAGGTGTCCCGCTTCCCACTCGGAGCGTTGGCGCACGTCGATCACATCGCCCGCCTCGCCGCGCCCGATGTCCTGGACGAGATCCTGTGCGGACATCGTCGGATACGAGCGGACATCCCTTCCTGACGCCCCCCACAGGTCGATGCCGCCCTCGAGGTACCCGGTTACGCGGTCGTAACCGATCCGGAACAGCTGCGTCGCCGCGTCGACGAGTGCATGGTGGTCCGGCACGAGCAGCACCACCTCGTCGCCGAACGGCACGAGCCAGCCCACGTAGCTCGCGAACGACTCCGCGATCGGAACGTTCAATGATCCGGGCGCGTGCACGGCGGCGTACGCGGTACCCTCGCGCGCATCCACCAGCGAGGCCCCGCGCCGTATGGCGTCGTCGATCTCATCGGCGGACCGCGGTGGCGGGATCGGAACGTCGCCGAACACCGGCGCACCGTTTCTGTTGATCGGCGCGAGGTACGCGTAGTAGTCCGGGTACGCCGCGAGGCCGTCGAGCTGTTGGGCCACGAACAGCGCCTCGTCGACCACAGTTAGTGCCGCGTTGCCGACGCGCTCCGCTCCGATCGACGACGTCCGCTGCTTCCCCGGCGGCGTCGACGCGCAGAAGCTCCCGGCCCCGTGAGTCGGCAGCAGCACCACGTCGTCGGGAAGGTCGGCGAGGCGCCGCATCGTTCGAAACTGCTGCTTGGTCAGCGACTCGGTGTTCTCGGCTCCGAGGAGGTCGGTTCGTCCCGCGCTACCCACGATGAGGCTTCCGCCGGAGAAGAGCGCGCTCGGCGCCGAGGATCCTGCCTCACGGAGGAGGTACGACGTGTGCTCCGGTGTGTGACCGGGTGTTGTGAGCGCGACGAGCGTGAGGTCGCCGACGCTGAGCGTTTCGCCGTCATCCATCGGCTCGAACGCGAACCGATATCCGGCGCGCGCCGGTCCAATGACGTCCGCGCCGATCGCGGCTCTGAGCTCCTCCGCACCGGATACGTAGTCGTTATGGACGTGCGTCTCGACGACGAACCGGATGCGAACGCCTCGTGCTTCGGCCACATCGAGCAGCCGCACCACGTCACGCTGCGGATCGATCACCGCGGCCTCGGCGCCGGACGACACGAGGTAGCTGTTGTCGCCGAGACCAGGCGTCGTAAGGACCTCGACCGCCACGCACGGCATCGTAGTAGGGCGGTCGGGGGGCGGGCGTCCGGAGTCTTGAACGGACGTCTGGGCGGGGGTACAAGGGACCGACCGCATGGCCGTCTCCGACAAGCTTCCCCGCGGCGACGCACGCCTCATCGAGGCGTTCTGTGGGCATCTCGCGTTCGAGCGTCACCTCGCCGAGGGGACGGTGACGGCGTATCGCCGCGACCTCACGCAGCTAGGGCGCTTCCTCGTGCGTCTTCGTCGATCGCTCCCTTCCGCGACGCTTAACGACCTTCGTCGCTACCTCGCCCAGCTCTCGACGCTGGGGTACGCGCGCGCCTCTGTGGCGCGTCGCGTCGGCGCCATCCACACCTTCTACCGATGGGCCTCGGCGAACAGTCACGTGCACGTGGATCCGGCGGCGCTCCTCGGCAGGCCGAAGGTCGCGTCGCGCCTTCCGGTCGTGTTGCGGGTTCCGGAAGCGATGAGTCTCGTCGAGACACCTGAGCCGGCGAGCGACGACGACGTCGCGCGTGCCGTCGCCCTTCGGGACCGCGCGATCCTGGAGCTGATGTACGGCTCCGGACTCCGGGTGAGCGAGGTCGCCAGCCTCACGCTCGACCGCGTCGACCTCCGGCGTGGACGCGTCCTCGTGCTCGGGAAGGGGTCGAAGGAGCGCGACCTACCGTTGTCGGACCCCACTCGTGACGCCCTGATGGCGTGGATCCGACGAGGACGGCCGATATTGGCGGCCGACAGTCAACCCGCGCTCTTCCTAAACCGAAAGAACGACCAGTTGGGTGTACGCGACATACGTCGCCTTGTGGGACGATACGGGGGCGCCGCTCTCGCGGGGAGACGCGTGACGCCACACACGCTTCGGCATTCGTTCGCGACGCACTTGCTTGAGGGAGGGGCAGACATCCGGGCCGTTCAGGAACTTCTGGGGCACGCGAGCGTCGCGACGACACAGCGGTACACGCACGTCTCTCGTGCGCGCCTGTTCGAGGCGTACCGACAGAGTCATCCGAGGGCTTGATGGCGCGCGCTACGAACACGTCGGAGAAGCGGCCGAAGGCCTCGGGCAATGGCTCGTCGAAGGTCGTCGTGAAGCCATCGACGAAGGTCGATCCGGTATCCGTATCGACCGCGTCGACGGCCGTTCGCAGCGGGCGCCCGCAGCCCGACCCGACCGACGAGCTCTCACGTCTGTGGCAGGAGTTCAAGCGAAGCGCGTCGCCGTCCGCGCGTGAGCGGTTGATCCTCCACTATGCGCCGCTCGTGAAATACGTCGCGAGCCGTGTCGCGACGGGACTGCCGTCGAGCGTCGAGCAGGCGGACCTCGTCTCATACGGAATGTTCGGCTTGATCGACGCGCTCGAGAAATTCGAGCCGCCGCGGGGCAACAAGTTCGAGACATACGCGATCCCCCGCATCAAGGGCGCGATCATCGACGAGCTCCGCGCGATGGACTGGGTCCCGCGGTCGGTGCGGTTCAAGGCGCGCGAGATCGAGAAGGCCTACGCGGACCTCGAGTCGATCCTGAAGCGCGCGCCGAGCGAGCGGGAGGTCGCCGAACGACTCGGCGTCTCGCTCCGCGAGCTACACGACGTCATCAACCAGATCTCGTTCGTGTCGGTCTTCGCGCTCGACGAGCTGCTCTCGGTGGGAACCGATCGCGGCGAGCAGATCTCGCTCCTCGACACGCTCGCCGATCGCGGTGTCGACCCCACGACGAGCCTCGAGAGTCAGGAGACGCGCGGCATGCTCGCCGCAGCGATCAACTCGCTCTCCGAACGCGAGAAGATCGTCGTGACGCTGTACTACTTCGAGGGGCTCACGCTCGCAGAGATCGGCGACGTGCTCGGCGTCACGGAGTCGCGCGTCTGCCAGATCCATACGAAGGCGGTTGGGCAGTTGCGGTTGCAGTTCGTCGAATCCGACTGACGCTTCGCGATCCAAAATTCCCTTCGTTCGCCTGTGCGGGGCGTCACAGCGTCCGAAGACACTTCACGCTAGCGTCGCCGGGGCTCGGGAGCGCAAGGAGTAAGCGAGCGGAGCGAGCGAACGTCGCCCCCAAGGGCGATGTCGAAGGAGGTGCGAGTGGGCGTCGTGGTTCCCTCCGTCCTCCCCCTACTGCTCGCGTTGACCGTTGCCGTGCCATTCCGCGTCGTCGAGCCGTTGGGCGCCGCGGCGCCGACGTCGGGGACGTGGGCGTGGCCCGTCGTCGGACCGGTCATCGGCACGTTCGATCCGCCCGACACGCCGTTCGGCGCGGGCCACCGCGGAATCGATATCGCGACAGAGGTCGGAACCGTCGTGATCGCTCCCGAGCCGGGCGTCGTCGCGTTTGCCGGCAAGATCGGTGGTGAGCTGTTCGTGACGCTCGACCACGGTGGGGGGCTCACCAGCACCTACTCGTGGGTTTCGAGCACGCTCGTCCGTAAGGGCGACTCGGTTCCGCGGGGCGCCGCCATCGCGTTGAGCGGGCGTGGACATCCGGACTCGACGACGGCGCACCTGCACTTCGGCGTCCGGCGTGACGGGGTCTACCTCGATCCGCTTTCGTTCCTCATGCCGCCGAACGTCTCCGAGTTCATCCGCCTCGCGCCGCTCGACGACCTCGCCGCCTGACGCAGCTTCGCGTCGCGGACCGACGGCGCGTCGATAGGATGAGCCGCTTCTCGACCTCTCATGTCACAGACGCGCTCGTTCCTGGCGAATGCACGCCGGCGCAGGCCGGTCGTCGTCGTCTTTTTCGTCGCCGCGGTCGTTGCCTACGCGCTCGCCGCCGCGAGCGCGTTCGCCCAGACGAGTGGTGGCCCCCAGTGGCCGCAGTTCCAGGGCGGGCCCGAACATCGTGGCGTATCGGAGAGCGGCCCGGCACCTCCGTATCGAACCCGGTGGACGTTCACCAGCCCGGACGGATCGGGGCTCTCGGGCGCCGTCATCGTCGACGGCCTGGCGATCTCCGTCGGCCGCGCATCTGTCTACGCGGTCGACGTCGCGACGGGCGAGCTGGCGTGGGACGTCGCTCGCGCGGACGGACCGGTCTCGTCCCCGGCGATCGCATCGGGGAGGCGGCTCACGTTGCTGTACCTCGACGGGGGAGCTTCGACGACACCGTCGCCGTCGCCCACGCCCGCTGATGGGTCGCCCTCACCGTCACCGGACGACGAGGCCGAGGCAGCCGGCGCGTCCCTCGTGGCGATCGGTCTGGAAGATCAACGTGAGGTGTGGCGCGTGCCGCTCGGTGCCGAGTCTCGGAGCGGAGTCATGGTCGACGGCGACATCGCGTACGTCGGAGACCAGGACGGAACGCTCTACGCCGTCGACGTCGCGGACGGCACGGTGCGATGGACGAGCGAGATGTCCGGACGCATCGACATCTCGATCGCAGCGTCGGACGGCCGCGCCGTCGCGATCTCGCGCAACGATGACTCGCGTCGCGTCGTCATCGCCGCCCACGATGCCGACGACGGCGAACGGTTGTGGCAGATCACGCCGCAGCTGAGCGCGACCGCGGCGTCATCCGCCGCGCTCACCGAAGATGTCGTGATCGTCGGCCTCGCGGACCGGCTCGTTCGCGCGTTCGGTGTGGAGGACGGAGAGGAGCGCTGGTCCTCGCTGGCGCTTCAGCTGTTCTCACCGCTCACGGCGCCCGCCGTGGGCGAGGACGCCGTGTACGTCGCGGACATCGGCGGGGGGCTGTATCGGCTCGATCCCGTAGACGGCGATCGTGGATGGAGCTTCCAGTTCAATGAGGTCGTCGTGCGCAGCTCGCCCGTGATCATCGATCGCTGGGTGCTGCTCGGGCTCAACGATGGCCGACTGGTGGCCGTGGATGCGGCGTCCGGTCGACTCAACTGGCAGAGTGCCCCGTCGCAGGGGCTGGCCGGCACGATCGCCGTCTCGTCCGAGGCGATCGTCGTGGTGAGGGGAGGCAACGACCCGGGACTCGTCGCGTTCGAGAACGATCCCGATGGCCAACTCGTCGACGAGCCGTCGCCCACCGAGCTCGAGGCGGGCACGACGCTGAGCCGTATCGCTGTCGCCAGCGTCATCGTGCTCGCAGCGGCGCTCGTCCCCGGCGTCCTGATCCGCCGCCGCATGGGTGATCGGGCGCTCGTCGCCGCCGATGCCGTCGACGAGGTGGACGACGAGCGAGAGGACGAAGGGTGAGCTCGCGGAAGGGACGGCGACGAACCGGCCCCGCCCCGAACGACGGCCGGCGCGCGGGCTCGGCGGATGCGGACAACGTTCCCGCCGCCGACCGGCCTCGAGGCCTGTTCGGTGGCGCGCTGTTCGGCTCCGGTCAGTCGCCGCTACCGCCGCTCGGGCGCTCCCTGGGGAGGGGGCTCCTCGCCGTCGCGTCACAGCCGGCGCTGGTGGGGCTGGCCATCGCGCTCGTCGTCGCGGCGTGGATCGGCCTGATCATGCTCGGCTTCGAGGGATCGCCGGGCCGGACGGTCGACCTGCTCGCGATGCCGCCGATCAGTACGTACTTCGACCTCGGAACGGGCGCGAGCGTCTTCGGGTTCGGCTCGTCGTTCCTCGTGTTCACCGGCCTCGCTCTGCTCCTGCGCGCGATCATCACGTCGCTGCTGACCGGCATGATCCTCCAGTCGCTGGAGGCTGGCCGAGTGACGCTCGCCGGCGCGATCCTCGGCCTGCGCGCCTTCCCGACCGCGCTCGCCGTCTCGGTGCTGTCGTTCAGCCTGATCGTCGCGGGGAACCTCGTATTCCCCGTCCTGGGGCCGGGGATCGGGTTCCTGGGCTTTGTGGCCGCGCTCGTCGCGGGCCTGTTCTTCCTGGGATTCGCCCCTGCCGCTGCGATCCGGCAGGGACGAGGCGTCACCGAGTCACTCCGGCGATCGGGACGTGCGGCGATGCTCCCGGGGGGGCGGCATCTCCTGCTGTGCACCCTCTATTTCTTCCTGGCGCTCCCCGTCGTGGTCGGATTCGCCCCCGGCGGGGGCGAGATCACCGCGAATCCATCTCTGGTGACGTGGGTGTTCGTGCTGGGCGTGAACGTCCTCCACGTGGCGTTCATGGCCGCCTTCGCGTACCGGTGGGTGATCGCCGAGCCCAACGTGCCGGAGCAACCCGTCCCGCGGCGGCGGCAAGCGGCCCGAGCGTCGGCCGGAGCGCGCGGGCGGCGGTAAGCCCGCGCGCATCGTCGCTGCTAGACTGCCCTCTGCCGGCGCCCAGAGGCGCCGAGCTCACACGTCCGAGGAGTCCTCGCGGGGTCCCGGCAACGGGCCGTGGCGGGCAGATCCGGGCGGAGGATCAACCAGAAGGAGGAACATCGTGCCCGTCGTCACCAGACGGGAGCTCCTCGAGGCGGGCGTTCACTTCGGGCACCAGACGAGGCGCTGGAACCCGAAGATGGGCCGTTACCTGTACGGGGAACGCTCCGGCATCTACATCGTCGACCTCGAGAAGACCCTGTCGGGCCTCGAGGAGGCATACGGATTCGTCCGCGACATCGGCCGGCGGAAGGGCGTCGTGCTGTTCGTCGGGACGAAGAAGCAGGCGCAAGAGGTCATCGCGGAGAGCGCTACGCGCGTCGGCATGCCGTACGTCACGACCCGGTGGCTCGGCGGCATGCTCACGAACTTCCAAACGGTCTCGCGCCGACTGCTCCGGCTGCGCGAGCTGCGCGAGATGGAGCGGACCGGCGCCTTCGACTACCTGCCGAAGAAGGAGGCCATCAGACTCCGGCACGAGAAAGAGAAGCTCGAGCGGAACCTGGGCGGGATGCAGAGCCTGGAGCGTCTTCCCGACGCCGTGTTCGTCATCGACACCAAGAAGGAGCACATCGCCGTGAACGAGGCGCGCAAGCTCGGCGTGCCCGTCATCGCCATCGTCGACACGAACTGCGACCCCGACGAGGTGGACTTCGTGATCCCCGGTAACGACGACGCCATCCGTTCGGTCGCCCTCGTCACGAGGATCGTCGCCGACGCGCTCGCCGAAGGCCGGCAGATCGGGCGTGAGGCCGTCGTCACCCGCGCCACCGGCCCGGAGATCGAGCCGGAGCCCGAGCCTGCTACCCCCGCCATGCAGGCCGCGTCGACCGAGGCGACCGACTGATGGCCGATATCCCCGCGGCGCTCGTCAAGCAGCTCCGCGACATGACCGGCGCGGGGATGATGGACGCCAAGCGCGCCTTGCAAGACGCGGACGGCGACGTTGACAAGGCCATGGTGCTTCTCCGCGAACGAGGCTTGGCCTCGATCGGCAAGCGTGCCGGTCGCGCCGCCAACCAGGGCCGGATCGAGTCGTACATCCACTTCAACAACACAGTTGGCTCACTCGTCGAGGTCAACTGCGAGACCGACTTCGTCGCCAACACCGACGACTTCAAGCAGCTCGCCAAGGACATCGCGCTGCACGTCGCGAGCCCGCTCGCGCCTCAGTACCTCACGCGTGACGACGTTCCCTCCGCCGTCGCCGACGGCGAGCGTCACGTCTACGAGGTGCAGGCGAAGGAGACCGGAAAGCCGGACCACGTGTTGGCGAACATCGTCGAAGGCAAGATGAAGTCCTTCTACGAGCAGACCGTCCTGCTCGACCAGAAGTTCGTAAAGGACGACAGCCGGACGATCCAGCAGCTCCTCGACGAGGTCTCGACCAAGGTCGGCGAGAAGGTGGCCGTGCGCCGCTTCGTCCGGTACAGGCTCGGCGAGGATGCGGGCTGAGGGGAGATCAGTGTCGGAGGGTCCTCACGTCGAGAACGCCGCCCGGCCGATATACCGCCGCGTTCTGCTGAAGCTTTCCGGGGACGCGTTCGCTCCCGCCGACACCGGGTACGGCATCTCGACCGCTGCGACCGGGATGCTCGCCCATGAGCTCGCCGACGTCGTCGACATCGGAGTCCAGTGCGCGGTCGTCGTCGGCGGCGGCAACATCTTCCGCGGGCGCCAGGCGCCCGACATCGACCGCTCCCGTGCCGACTACATGGGCATGCTGGCGACGGTGATGAACGCACTCGCACTGCAGGACGCGCTCGAGAAGGTCCACGTCGCGACGCGAGTACAGACGGCGATCCACATGGCGCAGATCGCAGAGCCCTACATCCCGCTCCGCGCGACGCGGCACCTCGAGAAGGGCCGAGTCGTCATCTTCGCCGCGGGCATCGGCGTGCCGTACTTCTCGACCGACACGACGGCCGCGCAGCGAGCGCTCGAGATCGGCGCACAGGCCTTGTTGAAGGGGACGAAGGTCGATGGTGTCTACACCGCTGATCCGCACGTCGATCCGAACGCCAAGCGGTTCGACTCGATCGAGTACCTCGAGGTGCTCCGCGAGGGCTACCAGGTGATGGACGCCACCGCGATCACCCTCTGTATGGAGAACAAGCTGCCGATCATCGTCTTTGACTTCCGTACGGAGAACAATATCCGGCGCGCCGTCGCGGGCGAACCGATCGGAACACTCGTCCACGGTGGGGCGGCGTGACCGTCGACTCGGCGCTCAGGGACGCAACCGACAAGATGGACAAGGCCATCTCGGTGCTCAAGGACGAGTTGGCCGGGATCCGGACGGGACGAGCGACGCCTGCCTTGCTCTCGCGGATCGTCGTGGACTATTACGGGACGCAGGTGCCGATCCAGCAGCTCGCGTCGTTCAGCGTTCCCGAACCTCGGACCCTCGTCATCACGCCGTACGACCGGAACGCGATCGCCGCGATGGAGAAGGCCATCATGTCGAGCGACGTCGGGATCACGCCAGGCAACGACGGGACCGTCATCAGGCTGAGCTTCCCACCCCTGACGGAGGAGCGCCGCAAGGACCTCGTCAAGCTGGTCCACCACCGCGGCGAGGAGGGCAGGGTTGCCGTTCGGAACATCCGCCGGCACTCCAAGGAGGAGCTCGAAGGGCTTGAGCGCGAAGGCGGCATCTCCCAAGATGACCTGGTCCGCTCGGAGAAGGAGCTCCAAAAGGTCACCGACAAGCACGTGGCCGAGATCGACGAGGTCGTCGCGCACAAGGACCGCGAGCTGAAGGAGATCTAGTGCCGGAGGACGAGGAACGGGGCCAGGGCGAACAGCTCTTCGAGGACCTGGACAAGTTCTTCGCGCCGATTCAAGACGTCGACTGGCCCGAGTCGACCGACGATCGGTCGGCGGAGACCGGGTCGCGCGCGTCTCCGCGCTCGGAGGAAACGGCTGGATCCGAAGCCGATCCGCCGCTCCGCATCGAGGACGTCGACGAGGACGAAACCGAGACGTCGTCGGTCGGTCAGGACGACGTGTTCGCGTCGTCTTCGACCGACACCGAGCGCGACGAGCCGAATGACGACGCGAACGGGGTCTCCGCGTACCTGCTCGAGTCCGAGGCGGACGAGGACGAGGGGATCACTCGGGAGGCGTTGTCACGGGCGCCCGGCGCATACGTCGACCTCCCGGGCCCCGACGAGAACGACGACGAACCGGTCGTCGCCGAGCTCGACGAACCGAGCGCCGCCACCGATCGCGCGCCCGACCTCGAGTCGGTCGAGGCGGCCGCGGACCGATTTGCCGAATCGGTCCGAGACGAGGTGAATGTCGGCGCGCCGTCCGGCGGCGCGACGGAGGAGATCCAGATCGCTGCGCTCCTCGGGGACGAGGAGGACGAAGAGGTCGAACCGGCTCGAGTGGAGGCTTCGCGCACCGTGCGACTCGGTTCAGAGGGACTCGGCGGTCCCAGCTGGCAGGAACCGACTGCGCTCGAGGTCGGGGGCGATACCGAGCGGGCCAGCGCCGGACGCGACGTGCCGATGGCGTTCCTCACCGGACTGGTACTCACCGCTCTGGCGCTCGGCGCCATCGCGATCGGACCGGGGCCGTTCGCGGTGGTGGCAAGCCTCTTGGTTCTGCTCGCGCAGGGCGAGTTCTACTTCGCATTGCAGAAGCGTCATTACCAACCCGCAACCGCGCTCGGTCTGGCGGCGGGTGGGCTCATGCTCGGTGCTGCGTACTACCGGGGCGAGGCGGCGATGCTGGTCGTCCTGGCGCTCACGGTCGTCGCGACGTTCCTCTGGTACATGACGGTGCCGCCGCCGCATCGTCGCAACGTCGTATCGAACATCGGGCTGACGCTCCTCGGCGTGGCGTACATTCCGCTCCTAGCGGGGTACGCGCTCGCGGTTCTGCGGCTCGCGGACGGACGAGCCTTGGCGCTCTCGATCATCGGGCTCACCGTGGCGTACGACATCGCCGCGTTCGTCGTCGGAACGTGGTGGGGAAGCCGCCCGCTCGCGCCCAACATCAGTCCCAAGAAGTCGTGGGAGGGGGCGATCGGCGCCACCTTCGTCGTTGCGGCCATCGCGATCGGAGCCGTCGCGCCGGCGGTGGGGCTGCTGGACACGATCCCGGCCTCGGTCGGTCTCGCCGTCGTCGTCAGTTTCTTCGCGCCTCTCGGCGACCTCGCCGAATCGCTGTTGAAGCGGGACCTCGACCTCAAGGATATGGGCGGCGTGCTTCCGGGTCACGGCGGCGTGCTCGACCGCATCGACGCGCTGCTGTTCGTGGCGCCCGCGGCGTTCATGTATCTGCGCGTCCTGCTGCTGTAACGCTCGCGCGCTTTTGGCGCGGGGCCGCAGGCCGTTCGCTTCGGCCACTGCGCCACCCTCGCCCCGGTTCCGGCCTTCGCGGGGGTCCGGCACACGTTCGCTTCGCTCACTGTGCTTTCCCCCGCACCCCCGTGAATCGGTTCCCGTGAATCCAGCCGCTCCGGGGTACTCTTGAGTCCGTGCGTACGCTCATCATCCTCGGGTCGACGGGGTCGATCGGCACACAGGCGCTCGACGTCGTCAGGCGGAACCCCGACCGATTCCGCGTGGTTGGACTGTCGGCGGGAACCAACCATGAACTGCTCGTCGGCCAGATCCGCGAGTTCCTGCCGCCGCACGTGGCCATCGCGGACGAGGAGGCCGCCTCGGATCTGCGAGAGCGGCTCGCCGGCATCCGCGGCGTGGAGGTCCACGTCGGCCCGAACGCCGCCGAGACGCTGGCGCGCGATGCAGAGGCGGACATGGTCCTCAACGCGCTCGTCGGCGCGGCCGGGCTCGGGCCGACACTCGCCACGCTTCAGGCGGGCAAGACCCTCCTGCTCGCGAACAAGGAGAGCCTGGTCATCGGCGGCGAGCTCGTCTTGGACCTCATCAAGGGCGAGCCCGAGCGGCTGATCCCGGTCGATTCCGAACACGCCGCGCTCGCGCAGTCCCTGCGCGGCGAGCGGCGTGAGGACATCAAGCGCGTGATCCTGACCGGCTCGGGCGGTCCGTTCCGCGGGTGGACCCGCACGGAGCTCGCGAAAGCGTCGGTAAAGGAGGCGCTCGCGCACCCGGTGTGGCAGATGGGCCCGAAGATCACGATCGACTCGGCGACGCTCATGAACAAGGGCCTCGAGGTGATCGAGGCGCACTACCTGTTCCGCCTCGACTACTCCCAGATCCATGTGGTGATCCACCCCCAAGGCCTCATCCACGCGCTGGTGGAGTTCCGCGACGGGTCGATGCAGGCGCAGTTCTCGTTGCCGGATATGCGTCTTCCGATCCAGCACGCGCTCGCGTGGCCGGAGCGGCTGCCGACCGGCGTCGGCTCGGTTCCGCTCGTCGACAGCACGCTCACCTTCGAACCCGTCGATCGCGAGGCATTCCAGGCGATCGATCTCGCGTACCGCGTGGGCGAGCTCGGCCTGACGTTCCCCGCGGTGATGAGCGCCGCGAACGAGGTGGCCGTCATGGGGTTCCTGGAAGGGAAGATCCCGCTCACCCGCATCGTCGAGATCGCGCAGGCGGTCGTCGACGAGCACCAGGCGCCCTCGTCGGTGGTGTCCGTGGTGAACCTCGAGCGCGCCGACGCTTGGGCGCGCAAGCGCGCCGCCGAGATCATCGAGGCGCCGCGGTAAGGCCCAGCCGTGGGCGCGCTCGGCCAAGTCTCGTTCTTTGTTGCGCTGGTCATCGTCATCGTCATCCACGAGGCCGCGCACTTCGCAGTGGCGCGCGCGTTCGGGATCAAGGTGAAGGAGTTCTTCATCGGGTTCGGTCCCAAGATCTGGTCGACGATGCGAGGCGACACGGAGTTCGGATTCAAATGGATCCCCGCGGGGGGCTACGTGAAGATCGCGGGGATGAGCCCGTACGAGACAATCGCTCCAGAGGATCTTCCGCAAACGTACGGGGCGAAACCGAAGTGGCAGCGAGCGCTGGTGATCGTGGCGGGACCGGCGACGCACTTCGTCCTGGCGATCGCCTGCTTTGCGCTGTGGCTTGGCTTCGTCGGCCAGCCGACCACGAACAGTCCGCAGATCATCGCGGTCGAACGACGACTTGAGGGACAGACGTCGCCCGCCGTCGAGGCGGGCCTTCGCGCCGGCGACCGCGTGGTCGCCATCGACGGCGTCGACGACCCCTCAACCGACGAGGTCCTAGCGCGCACGCAGGAACACGTCGGCGAGCCCCTCGCGTTCACGTTCGAGCGCGACGGCGAGCGGTTCACGGTGGACATCGTGCCGGTGCCTGCCCAAGTGGACGGTGAGGAGGTCGCGCGGATCGGGGTCCGGCTCGGCGAGGGCAGGCGCGAGACGAGCGGACCGATCGGCGCGCTCTCGAAGGGTGCGGACCTCGTTGGAGAGCATGCGGTCGGCACGATCAAGAACGTCGGACGCATCTTCGGACCGGAGGGGGTCGGCCGCGTGTTCGAGCTCGCGTTCACCGACGCTCCGAGGCGGAACGAGGATGTGTCGAGCGTCGTCGGCGTGGGGCGGTTCGCGGGGAGCCTCGCGTCCGAGGGGCGTTTCGGCGACATCTTGTTCCTGTTCGCCATCGTGAACGTGTTCGTCGGTGTACTGAACCTGCTGCCGTTGCCTCCGTTCGACGGTGGTCATCTCGCGCTTCTCGTCGTCGAAAAGCTCCTCGGCAGGCCGGTCGACATGCGCAAGGTCGTCCCGGTGTCCGCCGCCGTCGCGGCGTTCCTCATCGTGTTCACGATCGCCGTCGTGTACGTCGACATCGTGAAGCCTCCGGTCTGAGCACGCGGCATCGGGCCGTCACGATTTCTCAACAACGCTCCCGCGGGCTCGCCATGGCGTGCGGATACGATTCCGAGCGTGACCCCCCAAACCGTCCTGGTCGTCGACGACGAGGAGGCGATCGCGGAGGCCGTTCGCGCCCGCCTCGAGAGTGAGGGATACCGGGTCGTGGTCGCGGCGGACGGCGCTCAGGCGCTCGACGCGGCGGAACGAGAGCCCCCCGACCTCGTGGTGCTGGACCTGATGCTTCCGGGCATGGATGGGCTCGAGGTCTGCAAGCGGCTGCAGCGCGACCGGTGGGTTCCCGTACTGATGCTCACCGCGCGGACGGAAGAGGCCGACAAGGTCGCGGGCTTCGCCGTCGGAGCCGACGACTACCTCACCAAGCCGTTCAGTCTGCGGGAGCTCGCCGTTCGCGTACGTGCCATCCTTCGGCGATCGGAGCGCGTGGCGCAGGCGACGTCGGGTGAGACGCTTGGCCTCGGGGCGCTCTCGATCGACGCCGCGCGGCGCCGGGTGTATGTGGACGGCACAGAAGTACTGCTCACGCCACTCGAGTTCGAGATCCTTCTCACTCTTGCACGCGACCCCGGCGTGGTGTTCACACGGGAGCAGCTGATGGATCGCGTGTGGGGCTACCGCGACTACGCGGGAGGGCGCGTCGTCGACTCGCACGTCGCGAGGTTGCGACGCAAGCTGGGTGAGGACGGAACGACACGGTTCGTTCGAACCGTGCACGGCGTCGGCTACGCGTTCCGCGACGACGCGGCGTGAGCGGAGGCCGCCGGTGAGGATGCGACCGTTCGAAAAGCTCCCGACGATCCGCGCCAAGCTGGGTTCGGTGATCGTGTTCGCCGTCGGGCTCACCGTCGCGCTCGTGTACTTCCTGCTCGGGTTCGCGCTGCGGAACTCGTTCCGCGACGCGGACCTCGTCGAGCTCCTTGCACTGGCACAGACACGGAGCCGCAGCGACGCCATCGCCGACGACGGCACCACGTCCTACGCCTGGACCGATGGCGGCGTCCTCACGTGGATCGGGGAGCCGCTCGGGGAAGAGCTTCCAATGTTCGACGGTGGCGTCCACGTGGGCGTGCAGGACGGGGTCATGTTCGCCGCCGTGCCGTGGCGCCAGGAAGGTGCGGGCGGGATGTTTTATGCCGCGCGCGAAGAGCCGGGCTTCTGGGTCGCCTCGACGAGGTTCCCGTTCGAATTCTGGTGGCAGCTCGTCCTCGCCGGCATCGCCGCCGCGGCGATCGCGCTGGCCGTGGCACGATGGCTCGCGCGCGGGATGACGCAGCCCCTTCGCGACATGGCCAAGGCCGCGCAGCGGATGCAGACCGGCGACTACCGTCAGCGCGTTCAAACGGCATCGCGAGACGAGGTCGGGCAGCTTGCCGTCGCGTTCAACACGATGAGCGGCGAGCTCGAGAGCCTCGAACGCCTTCGGCGCGACCTCGTGGCCAACGTGTCGCATGAACTCAAAACGCCGATCTCGGCGCTCCGAGCGCACCTGGAGAACCTGCTCGACGGCGTCGAGCGGCCCGATGCGCAGACGCTCCAGATGATGCTCGTCCAGACGGAACGACTGACGCGCCTGGTGGAGCAGCTTCTCGAGCTGTCGCGTCTGGAAGCGGGCGACGTGCCGATGATGCGTGAGCGGCTCTCGCTCCGCCCCCTCGTCGACCGCGTCCTTTCGGAGCTCGAGGTCGTCCGGGCGCGTCGCGCGGTCGAGCTCGACGAGCGGGTTCCCGACGACCTGCCACTCGTATACGCGGACGCCGAACGCGTGCATCAGGTCCTGTTCAACCTGCTCGACAACGCCGTGCGGTTCACGCCGTCGGGCGGTCGCGTCACGATCACGGCGTCCGGGCGGAACGGTGCTGTCGACGTTGCCGTTGCAGACACGGGTCCGGGGATCGCGCCGGAGCATCTGCCGCGGCTGTTCGAGCGCTTCTATCGCGTCGACAGTGCGCGCTCGCGCGACGAGGGAGGCACGGGGATCGGCCTGGCCATCGCCCGCTCGGTGATCGAGGCGCACGGCGGCCGCATCTGGGCCGAGAGCGAGCCCGGGAAGGGGAGCACGTTCACGTTCGAGTTGCCGGTCGCGACCGAGGCGAACGCACCGGAGACAAGGAGGAGCCGTTGAAATCCGCCACCACCGCTGTCGAGGTCACCGCGCCGGGCCGGCACACGTACCTCGATCTCACCGACGAGCTCGAACGGGCGATCAAGGACTCGGGTGTGACCGAAGGCGCTGTCGTCGCGTTCTGTCCGCACACGACGTGCGCGCTTCTGATCAACGAATGGGAGGACGGCGCCCTTCAGGACTTTCGCGAGCGGGTTCTCCGCCTGATCCCCCAGGATGCCTACTACGCGCACGACGACCTCGACCGGCGCACGCAAAACCTGGCCGAATCCCACGAGCGGCAGAACGGGCACTCGCACGTCACCTCGATGCTCCTATCGGCGACCTCGCACGCGATCCCCGTCTCGTCGGGCGAGCCGATGCTGGGGCGGTGGCAGCGGCTGATCCTGTTCGAGATGGACGAGCCGAAGGAACGCCGCGTCGTGTTCCACGCGTTCGGCGCATAGCGTCTGGGAGACTGGACCTCATGCTCACGGAACGACGGAAGAGCCGGCAGATCTCCATCGGCGCGGTGACGATCGGCGGAGACGCGCCCGTTCGCGTCCAGTCGATGACGACGACCAAGACCGCCGAGGTCGACGCGACGCTGCAGCAGATCGCGTCGCTCGTCGCCGCCGGCGTCGACATCGTGCGGGTGGCCGTTCCGCACTGGGAGGACGCGAACGCGCTTCGGGCGATCGCGGCGAAGTCGACCGTGCCGGTCGTCGCCGACATCCACTTCCAGTGGAAGTACGCGATGGCGGCGCTCGAGGCCGGCATCCAGGGCCTGCGGATCAACCCCGGCAACATCAAGTATCAGGACAAAGTCCGGCTGATCGCGCGCGAAGCGAAGGCGCGGGGCGTCCCCATCCGGATCGGCGTCAACGCCGGGTCGCTCGAGAAGGAGCTTCTCCAACGCCACGGCTCGCCGACGGCCGACGCCCTCGTCGAGAGTGCGCTCGCCGAGGCGAGGATCCTGGAGGACGAGGACTTCTTCGACATCAAGATTTCGGTCAAGCACTCGAACCCGCGCGTGATGATCGAGGCGTATCGCTCGCTTGCCGAGTCGTGCGACTACCCATTGCACCTCGGCGTCACCGAGGCGGGGCCCATGCCCACCGGGGCGGTGAAGAGCGCGGTTGGCATCGGGGCCCTGCTGGCCGAAGGGATCGGCGACACGATCCGGGTGAGCCTCACCGACGACCCCGTCGAGGAGGTCAAGGTCGGGATCCAGATCCTCCAGTCGCTCGGACTTCGGCGTCGCGGCCTCGATCTGGTCGCCTGCCCGAGCTGCGGGCGTGCGGAGGTCGACGTCCTGGGGCTCACCAAGCAGGTGAACGAGGCGCTCGAGCGTGAGGGGATGAAGGTTCCGATCCGTGTCGCGGTGATGGGCTGCGTCGTGAACGGACCGGGCGAGGCGCGCGAGGCCGACCTGGGGATCGCTGCGGGGAAGGGCCAGGGATTTCTCGTTGTCCGCGGCGAGGTCGTCGACAAGATCCCCGAGGATCGCTTCGTCGATCGGCTCCTCGAAGAGGCCCGGAAGATCGCGGCCGATCGCGCATCCGACGACGGCGTCGGCGACGACGGAGCGGTAGCCGGACCAGTCATTCCGGAGCCGGCGGTGTCCCCCTCGAAGGCCTGAACCGTCTCGGCCGTTCGCGGCGCGTGGACGCGCCGTTCGGTCGTTGCAGTTCGCCGTCTGTCGCGACATCATGCGTTGACTTCTGACAGGGGAGAAAGGCCGGTTGCCCGCTCCGTGGGCCCGCCGCGTCGTCGTCGCGGGCACCTCGCTGTTGTTTGTAGTTGGTTCTGGCGCATTCACGTCTGCGGCCGCACCCCGCGCCGGAGCCGGCGGGCGTGCCCTCGTCGCCACGAAACTCACGACGGTGCTCAGGGCTGACACCGCGTCGAGGGGTGGTGGCGCGAGCGTCGATCGGCGTGTTTCCCGGGCAGTTGCGCGGAACGGTCGTGCCGAGGCGCTCGTCGTCCTGAGCGGGGACGCGTCGCTGGCTCGCGCGCGCGCTTCGATCCGCGACGGTGACTCGCGTGCGCTCCTTCGCTCCGTCGTCCCGGCGTACGCGCAGTTGAAGCGTGGCGTTCGGGCCCGGATCCCCCGGCTCGACGTCCTGCGCGACTACCAAACGCTCCCGATCCTGCACGTGCGCGTTCCCTCGCTCGCCGTCCTCGAACGCGCTGCCGCCGATCCCTCGGTCGTTGGGATCGCGGCGAACAGCGGGTATCGGGCGTTCCTCGGTGAGAGCCTCCCGCTCATCAACCAGCCGGCCGCCGTCGCGGCCGGACACACCGGCGCCGGCACGGCGGTTGCCGTCCTCGACAGCGGCGTCGATCACACGCGCGCCGACTTCGGCGACTGTGCGGCTGGGCCCGGTACCGGAACGTGCAAGGTGGTTGTTTCGGAGGAGATGGCCCGCCCCGACGGTCGGTTCGACGACGCGGTCTTGCACGGGACGAACGTCGCCGGCATCGTCGTGGGGGTCGCGCCCGATACGAAGATCCTCGCGCTCGACGTGATCGACGGGAACGTCGCGTTCGCCTCCGACGTGCTCGAAGCGATCGACTTCACGATCGCCAATCAATCGATCTACAACGTGCGGGCGATGAACCTCAGCTTCGGCGACCTGTCGTTCCACACGTCGAAGTGCGGGGGGCCGAGCAACCCCTACGTCGCCGCGTTCGCGAACGCACGCGCGGCGGGCATCGTTCCCGTCGTCGCCGCGGGGAACTCTCGATTCAGCACCGGCTCCGAACGTGCGGGGATCGCCCGGCCGGCATGCACGCCGGGCGCGGTGAGCGTCGGCGCGGTCTACGACTCCAACCTCGGTTCGGTGACGGCCGGCTCCGGCAACGGTGCGTGCACTGACAGGACCACGTCGGCCGACAAGATCGCGTGCTTCTCGCAGGTCGCGAACTTCCTCACCGTGTTGGCGCCCGGCGTGTTCATCACCGCGGCCGGTGTCAGGTATGGCGGCACGTCCCAGGCCGCGCCCCACGTGGCCGGGGCTGTAGCAGCGATCGCCGACGCCTCGCCGACGGCCGACCCGACAACCGTCGACAATGCATTTCGAAGCTCCGGTCCCGTGCTGAACGATCGGCTCGTGAATCGCGGTTTCCGTCGACTCGACATCCCGGCGGCGATCGCGGCGCTCGGCTCCGCGCCACCACCACCACGACTCGGTTCGTGCACGATCGAGGGGAACGGTCGCGGCAACCTCCTGGAGGGAACGCCCGGCGACGACGTGATCTGCGGCAAGGGGGGCGACGACGTGCTCGTTCCGAGCGGCGGGACCGACACGGTGATCGGGGGCGGCGGCTTCGATTTCGTCTCCTTCGAGAACGCCTCGGCCGGAGTGGTCGTCGACCTCGCTGTGGGCACAGCGACTGCGGGATCGGACGTCGTGACGCTCGAGCAGATCGAGGGCGCTATCGGAAGTCCGTTCGCCGACGTGCTCGTCGGGAACGGCGGCCAGAACCACCTCGTCGGTCTGGGTGGCAGGGACCTCCTCGACGGCGGGGGCGGGTTCGATCTCGCACGGTTCGACTTCGCGACCAGGCCGGTCCGCGCCAGCCTCGCCGGCGGCGTCGCACACGGGGAGGGGACCGACGAGCTGCATCGGATCGAGGGCATCGTGGGCGGTTCGGGCCCGGACGAGCTGGAAGGGAGCGGCGCCCGCAACGTGCTGGACGGGCGGAAAGGCGATGACGTGCTCTCGGGCCTGGCCCGGGCCGATACGCTGCTCGGCGGAGGCGGGTCGGACGTGCTGCTGGGGGGCCGCGGCAACGACGATCTGTTCGGCGGCCGCGGCGCGGACACGTGCTACCAGCAGGCGGGATCCGGAAGGATCTCCTCGTGTTGAGCCGCAGAGGCGGCTAGCGCGCCAGAGCCAGGAAGTTCCTGATGATCTTCGGGCCGTCGGGCGTGAGGATCGACTCGGGGTGGAACTGCACGCCGAAACGCGGACGCGTCCGATCGCGCGTCGCCATCACCAAGCCGTCGTCGCTCCACGCCGTGAGCGCGAGACCGTTCGGCAGGCCGACCCGTCTCACCACGAGCGAGTGGTATCGCGCCGCCTCGAAGGGGTTCGGCACACCGTCGAAGATGCCCTTCCCGTCGTGGTGCACGAGCGACGCCTTTCCGTGGACCGGCGTCGCACGCTCGACGATGCCGCCCGCCGAAAGGCCTAGAGCCTGATGGCCGAGGCACACGCCGAGGACGGGAGTCTCGTGGGAAAGGATCTCCAGCAGCTCGGGGAAGCACCCGGCGTCCTCCGGCCGCCCGGGCCCGGGCGACAGGACCACAGCCGACGGATTGCGCTCGAGCAGACGCTCCGCGGACTCGGCGTCGCTCTTCACCACCTCGGTCCGTTCGCCGAGGCTCTCGATCAGCTGCACCAGGTTGAACGTGAAGCTGTCGTAGTGGTCGACGACGAGGATCACGTTCCCTGCTCGTCGTCACGGGGGGCTACGCTCGCTCGCTCTCGCTCGCTGCCTTCTTGAGGCTCCCGCACCCCCCGCATGCTCTCGGCGTCGACGACCGCCGGCAGTAAGGCGGCCGCCTTCGCGATCGTCTCCTCCAGCTCCATGTCGGGATCCGAGTCCGCAACGATTCCCGCGCCGGTTTGTACGTGCGCCCGGCCGTCCGCCACGACCGCGGTTCGGATCGTGATGCAGAAGTCGAGGTCGCCTGCGAAGGTGCAGTACCCCACAGCGCCCGCGTACGGTCCGCGGGGGGTCGGCTCATGCTCGGCGATGAGCTCCATCGCCCGCCGCTTCGGGGCACCGGTCACGGTCCCTGCGGGGAACGTCACCGACAGCGCGTCGAGCGGATGACATCCGTTGGCGAGCTCGCCTTCAACAGTGCTCACGATGTGCATCACCTTCGAGAAGCGCTCAACGACCATGAGCTCAGTCGGTCGAACGGTGCCCGGAACGCAGACACGACCGAGGTCGTTTCGAGCCAGGTCCACGAGCATCGCGTGCTCCGCGCGCTCCTTCGGGTCCGCCAGAAGCTCGTGCTCATACAGACGGTCGCGGAGCTCGGTTTCCCCCCGCGGCCGCGTGCCCGCGATCGGTCTGCTCACGACCGTTCGTCCCTCGACGCGCACGAGCGGCTCCGGCGACGAACCCGCGAGCTCGAGTCCGAGCATCCGCACGAAGAACATGTACGGCGCCGGGTTCGTTACGCGGAGACGCCGGTACACGGGAAGGCCGCCGCGCGACGAGGTGAAGCTGACGCGACGCGACGGAACCACCTGATAGACGTCGCCCGCGAAGACGTGCTCCTTCATCGTCCGGACGATGTCGCGGAAGTGGTCGTCCGTCATGTTCGCGTCGCCACCGCCCGAGTCGAGGTGTCCGTCGCCGAGCGGCTCGGGGGGAGGACCTGCGGGCGACGAGACGCGGTCGGAGAGCTCCTCCAGCGCGTCGACGGCGCCGTCGTAGCCGCCGGCCGGAACGTGCGCGACGAGCAGCAGCCGCTGCCGCCAGTGGTCGAACACGATCGCCCGGTCGACGACGAGCAAGCCGATCGGTGGCGCCGGGGTCTCGCCGGGGGGAACCGGGTGTCCGTCGACGAGCTGCGCGGCCTCGTAGGAAAGAAAGCCGACGAGTCCACCCGTGAGCGACGGGAGCCCGTCGACGCGCGGAGCTCGAAGGCGTGTCGCCAGAGAAACGAGATCGCGGCGCGCGTTGCCGGTTGAACGAACGTCGAAGCCGAGATCGCGGACGACGTCGTGAACGTGGAGGCCTCCCTCATCGAGGACGACGACGGCGGCAGGATCCCCAGCCACGAACGAGTACCGGCCCCAGCGCTCGGAACGCTCCACGCTCTCGAGCAGGACGCCCGGGCCGTCACCCGCGAGTGCAGGGAAGACGCCGACCGGCGTCGAGACGTCGGCGAGCAGCTCTGTCCACACCGGCGCGAGCGCGCCCGAAGATGCGAGGGCGTCGAACTGTTCTCGGTTGGGGAGCACCTTCAGCGCGCGTTCACCTCCTGTCGGGCGGCACCGGAAAGGGCGAACCCCGGGGCTCCGCCCGGGGCTCTCGTGTGATGCGGATTCGTCGAGCGAGGCTGCCGGACGCTAGACCCCCCTGGGCCAGGACCAGACCATCGCTCGAACGCTCATGTCGTGCCGATGGTCGCACCGCCGGGACGAGCACGTCAACGGCGTTGCGTCGTCGCGCCGGTGGCCTGGACGCGAAATCGAGTCGTCGGCTAGGGTCACGGGCCTGCCGGGGGAGCCGAGCACGAGCGCCTTTCTTACGAGCGCCACAGGGAGATCGGGACGCACATGAGGACGAGGGCTCCTCTGCTCGTCGCCCTCCTGGTGGTCATTGGTGCAGTGGTTGGGGCACCCGCCTCCGGAGGTGACCACCATCGACCGCGGGAGCGCCGGGTCGTCGCGCGCGTCATCGGTCGGGCCGTCGATCACGCGAAACCCTCGCCGCTCTATCGGTCGTCACTGAGCGATTCGCCAGCGCCTCGACTCCACGCGAAGCTCGCGATCCTCGCGAGGCCAAGGGTCCAGCCGGCGCAGCACCCCGCCGCGCCGGCGATCGTCACGGGGTTCGACGGGATCGGCGACATCGACGGCAGGACCCCGGCCGACCCCACCGGCGCGCTCGGCGGCACCTGGTTCTTCACTGCGATCAACGTGTCCTGGGCGCTGTTCGACCGGACGGGAGTACCGGTGCTCGGTCCGGAATCCCTCGAGAGCATCGATCCCACGCTCGGCAACGGCATCCTCTTCGACCCGAAGGTGATCTACGACCAGTACAACGACACCTTCGTCTTGGTGTTCCTCGAGTTCGGCGTGTCTCCGCAACGGTCACGGATCATCGTGACGACGATCCCGGATGCCACCGCGGCGGACACAACGACGTGGTGCACCACGGTCCTCAAGGGTGATCAGCTGCGGGGGGACGGCAAGCAGTGGGCGGACTACCCAGGTCTCGGGTACACGGTCGACCGCGTCACGGTAACGACCAACCAGTTCGGGTTCGGCCGCGAGTTTCCCTTCCGCTACGCGCAGGTCCTTTCCTTCGACAAGGACGAGCTGTACGACTGCGCCGACGGGAGCGTCGCAGTGGACGTGATCACCGGGCGGCGGACGCGCAACCCCGACGGCTCTCTGGCGTTCACGCTGCAGCCGGCGCAGACCGTCGGCGCCCTGGGGACCGATCAATACCTGTTGTCGTTCGAGCCGCGGGGCCGTCGTTCGTTCCACACGATCTGGCGCGTTCGGCCCACGCCGACCGGCGTGAGCGTGACGAAGGACAGGATCCCGACGGGTCGCACACGGCCGCCGCTCGCCGCGCTCCAGGCGGGCGCTCCTGACCCGTTCGATCCGGACTACTGGTGGGACGCCGGGGACTTCCGCCTGGTGAACGCGTTCTACGACGCCGACCGGAACCTTCTGTACGCGGCGCACGCGGTGCGGAAGAACTTCAAGCCGGACATCGGATTCGATGGGTACATCGAGGCGGCCGCACGATGGTACGAGGTCGCCCCCGGCGTCGCGCTCGAGAGCTCCGCGATCGTGCGCAGAGGCGTGATCGGAGGACCGGACGTCGAGATCGGCTGGCCGGTCGTCGCGACAGACGTGCTCGGCAACCTGTTCGTGACCTACAACCGCGCGAGCTTCACCTTCGACGAGTTCCTCTCGGCGTGGATCGCGTCGATCCCTCCCGGCTCGACCGAACCCTCGGAGCAGGTGCTCGTGGCGGGCGACGACCTGTACAACGTGCGCCCGGGGCCGGAGCGCTGGGGCGACTTCAACGCGATCGGACGGGACCCGACGCACGGCGCGGTGGTATTCGCCGTCAACCAATACGCGACGGCGAACAACGTGTTCCAGCAGAGCGTCCACACCGTTCGAGAGGCCTGACCCCGCCCGAGCGTGAGCGAGCGCGGGCCGGACGCTATCCTTTCCGCCCCATGAGGCTCTCGGCATTCTTCGCGCCTACCCTGCGCGAGGACCCCGCCGAGGCAGAGGTGCCCTCGCATCGCCTCTTGCTCCGCGCCGGGTTCGTCCGCCCCGTCGCCGCCGGCGTCTATACGACGCTGCCACTCGGACTCCGCTCGATGCGCAAGATCGAGCGCATCGTCCGAGAGGAGATGGAGGCCTCGGGTGCCATCGAGCTCCGCATGCCGATCCTGCTCCCCGCGGACCCGTGGAAGGCGACCGGGCGCTACGAGCTGTACGGCGAGACGCTGTTCCGGCTGACCGACCGGCACGAGCGCGACATGCTCCTCGGGCCCACACAGGAAGAGGTCGTCACCGAGATCGTCGCCGCCGAGCTGCCGTCGTACCGAGATCTTCCGATCAACCTGTACCAGGTGGAATGGAAGTACCGCGACGAGTTCCGACCTCGGTTCGGCCTCCTCCGCGGCCGCGAGTTCCTCATGAAGGATGCGTACACGTTCGACCGCGACGAGGAAGGCATGCGGCGCTCGTACGACGCGATGCTGCGGGCATATCACCGCATCTTCGACCGATGCGCGCTGTCGTACGTCGTCGTCGAGGCCGAGCCGGGACAGATCGGCGGTGACGTGAACCATGAGTTCATGGCCCGTGCGGAGGTCGGCGAGGACCTCTTCGTCGAATGCGCGAACGGTGACTACCTGGCCGACCGCAAGGCGGCCACGCCGATGCCGCCGGAACCCGTGGACCTGGTCGACCCGCATCCGCTGGAAAAGGTGCACACGCCGGACGCGGCGACGATCAATGCGGTATCGGCGCTCCTCGGTCTCCCCGCCGAGCGGATGCTGAAAACGATGCTGTACGACGCCGGTGGACGCACCGTCGCGGTGCTGGTGCCCGGCGATCGCGAGGTCGAGGAGGCGAAGCTCGAGCGTGTGCTGTTCCCGGCGCCGGTGCGACCGTTCGACGAGGACGACTTCCGCGTGCGCGGGTTCGTCCGTGGCTATGTCGGCCCACAGGGGCTCGACGGCGAGGCAACGATTCTTGCCGACCACTCCGTTCGCGGCGGTTCCGACTGGGTGACCGGGGCGAACGAGGCGGACCACCACGTCACGGGCGCGAACACGCCGCGCGACTTCCGGATCGACCGGTTCGAGGATCTCGTCGCGCTCCGCGACGGCGACCGTTGCCCCGTCGACGGCGGCCAGCTCCGCATCGGACGGTCGATCGTCGTCGGTCACATCTACCAGCTCGGTACTCGATACTCGGGCCCCCTCGGAGCGACATTCGTCGACGAGGACGGTACGAACCGTCCGTATCAGATGGGATCGCATGGGATCGGCATCTCGCGCATCCTCGCCGCGGCAGCCGAGCAGTTCCATGACGACCAGGGTCTGCGCCTGCCGAAGGCTCTCGCGCCGTTCGAGGTCATGGTGATCAGCGCGAACGCCGACGACGACCGCGTCGCCGCCGAGACGGAGCGGATCTACGACGAGCTGTCGTCGCGCGGCGTCGACATCGTGGTGGACGACCGAGGCGAACGCGCCGGGGTGAAGTTCGCCGACGCCGACCTCGTCGGTTACCCCGTGCACATCGTCGTCGGGTCACGCGGCGTCGCCGCCGGTACGGCGGACCTGAAACTCCGGGCCACCGGTGACCGGTCGCAGGCCTCCCTGACCGATGCTGCCGAAGCGGCGGTGGCCCTGCTGTCGAGCGCACCCTAGGCTCCCTGCGTGCCATCCAAGCGCGCGCCGAACCACCTCCGCGACTTCGTCAAGATTGGCGAGGAGGTCGAAGGCGTGATCCAGCACGTCGGACGGGAGACCTGGGATCTCGTGCTGATCGACGTCAACGGACGGTGGGTCCGTGACGAATTCTCCACCGAAGACGCCGCCGAGGCCGCCTGCCGAGAGCTCGGCGTGCGGATGCACCGAGGCTGGGACGACGCGAGGATGGTTCGCCGGATGAACGCCCGCGACCACTGGAACCGCCCCGGTGGTCAGCGCCGGGCGCTGTAAGTCACCGCCGACCGCGCGACGAACGCCTGGTGCCGCCTCACGAAACGCTGTCGGCTATACTCGTTTTCAGCAAACGGAGCGGTTGTCACCCGAAGTGGGCTCGCGCCCACTTTCTTTTTGGAGGGTGCGCTCAACAAGTGGGCGAGCGGGAGCGCGCGAACGTCGTCCCCGCGGCGCGGGGGGTGCGCTCGGTGGGTGCGACAGATCGAGGAGCCGTCGAGGAGATGGTCCGGCCGGTGGTCGAAGCGGCCGGACTCGAGCTCTGGGACGTGGAACTTCGCGGCCAGGAGGGCCGGCCGGTCCTGCGAGTCACGGTCGACCGCGAGGGCGGCGTCGATCTCGACGCTGTCGCCGAGGTGTCGGAACGGCTATCCCGACGCCTCGACCTCGAGGACTTCTCGGATCGGCCGTACCAACTGGAGGTCAGTTCGCCCGGCGTGGAGCGGGCGCTGCGCGAACCGCGCCACTTCGAGCAGAGCGTTGGGCGGACCCTGAAGGTGAGGACGGCGGTGCCCGTCGACGGGCAGCGGGTGCATGAGGGCGCGTTGGTCTCGGCCGACGCGGAGGCGATCGTGATCGCATCCGACGGCGGAGAGCTGCGCGTCCCCTACGCGGACGTCGCGTCCGCGAAGACGAAGTTCGAGTGGGGCGCAGAGAAGAGGAACCGACGATGAATCAGGACATGATCGCGGCGCTGAAGGAACTCGAGCGCGAGAAGGGCATCGCGTTCGAGACGATCCTTGCCGGTCTCGAGGAGGCCATGGCGTCGGCATACAAGTCGTGGTGGAAGCAGCAGCACCCCGAGCTGGAGGAGGAGTCGTTCGGCGTGCGCGCGAGCATCGACCCCGAGTCGGGCGACCTCCGAGTTTGGCTCCAGCAGCTCCAGGTGACCGAGCACGAAGACGAGGAGACCGGTGAGATCACGACCGACTCCAAGGTGCTGTCCGAGGAGGAGGTCGAGGTCACCGACGAGTTCAAGGGCCGCATCGGCGCGCAGACGGCGAAACAGGTGATCTTCCAGAAGCTTCGCGATGCCGAGCGCGAGATGACCTACGAGGAGTTCGCCGGCCGCGAGGGCGACATCGTCACCGGCATCGTGCAGCAGTCCGAGCGGCGGTACACGCTGCTCGATCTGGGCAAGGTGGAGGCTCTGTTGCCGCAGGCCGAACAGGTACCGTCGGAGCCGTACCGGAACGGCGAGCGCCTCAAGGCGTACATCACCGAGGTCCGCCGCGGCACGAAGGGCCCACAGATCGTCGTTTCCCGCACGCATCCGGGGCTGCTGAAGAAGCTGTTCGAGCTCGAGGTACCCGAGATCGAGGAGGGGATCGTCGAGATCAAGGCGGTCGCGCGCGAGCCCGGTCACCGCTCCAAGATCGCGGTTGCCTCTCGTGAGCCGGCGGTCGATCCGGTCGGCGCGAGCGTCGGGCCAAAGGGTTCGCGCGTTCGGAACGTCGTCACCGAGCTCCGCGGCGAGAAGATCGACGTCGTGCCGTGGGCGCCCGACCCCGCAACGTTGGTGGCGAACGCCCTCCAGCCGGCCAAGGTCAAGGAGGCGCACGTCGACGACCAGACGCAGACGGCGCTGGTGATCGTCCCCGACTACCAGCTGTCGCTGGCGATCGGGAAGGAGGGGCAGAACGCGCGCCTCGCAGCGCGCCTTACTGGATGGCGGATCGACATCAAGAGCGAAACGCAGTTCGCGGACGAGCAGCGCGGATCGCGGAGGGCCGCGCCGGCGAGCCTCGACGGCGGTTCGCAGAGGCAGACGCAGGCGCCGACCGCGGATGAGCCGGTCCCGGAGCGGCCCGCCCCCGAGGAGTCCAAAGCCGCGGAAGCGTGACCCGTGAAGACGGCGCGCGAGCCCGAGCGCACGTGCGTCGGCTGTCGCGAGCGTTCGTCGAAGCGATCGTTGCTGAGGATCGCGGCGACGCCGTCGGGCGAGATCCTCGTCGACCCGAGCGGTCGTACGCCGGGGCGCGGAGCCTACGTGCATCGGGAGACGGCGTGCGTCGCCGCGGCGTTCGCCCGGGGTGGTGCGCTGTGGCGCGCGTTGCGAGCGCAAGCGAGCACGGACGCAGCCGCTAGGCTTAGGCACGAGATGGAACGGGAGCTGCAGGCGTGAGGGTGCACGAACTGGCGAAGGAGCTCGGCGTCACGAGCAAGGAACTGCTCGCGTCGCTGAGGGAGATGGGCGTCGACGGCCTCACCGCGTCCTCGTCCGTCCCGGACCAGGCCGTGCCGCGTCTGCGTGCATCCGGTGGGAAGGCCGTGCCCGAGGCCAAGATGAAGGAAGCGGTCGAGGAGCCGCTCCCCAAGGCTCGCCCTCGTCGGAAGCCAGTCGAGAAGGTGTCGGCACCCGAGCCCGCCGCCGCGGCGCCCGCTCCGGCCCCCGTTGCCGAGCCGGCGGCGGCCGCACCGCCGCCCGCTCCGGAGCCCGAACCCTTGGGACTTCCCGTGCTTCGGGTGGTGAAGGGCGCGACGGCACAGGACATCGCCGAGCGAACGGACCGTTCCCCCGCCGAAATCGTGAAGATCCTCATCTCGCTCGGCGACATGGCGACGGCGACGCAGTCGCTCTCCGACGAGTCGATCGGGGTCGTCGCGCGAGAGCTTGGCTTCGAGGCCGAGATCGTTGGGATCGAGGAGGAAGAGGAAGAGGAGGAGGAGGAGCAGGTCGACGACAGCGCGCTGGTTCCACGCGCCCCTGTCGTCACCATCATGGGCCACGTCGACCACGGGAAGACGCTTCTCCTGGACGCGATCCGCAAATCCGACGTCGTCTCGCAGGAGTTCGGCGGCATCACCCAGCACATCGGCGCGTACCAGGTCCACGTCGACGGCCGCGAGGTGACGTTCATCGACACCCCGGGCCACGAAGCGTTCACGGCGATGCGGGCGCGCGGTGCACAGGTAACCGACATCGCGGTTCTCGTCGTCGCCGCCGACGACGGGGTGAAGCCTCAGACGGTCGAAGCGCTGGACCACGCGAAGGCCGCCGGCGTGCCGATCGTCGTCGCCGTGAACAAGATCGACAAGCCCGAGTCCGATCCGGCGCGGGTTCGTCAGCAGCTCGTCGAGCAGGGGATCGTTCCCGCGGAGTGGGGCGGCACGTACGAGTTCGTTGACGTGTCGGCGAAGGCCAGGACGAATCTCGAGACGCTGCTCGAGACCATCCTGCTCGTCGCCGACGTGGAAGAGCTGAAGGGGAATCCCGAGGGCCGCGCGCGCGGAGCCGTCCTCGAGGCCCACCTCGACAAGGGCCGCGGACCAGTTGCGACGGTCCTCGTGCAGAGGGGCTCGCTGGAGGTCGGCGACACCGTGGTCTCCGGGACGAGTTGGGCCAAGATCCGCGCGATGCTCGACGAGAACGGCCAGCAGGTGAAGCAGGCAGGGCCGAGCAAGCCGGTGCAGATCCTCGGGTGGTCGGCCACGCCGAACGCGGGCGACGACCTCCGCGAGGTCGAAGGCGAGCGCGAGGCGCGACATCTTACCCAGGAGCGCGAGGCCAAGGTGCGCGCGGCCGAGCAGATCTCGGCGCGTCCACCAACGCTCACCGAGCTCATGGCGCAAGCGCGTCGCGACGAGGTGCCCGTCCTCAACATCATCCTCAAGACCGACGTGCAGGGTTCGCTGGGCGCGCTCGAGGACGCGTTCGCGAAGCTTCCGCAGGACGAGGTGCGCGTGAACGTGATCCACAGCGCACCGGGGGCGATCGCGCAGAGCGACATCTCGCTCGCGATGGCGTCGAACGCGATCGTCGTCGGGTTCAACGTGCGGCCCGACGCGCAGGCACGCGAGCTCGCGGAGAAGGAGGGCGTCGACGTTCGCTTGTACCGCGTGATCTACGACGCGATCAACGACATCCGCTCGGCGCTCTCGGGGATGCTCTCGCCCGAGGAGAGGGAGACCGAGCTCGGGGCCGCAGAGGTGCGCACCTTGTTCCGGGTTCCCCGCGTCGGCGTGATCGCCGGTAGTTACGTGATCCGCGGCACGATCGTTCGGAACGCGCGGGCGCGCGTCGTCCGCGACGGCGTCGTCGTCTACGACGGGCGTGTCGGGTCGCTCAAGCGCTTCAAGGATGACGTGCGCGAGGTGTCCGAGGGCTTCGAGTGCGGCATCGGGATCGAGAACTTCAACGACGTCAAGGAAGGCGACATCATCGAGGCGTACGAGGTTCGCGAGGTCGCCCGCGAGCTGTGACCCGGCGGGGCCCGGGGGTCGGAAGCGAGCGAGGTGGGCGAGCCACCCCCGGAAATGGAGGCGCCGTGCTCGTCGCGCTGGAACGCTTCGACCTCCGGATCCCCGGGTGCACGTCGCTCAAGGAGAAGCGTCACGTCGTGAAGACGCTCACGTCCGCGATCCGTCAGAAGTTCAATGTGTCGGTCGCCGAGGTCGACCACCACGACCTGTGGCAGCGAACCGCTCTCGCCGTGGCCGTCGCATCGGGAGACGGCTACCACGCCAAACGGGTGCTCCACGAGGTCGAGAGGCTCGTCGAGCGGTGGGCCGAGGTGGAGATGATCGACGCCGAGCTCACGCTGCACGCGCCGGAGGACTGAGACGCTCATGACCGGCGGAGCGCGACCGAGCCGCGTGTCCGAGGAGTTCCGCGAGATCCTGGCCGAAGAGATCCCGCGGCTGAAGGATCCGCGGATCGGCTTCGTCACCGTGGTCGGCGTGAGGGTGACGCCCGATCTTCGGCGAGCCCGTGTGTTCTACACAACGATGGGGGACGAACGCGCTCGGCGTGCGACCGCCGCGGCGTTGCGCTCGGCGCGCGGGCACCTTCGGAAGGTGATCGGCGATCAGGTACGCATGAAGGTGCTCCCGGACCTCGAGTTCGAGGAGGACGAGTCGGTCGAGACCGCGGACCGCATCGAGCAGTTGCTTCAGCAGGTGCGGCCGCCGGGCGAGGAGTCGAGATGAACGAGCTCGTCGAGAAGGCCGCGATCGCGCTCGGCCAGGCCGAGTCCGTCGCGATCGCCTGTCACGTGAACCCGGACGCCGATGCGCTCGGCGCGACCCTCGGCCTGTCGAACTTCCTCCGGGCAAAGGGCGCCCGAACGATCTGCTCGTTCCCGAACGAACCGTTCGAGCCGCCGAGGTGGCTCTCGGTGCTCCCGGGGGCGGATGCGCTCGTCCGACCCGCCGATTTCCCCTTCGAACCAGCCTTGATGGTGACGTGCGACGTCGCGTCGATGGATCGCCTCGGCATGCTGGCGCGTTCTGCCGCGCGCGCGGAGACGCTGATCTGGATCGACCATCACGTGAGCAACGAGGGCCTCGGAACCATCCCCCTGATCGATCCGCGCGCCAGTTCGACGTGCGAGATCGTCTGGCGGCTCATCCGGGCGATCGGCGGCGACGTGCCCGTCGAGACGGCGACGTGCCTGTACGCGGGAATCGTCACCGATACCGGCAGGTTCCAATACGAGTCCGTCACGCCCGAGACGCTGCGGCTCGCTGCGGAGCTGCGGGAGTACGCGTTCGACCATACGCGGCTGGTACAGGCGCTCTACGAGGACAACCCGGCCGCGTACCTCCGCCTGCTGGGGGCGGCGCTCGATCGGATCACCGTCGAGGGCGACCTCATATGGACCTACCTGACACAGGCGGATCTGGCCGCCGCGGGCGTTCACGCCGCGGAGACCGACGACCTGATCGACGTCGTCCGGACGGCGCGGGAGGCAGATGTCGCTGCCGTTTTGAAACAGCAGCGAGACGGGCGGTTCAAGGTGAGCGTTCGTTCGAAGGGTGGCCATGACGTGGCGACGGTCGCCTCGACGTTCGGCGGCGGCGGGCATCGGCTGGCCGCCGGGTATACGTCGAAGCATGGACTGGCGGAGACGATCCATCGGTTGAAGGCGGCGCTCCGCGGGGAACCCGCGGCCGAGGGATGAGCGCGGTCGATGGCGTTCTGCTCGTCGACAAACCATCGGGCGTGACGTCGCACGACGTCGTCGACGTCGTGCGACGTCGCCTCGGTACGCGGAAGGTCGGTCACGCGGGAACGCTCGATCCGATCGCGACGGGACTCCTGATCGTCGGCGTCGGTCGCGCGACCAGGCTGCTCCGTTTCTTCGGGGACCTGTCGAAGACGTACGAGGGCATCGCGCGGCTCGGCGTCGAGACGGACACGCTCGACGCGGAGGGGACGGTGGTGCGAACGACGCCTGTCGACGTCACGCGGGAGGACATCGAGCGCAGGTTCGCGGCGCTCGTCGGCGAGTCGCTGCAGCAGCCTCCGGCGTACTCGGCGGTGAAGGTCGGCGGCCGAACGTTGCACTCGGCAGCTCGGCGGGGTGAGCGGCTCGAGGCGGCGCCCCGCCCGATCAGGGTGGACTCGTTCGAACTTCGGGCGTACACGGCCCCGGACGTCGAGTTCCGCGTGACGTGCTCGGGCGGGACGTACGTGCGAGTCTTGCTCGCGGACGCTGGGCGCGCGTTGGGATGCGGGGCGCACCTCACCTGCCTGAGACGAACGGCGATCGGGCCGTACGCAGTCGGTAACGCCGTGACCCCCAACGCCGTCGGGGCGCCGCGCCCCGTCGAGGATGCGGTGGCGCACCTTCCTCGGATCGAGCTGGAGGTGGACGAGGCGCGCGCCGCCTCACATGGGAGCGTCCTCGCGCCGGCGGGCATCGAGGGGCCGTACGCGGTGTTCGGGCCCGACGCCGCGCTCGTCGGCATCTACCGCGATGAGGGCGCGAAGGCCCGTCCCGAGGTCGTACTCGCCCCGGCGTAGTCGCTACCCTCCGGCTCAGTGTCAGGGTGCACACGCGTGGAACGGACCCTCGGTCTTGAAGCTCTCCCGGTCGCACATCAGGCGACGGTCGCGACGATCGGGTTCTTCGACGGCGTTCACCTGGGGCACCGTGCGGTGCTCTCTGCCACCGTCGCGGCCGCTCGCAACGAACGCGTGCCCGCCGTCGCGGTCACGTTCGACCGGCACCCTCGCGAGGTCCTCACGCCCGACCGTGTCCCCAGACTCCTCACGACGGTCGATCGAAAGGCGGCGCTGATCCAGGAGACCGGCATCGACGTGGTGGTCGTCCTCGAGTTCACCGAGGAGTTCTCGCGGTGGCCGGCAGAACGGTTCATGTCCGAGGTTCTTCGGGACGGCCTCCATGCCGTCCGATGCGTCGTCGGCGCGAACTTCACGTTCGGGCACAAGGCGCTGGGCACCTTCGCGACGTTGGCGACGGAAGGGGAGCGATTCGGGTTCCGCGCGGAGGCGGTCGAGATCCAACAGACGGGCGAGCGTCCCATCTCGTCGTCGTCGATCCGCGAGGCGCTCTCACGCGGCGACCTCGAATGGCCGCGGGTCGCGCTGGGTCGAAGATTCGTCCTGGATGGAACCGTCGTGAGCGGCGCGGGTCGGGGTCGCGGGCTCGGCTATCCGACGGCCAATCTGCAGACGTGGCCTCGACTGCTGCTCCCCGGCCAGGGCGTCTACGCGGGTGCGGTCGGGTTCGGCGGCGAACGTCACGTAGCCGCTATCGACGTCGGAACGAATCCGACGTTCGGCACGGAACCACTCCACGTGGAGTCCTATCTATTGGACTTCGACGGCGACCTCGTCGGACGGGAGATGTCGGTGGAGTTCTGGGCATACCTTCGGCCGGAGGTGCGGTTCGAGACGCCCGACGACCTCGTCGGAGCGATCGATGAAGACGTCCGGCGGACCCGTGACATCGTCGACCTCGTGACAGGATCGGATCCGTAAACCGGCCCTGCCGTTGCGAGTCGAAACGAGACCGTCTGGTAGCCTTTCCGCTGGTCATGACGCTGACGAAGACCCAGAAAGCCGAGATCGTCCAGTCGCACCGCCGCTCGGACGCCGATACCGGCTCCGCCGAGGTGCAGATCGCCGTGATGAGCACGCGAATCTCCGCGCTCACCGAGCATCTGAAGGCGCACGAGAGGGACCACTCGTCGCGCCGTGGCCTGCTGAAGCTCGTCGGCCGCCGCCGCAGACTGCTGGAGTACCTGCGGCGTGAGGACATCGAGCGGTACCGCGATCTCGTGGCCCGCCTGGGACTCAGGCGATAGGGATCGGCGCCGCTCTCATAGGAGGGATGCCGATACCTCACTGAACCGTCTCGGAGGCAGACCTCCGGTCGGTTCTCAGTCGCGAACCTCCGATGGGGTGTCGGGCTAGCACGGCAGCGAAGCGAGTGGCGTGCGCGGCTGTGACAACCCCCCGTGATCGGCGGTTCACCACTGACAACCGGCCGCTCCGCCTCCTCATGCTCGAGCGCCGAGTGGCGCCGCGCGACCCAGCTCTTGAAGAAGGAGGAATGGCCGATGGCCACCACCACACTGTCCCGACAGTTCGGGAATCAAACACTGACGTTCGAGGCCGGCAGGCTCGCTCCGCAGGCCGAAGGCTCGTGCGTCGTCACGTACGGCGAGACCCAGGTGCTCGCGACGTGCACGACCGCTGCCCCGCGGGAGGGAATCGACTTCTTCCCGCTCACGATCGACGTCGAGGAACGGATGTATGCCGCCGGCAAGATCCCCGGCGGCTTCTTCCGTCGCGAGGGACGGCCTTCCGAGACCGCGATCCTCACCGCGCGCCTCATCGACCGGCCGATGCGACCGAGCTTCAAGGACGGCTACCGCGACGAGGTGCAGGTCGTGATCACTGTGCTCTCGGTCGACATGGCGAACCCATATGACATCCCGGGCATGAACTCCGCGAGCCTTGCCACGATGATCAGCGGCATCCCGTTCGAGGGACCCGTGGGGTCTGTCCGGCTCGGGCTGATCGACGGCGAGTGGGTCGTGAACCCGACGTTCCAGCAAGTGGACGGGGCGACGTTCGACATCGTCGTCGCCGGACGCCGCAACGACGCGGGCGACGTCGACATCCTCATGATCGAGGGGGAGGCACCGGACAACGCGATGCAACTCCTCGGGGCCGGCGAGCGCGCAACCGCGCCCACCGAGGAGGTTGTCGCTCGAGGGCTCGACGAGGCCAAGCGCGCGATCGGTGAACTGATCGACTTCCAGCTCGAGTTCGTCGCGAAGCTCGACGTGAAGCCGCAGCCGTTCGAACCGCGCCCTCTCTACGCCGCCGACACGTGGACGATCGTGGAGGCGTTCGCCAAGGAGCGGCTCGAGACGGCGATCGTGCCCGACAAGCAGGAGCGGGAGACCGCCTTCGAGGAGATCAAGGAGGCGCTGAAGGGCCACCTGCTCGAGACGTGGGGCGAACAGACGTATCAGGCCAGACAGTCAGAGATCGCGCCGGCATGGAAGGACATCCAGAAGAAGATCATGCGGGCGCGCGTCGTCGAGCACGGCGTGCGACTGGACGGGCGCGGGCCTCGAGACATCCGTCCGCTGTCGGCGGAGGTCGGTCTCGTGCCGCGCGCTCACGGCTCGAGTCTGTTCCAGCGGGGCGAGACGCAGGTCCTGAACGTGACCACGCTCGGGATGCTGCGCATGACCCAGATGATCGACACGCTTGATCCCGAGGACACCAAGCGCTACATCCACCACTACAACTTCCCGCCGTTCTCGACCGGCGAGGTCGGACGGATCGGATCGCCGCGCCGCCGGGAGATCGGTCACGGCGCGCTCGCCGAGCGAGCGCTCGTTCCCGTCATCCCACCGGAGGAGGAGTTCCCCTACACGCTTCGGCTCGTGTCGGACGTTCTCGGATCGAACGGCTCGACGTCGATGGCGAGCGTGTGCGCGTCGACGCTGTCGCTGATGGACGCCGGCGTCCCAATCAAGGCGCCGGTCGCGGGGATCGCCATGGGGATGATCGCCGACGAGGGAACGTTCGTGACGCTGACGGACATCCTCGGGGCCGAGGACGCCCTCGGTGACATGGACTTCAAGGTGGCCGGGACCAAGGACTTCGTCACGGCCATCCAGCTCGACATGAAGGTCACCGGCCTTCCGGGCGACGTCCTTGCCGGCGCGTTGCAGCAGGCGAAGGACGCTCGCCTGAAGATCCTCGACGTCATGCAGCAGGCAATCCCGGTCCCTCGCACAGAGGTGAACCCCAAGGCGCCGCGCATCCTCACGCTGCAGATTCCCGTCGACAAGATCGGCGAGGTGATCGGCCCCAAGGGCAAGCGGATCAACGAGATCGTCGCGATGACCGGAGCCGACATCGACATCCAGGACGACGGCACGGTGTTCATCGGCGCACGCGAGGGCGCCGGGGCCGACGAGGCCGCGAGGATCATCGACGAGATCGCCAACCCACGGCCGATCACGGTCGGCGAGCACTTCACCGGAACGGTCGTGAACACGACGACGTTCGGTGCGTTCGTGAACCTGGTTCCCGGACGCGACGGCCTGATCCACATCTCCAAGCTCGGCCGCGGGAAGCGCCTCGCGAGCGTGGAGGAGGCCGCGAAGGTGGGGGACACGATCGAGGTCGAGGTCCAGGACATCGACGATCGGGGGAAGATCTCGCTCCGGCCGGTCGGCGAGGAGTGGGCGATCCCTGAAGGCATGGAGCCGGAGGTGTCGCAAGATCGTCCGCCGCGGCGGGATCGCGATCGAAGAGGTCCGCGCGACCGTGACCGCCGTCCCCGCGAACGCCGAGACCGAGACTGAGGCTCGCTGCGGTGGCGATCGGTCGAACGGAGTTCGGCTCCGGCCTGCGTGTCGTGACCGAACGCATGCCCGGCGTGCGTTCGGTCGCGCTCGGCTTTTGGGTTCTCGCGGGTTCACGCGACGAGCCGCCGCCGGTCAGCGGCTCGAGTCACTTCCTCGAGCACCTCCTGTTCAAGGGGACGAAGACGCGCAGCGCCCGCGACATCGCAGAGGCGTTCGACGCGATCGGCGGCGAACTGAACGCCTTTACCGCGAAGGAGTACACATGCTTCTACTCCCGCGTACTCGATCGCGACCTTCCGATGGCGGTCGAGCACCTGACCGACATGCTGCAGCGCTCGGTGATCCGTGAGGGCGATTTCGAGTCCGAGAAGCAGGTGATCCTGGAGGAGATCAACGTCCACGAGGACACTCCGGACGACTTGATCCACGACCTGTTCACCGAGACGCTGTGGCCGCACCATCCGTTGGGCCGGCCGATCCTCGGCACCAAGAAGAGCATCCGCGCGGCCACTCGCGATCAGGTCCGCCGTTACTGGCGCAAGCACTACGTGCCCCGGAACATCGTGGTGGTCGCCGTCGGCAACCTCCAGCACGAGCAGGTGCTCGAGCTCCTCGCCTCGGGCATGGAGACGGGAACGGTTCGGAGCGAGGGGCCGGTGGCGTGGAAGGTGCGCAAGGCGGGCCGCGCGCCCGAGTCGTCGGGTCGCACGCTGGTCAAACGGCGCGACACCGAGCAGGCGCACATCTGCATCGGCACGACGGGTCTCTCACGCAACGACGATGATCGGTTCGCGTTCGGGGTGGTCAACAACGCGATCGGGGGCGGGATGAGCTCGCGGCTGTTCCAGGAGGTGCGCGAGAAGCTCGGTCTCGCTTACAGCGTCTACAGCTACCACTCGATGTACGCGGACGCCGGCATCTTCAGCGCCTACGCAGGGACCACGCCGGCGCGTGCCAAGCAGGTCATGTCGATCGTGCGGGCGCAGCTCGAGGACGTCGCCGAGAAGGGCCTGTCGCCCGACGAGTTCGACCGCGCGAAAGGCCACATGCGGGGCTCGCTCGTACTCTCCCAGGAGGATCCCGGCGGGCGGATGTCCCGGCTCGGTAAGTCCGAGATCAGCCAGGGCGAGATCCTGACGGTGAACCAGTTGCTCTCGAGGATCGCCGCCGTGACTCCGGATGACGCGATGCGGGCGGCCAAGCGGGTACTCTCGCAGCCCATGACGACGACGGTGCTCGGGCCCGTTGACGGCAGTATCGGGCGGGCGGCACGGTGATCGAAGCGAAGGGTGTGCCGACCCCCGGCGCAGGGGGCGCGCTCGGGTGATCCGCGTCGGCGTCATCGGCGCCTGCGGTCGGATGGGCCTGATGGTGTGCCGGGCGGTAGCCGATGCCGACGACCTCGCGCTCGTCGCGGCGATCGATCGTTCCAAGATAGGCGAGAACGTCGGCGCCCTGATCGGCCAGCCGAAGCTCGGAATCCCTGTGAGCGACGAGCTCGACAGGCTCCTCGAGTCCGAGGCGGCCATCGCGATCGACTTCACGCACCCGGACGTCGTCATGGAAAACGTTCGCTGGTGCATCGACCACGGCGTTCATCTCGTCGTCGGGACGACGGGCATCACGCAGGAGGACCTGCAGTCGATCGAGAAGGCGATCGCCGACGAGGGGTCCGAAACGCACGTGATCGTCGCCTCGAACTTCGCGCTGGGCGCCGTGCTGATGCTGCGGTTCGCATCCCAGGCCATTCGGTTCTTCCCCGCCGTGGAGATCGTCGAGCTCCATCACGACAACAAGGCCGACGCGCCGTCCGGGACGGCGATCGCGACCGTGAACCGCCTGCACGACGAGCGCTCGAAGCCGTGGCGCGGCCCGATGCCGGAGAGCCTCGACGGCGTCCGAGGCGGGGATGTCGACGGGATCCGCGTGCATTCGGTTCGTCTGCCGGGCCTCGTCGCCCACCACGAGGTCATCTTCGGCGGGCAGGGGCAGACGCTCACGATCCGTCACGACTCGACCGACCGAAGCTCGTTCATCCCCGGCGTCCTGATGGCGGCGCGCGCCGTGATGACGCGGCCCGGCCTTACGGTGGGCCTCGAACCGCTGCTCGACCTTCCACCCGTGGGCTGACATGACCCGCCGGGTCGCGTGCGTGCTCGCGCACCCGGACGACGACACCTACGGCGTGTCGGGTTCGCTCGCATCGATCGCCGGAGACGACGTCGAAGTCACGCTGGTCATGACGACGAGCGGTGACGCGGGGCAGATCGCCGACCCGATCCTTGCGACGCGAGAGACGCTCGGCACCGTCCGAGAAGCCGAGGATCGCGAGTCATGGGCTGCCCTCGGCCTGGCGCCCGAGATCCACTTCCTGCGCTATCCGGACGGAGGCGTCGCCGACGTCGCGCAAGAATCGCTCGTCGCCGTGTACCTGGACCTGCTTCAGCGCGCCGCGCCCGACGTCGTCGTGACGTTCGGCCCGGAAGGGATCACCGGGCACGCGGATCACGTCGCCGTCGGCGCCGCGGCGACGGCCGCGTTCCATTCCGCCCGCGCTGCCGGCGCCGACGGATTTCACCGACTCCTTCACATCTGCTTTCCGCAGTCGCGGCTCGACCGATTCAACGAGTTGCTGCGCGTGCGCGGCTTGCCCGCGATCGACTCGACGCAGGCGTTCCAGCCTCGCGGCGTGCCCGACGAGTCGGTCGGGATGATCGTCGACTGCTCGAACGTGTACGACCAGAAGCTCGAGGCGCTCCGGGCGCACCGGACGCAGGCCGAGCTGCAGGACGTCCCGTTCGAGGTGTGGCCCGAGATCCTGGCCACCGAGGCGTTCGTCGTCGGGTTCCCCGAGTCACACTCTGGAGGTCCGGCGCTGACCGGCCTGTTCGACGGGTTGCCCGGCTCGTAAGCTCACGTCCGCCATGGACGTCGAGATTCGCACGATCGCCGAGGAAGAGTTCGAGACGTGGATGCGCGCCATCGAGAGCGCGTTCGGCGGTCACGTCAGTTCGGAGGACGTTCAGAACGAGCGCAGGGTGATCGACCCGGCGCGCTGTCTTGCTGCGTTCGACGGAGACGAGATCGCCGGGTGCGCCTCCTCCGTCGTGTTCGAGATGACCGTGCCGGGCGGAACGATCCCGACGGTCGGCATCACCGGCGTCGGCGTCGTTCCGACGCACCGCCGGCGAGGCGTCAACACGGCGCTGATGCGCCGTCAGCTCGACGACATCCGCGACGAGGGATTTACCATCGCGGCGCTGTTCGCATCGGAAGGCGGCATCTACGGGCGCTTCGGGTACGGCCTCGCGACCTTCGATGCGTCCGTCGACATCGAGACGGCGAGAAGCGCGTTCGTCCCCGGCTCCGAGGGCGACGGTCGCGTCCGGCTGCTCGAACGCGACGCGGCAAAGGATCGGTACCTATCGATGTTCGACGAGTCACGGCTGACGCGGCCGGGTGCGATGAGGATGGAGCCGAATTGGTTCGACTACGAGTTCGCCGAGAAGCACTTCGGCGAGGAGCGCAAGTTCTTCTTCGTGATCCATGAAACCGGCATAGACGTCGACGGCGTCGCCGTGTACACGATCAAGCACAACTGGAGCGGAGTGCCGCAGAACGAGGTGGAGCTCTACGCGCTCGACGCGCTGAACTCGTCGGCCTACGCTCAGATGTGGCGGTTCGTCCTCGATCTCGATCTGGTGTCGAAGCTCACGGCTTGGGGCCGTCCCCCCGACGAGCCGCTGCTCCACCTGCTGCGCGAGCCGCGAAGGCTCAACATGCGCCTGAAGGACGGAATGTGGGTGCGGCTGCTCGACATCCCGCGCGCCCTGACCGCCCGTCGCTATCCGCATGACGGCCGCGTCGTCTTCGACGTGCGCGACGCGTTCTGCCCGTGGAATGAAGGGCGCTACGCTCTGGCCGCCGGTGCGGAAGGCGCAACGTGCGACCAGACCGACGACGAAGCCGACCTCCTCCTCACGACGAACGAGCTCGGCGCCGTGTACCTGGGAGGATCCACCTTCTCGCAGCTGCATCGCGCCGGGCGCGTGAGCGAGGAACGGGCGGGTGCGATCGGGACGGCGGACGCGATGTTCACGTGGGACCCACCGCCGTGGGCGATGCTCCACTTCTGAGCTAGGGCATGCGAAGCTCTCCTTCCAGTTCCACGGCCGACCCGTCTTCTCGCTTCGTCAGCACGACGCCCTCGCACTCGCGGAGCGGTTCGATCTCACGCGCGAGCAGGCCGAGAACGCCTCGTTCGATCAGCGGCATATGGGAGATGGCGAGCCCACGACCGCCCTCGGGAACCGCGTCGACGAGTGCAGACAGAACTCCGCCCATCGCCAGAGGCGAACCGTCGTTGTCGCGCGCCGCAAGCCCCGGAATGACCGCATGCGGCGGCAGCTGCGCGCCCTTGCCTCGAAGCATCCACGCCGCGGTCTCGGCGGCGCGCTGTGCCGGCGAAACGAAGATGACGTCGTACGAGTGCTGGAGCGACCGGCCGACGTCCTCGGCCTGTGCGCGACCCGCTTCGGACAGCCGGTCAGCAGCCGGATCTCTTTTCGCGTGGCGACGGATCTCGAGCGTCCTCATCGTCGGTCCGGAGTCCACGCAACCGTAGCTTGGCTCATCGTGCTACCCGCTGCACGCTGATCTCCCGATGGCGTCGTGTAGCATGCCGCGACCCGTGAAGCCTATCCGTCGTTCCATCGCGTTCGCGTTCGGCATCGCGGTGCTGCTGTCCGCATGTACGGGCGACGACGGCGGCTCCAACCGGAATGGTGCAACCGGTGCACCGACAGGCGGAACCGGCGTGACGAACGATGGACCGACGCCGGTGGTGTCAGGATCCGCGACTGCGGGCACGTACGAATACGTCAACGCCGGCCTCCACGTCACGATCACGATCGATGGGAACGAGGGCACGATGGAGGTCGAGAACGGGACAGATCGCGAGCTGCCGCGACCCGACTTCTACATCCTCGACGCGCGCGATGGAACCGAGATCTCCGGCGACGTCGCGGATCCGGCGCCGATCCCCGCGGGGGAGACCGTCACGTTCGACGTCGCGCTCGAAGGGGTCGAGGTCCGAAACATCGGCCTTCTCATCCTGTTGTTCGGCCGCGACAATTACGGCGCGTCCGTTCGAACCGCGTAGCGTCAGCGGCTCTTCGGTTCGGCCTCCCCGGCGGCGATCCGCGCGAGCACGAACAGAAGGTCCGAAAGCCGGTTGAGGTAGCGCACCACCGCGTCGTTCACGCCACCGCCACCACCCACCGCGCTTCGCCACTCGACGACTCGGCGCTCGGCACGGCGAACGACCGCGCGCGCGACGTCGAGCGAAGCGGAGACCGGGTTCGCGCCGGGGACGACGAACGCGTTCGGCAGCGGATGCGCCCGTACATGCTCGTCGATCGACGTCTCGAGTCGTTCCACCATCTCGTCCGTAACGAGCGAGACGTCCGGTTCCAGCCGGTGGCGCTCGTCTGGGTTCGTCGCGAGATCGGCGCCGACGACGAACAGCTCACGCTGCCGCGCGAGGAGCTCCTCACGAAGCTCTCCGTCTCCGCTCAGCGCGCGGGCGAGACCGATCGCCGCGACCGCCTCGTCCACCGTCCCGTACGCGTCCGTTGCGACGTCCGATTTGGAGACCCGTCCGCCGTACAGGAGCCCAGTCGTGCCGTCGTCGCCCGTCTTCGTGTAGATGCGCGGCACGCGGCTAGGATAGCCCCGGTGAACCCGACCTCAGGAGGTACGCATGGCCGGTAGGTTCGGGGCGGTCGTCACCGCCATGGTCACGCCTTTTCGCGACGATCACTCGCTCGATCTCGACGCCGCGAGCGCGCTTGCAGCGCACCTGTACGAGCACGGCTCGGACTCGATCGTCGTCGCCGGCTCGACCGGCGAATCGCCCACGCTCACGCACAAGGAGAAACTCGACCTTTTCCGCGCGGTGATCGAGACCGCCGAGGGCAAGGGCAAGGTCGTCGCCGGAACCGGGACGTACGACACGGCCGAGACGCTCGAGCTCTCGCGCGAGGCCGAGCGGCTCGGCGCCGACGGGTTGCTGCTCGTCACGCCGTACTACAACCGGCCGCCCCAGCGTGGGCTGCTGGAGCACTTCAAGCGGGTGGCGAACGCGGTCGACGTCCCCGTCGTCGCGTACAACATTCCCGGACGAACCGGGATCCGCATCGAGCACGACACGCTGCTCAAGATGGCCGAGGTCCCCAACATCGTCGGCGTCAAGGACTCGACCGGGGATTTCCAGGCGATCTCCAAGCTGATCAGCGAAGCGCCGCCCGATTTCGAGGTGTACTCGGGCGACGACTGGGCGACGTTCGGGTACCTGTGTCTCGGCGGTGTGGGGATCGTGTCGGTCGCGGCGCACCTGGTCGGCGATCGCATCCGGCAGATGTGCGAGCTGATCTTCGCCGGTGACATCACGGGCGCGCGGAAGATCCACGAGGAGCTCACGCCGTTGTTCAACGCACTGTTCATCACGAGCAACCCGATCCCGGTGAAGACGGCGCTCGCACTCGTCGGGCGCCCCGTCGGTCCGCCGCGGTTGCCGCTCGTGCCCGCGACCAGCGACGAGCGCGAGCGCATCCGCAAGGCATTGGTGGATGCAGCGCTCCTCTGAGCCGAACCAGGGACTGCGGGCCTCGAGCAGCGAAGCGGTAGGCGCGCCACCTGAGGCATCGGTCCGCGTCGTCTTCCTGGGCGGTGTCGGCGAGGTCGGCCGGAACATGGCCTGCGTCGAGCTCGGCGGGCGCATCTTGATCGTCGACGTGGGCTTGTCGTTCCCGCACGCAGAGATGCCCGGCGTCGATCTCGTCCTTCCCGATTTCGAGTACGTCCGCGAACGGATGTACGACGTCGAGGCCGTCGTGCTAACGCACGGGCACGAGGACCACATCGGCTCCCTCCCGTACCTGCTGCGCGAGACGGAACGGCAGCTGCCGGTCTACGGGACGCCGTTCACGCTGGCGCTGCTGGAGCGCAAGCTCGAGGAGCACGAGGTGCGTGAGCGTGCCGAGCTCCGGCAGGTGACGCCGGGGGAGGCCGCGACGGTGGGGCCGTTCTCGATGCGGTTCCTCCGGGTGACGCACTCGATCCCAGACGGGATGGCCGTCGTGATCGATACGCCCTTTGGCTCGATCCTGCACACCGGCGATTTCAAGATCGATCAGACGCCTCTGGACGGGCGACCGACAGACCTGCACGCACTCGCGGAGGAGGCCGGCCGCGGCGTCCACCTGCTGCTGTCGGACTCCACGAACTCAGAGGAGGCGGGGTATACCTCGAGCGAGCGAAGCGTCGGGCCCGTCCTTCAAGACATCATCGCCCGCGCGCCGCAGCTGGTCGTCGTGGCCTGCTTCAGCAGCCACATCCACCGGATCCAACAGGTGGTGAACGCCGCACGCGCGGAGGAGCGCGTCGTGGCGTTCCTCGGCCGTTCGATGCACCAGAGCGTCGACGCCGCGCGAGAGCTCGGGCTGCTGCACGCGCCGGAGCAAGACGTGATCCCCATCGAACAGCTCGACGAGTTCGATCCGTCGCGCGTCGTCGTGATCTCTACCGGCTCGCAGGGTGAGCCCCTCTCCGCGCTCTCATTGATGGCGGCGCGAGAGCACAAGTGGGTCAAGCTCCGCGAGGGCGACACGGTGGTGCTCTCGAGCAGCCTGATCCCGGGGAACGAGCCGGCGATCCACCGGGTCATCGACGGTCTGTACCGAACGGGCGCGGACGTGTTCCACCTGCCGGCGTATCCCGTGCACGCCAGCGGCCACGCCGCGGTCGAGGAGCTGCGCCTGATGCTCTCGCTGGTTCGGCCCCGCTGGTTCGTCCCCATCCACGGCGAACGCCGGCAGCTCGCGCATCACGCGAAGATCGCGACCGAGGTCGGCATCCCCGCAGACCACGTCCTGATCTGCGAGGACGGCGACGTGGTCGAGGTGGGAGAGAAGGTCCAGCTCGCGGGGCGCGTCCCGGCCGGGATGACCTTCGTGGACGGCCTCGGCATCGGAGACGTCGGCCAGGTGGTCCTGCGAGATCGCCGGAAGCTCTCCTCCGAAGGTGTCGTCGTGGTCGTCATCGTCGTCGACGCCCACCACGGGCAGCTCGTCGCCGGCCCCGACATCGTGAATCGGGGCTTCGTGTTCGACGAGGCGTGGGGCGACATCCTTGAAGAGGCGCGCGAACGCGTCATGCTCTCCCTGCGGGAGTCCGCGGAGTCCGAGGTCGTGGACCGAGGCGTTCTGGAGCAGAACGTGCGCCGGGCGCTGGCCAGGTACTTCTACGACGTCACCCAGCGAAAGCCCGTGATCCTGCCCGTCATCCTGGAGGTGTAGTTGGCGTCCAAGACCAGGGCTCGCGGCGCAGCCGCGAGCCGTGCCCGCGCACGCACGCCGGTTCGTCAGCACCTCGCACCGTGGGCCCGAGACGCGCTCGGGATCGGCCTGGTCGTGCTCGCGCTGCTCACCGTGCTCGGCCTGTGGTTCGACGCGGCGGGGCCGGTCGGGACCGCGCTCGAATGGGTGCTCCACGCGACGATCGGATCGGCGGCGATCGCCTTCCCCGTGCTCGCGCTGTACTGGGGGGCGCTCCTGCTCCGCGCAGGCACGTCCGACGACCGGGTCAGGATGCTCATCGGGTTCGTGCTCGCGTTCCTCGGCGTGCTCGCGTTGACGTCGCTCGCGTCGGGCAACCCCAGGCCGTTCGCCGGCTACGAGAAGCTGCGCGACGCGGCCGGGGTGATCGGCGCGTTCGCGGCGTGGCCGCTCGGCAAGCTGGTGTCGAAGGTCGGCGTCTCGATCGTGTGGATCGGGGGGATCGTTCTCGGCCTGGTGATCTTTACCGGAACGCCGCTGGCGGCCGTGTGGAACCGCGTGCGCGAGGCGTTCACGTTCGAACGCGACGAGGACGAGGACGAGGACGAGGGCGTGGAGACCGACCTCGTGCCCCAGATCGCCAAACGCCGCGACGGCCCGGTGATCAACACCGAGGTGCCGATCGTCGAGCTCCTCGACGAGCCGCCGATCGAGGAGGAGGAACGGCCCGCGCCCGCCCCGATCGACGTCCCCGAGATCGCCCGCGTGAAGCCGTCCGGCGGCCGATACGAGCTGCCGTCCCTCGAGCTCCTTCGTACCTCACCGCCCTCGACCGGGAGCGAACGGGACGAGGCGCACATGACCGAGGCGCTCGAGCGCACGTTCCATACGTTCGGCGTGCCGGCGCACGTCACCGCGGCGCATCGCGGGCCGACCGTCACGCTGTTCGAGGTCGAGATCGAGGCCGGCACGAAGGTCAACAAGGTCCTCGGCCTGGCCGACGACATCGCGTACGCGCTGGCCACGCCCGACGTGCGCATCATCGCGCCGATCCCGGGCAGGTCGGCGATCGGCGTCGAGGTGCCGAATCGCGTTCGCGACTTCGTGATGCTCGGCGACGTTCTGCGTTCGCGCGCCGCGCACGACGACACGCACCCACTCTCGGTCGCGCTCGGCAAGGACGTGCACGGGCGCGCGCAGCTGGTGAACCTCACGTCCATGCCGCACCTACTGATCGCCGGCGCCACCGGCGCGGGCAAGTCGAGCCTCATCAACTCGTTCATCACGTCGGTGCTGATGCGCGCGTCGCCCGACGACGTGAAGCTCGTGCTCGTCGACCCCAAGCGCGTCGAGCTCATCCACTTCGCGGACCTGCCGCACCTGCTCGTGCCGGTGATCGTGCACCCCAAGCGCGCAGCCGAGGCGCTGTCGTGGGTCGTTCGCGAGATGGAGTTGCGATACGAGGTGCTGGCGATGGTCGGCGTACGCGACTTCGACGGCTACCGCGCGGGCCTCGCCGAGGGAACGCTCCGAATCCCGCCGGGCCAAGACGACCGCGTCACCGAGTTCCCCTACCTCCTCGTGGTGATCGACGAGCTCGCCGACCTCATGATGGTTGCTCCTCGCGACGTCGAGGATGCGATCTGCCGGATCGCACAGATGGCGCGGGCGGTCGGGATACACCTCGTGGTGGCCACCCAGCGCCCGAGCGTCGACGTGGTGACCGGTTTGATCAAGGCGAACATCCCGAGCCGCATCGCGCTCATGACGTCGTCGCAGGCCGACTCGCGCGTGATCCTGGACATGAACGGCGCCGAGAAGCTCGTCGGCCACGGCGACCTGCTGTTCGCGCCTTCGAACGTGTCGAAACCGACGCGCCTCCAGGCCGCCTGGGTGACGGAAAAGGAGATCGGCGCGATCTCCGAGTGGATCCGAGCACAGCGCCCGGCCGAGTACGCAGTGAGCGTCGAGGGACTGGCGAAGCCGGCGGCGTCCGACGACGCCGACGATGGTGGGCTCGGCGGCGACGACGAGCTGCTCGAGCAGGCGGCCGAGCTGGTGATCCGGTCGCAGCTCGGTTCGACATCGATGCTGCAGCGCAAGCTCAAGGTCGGGTTCGCGCGCGCGGGCCGGCTCATGGACCTGCTCGAGGAGCGGGGGATCGTTGGACCGTCGCTCGGGTCGAAGGCTCGTGACGTGCTCGTCACCCCGGAGGAATGGGGCGAGTCGCGTTCGGCGCCGGGCGGCGGAATCCGAACGGTTTCACCGTAGCGCCCGGTCGTCCGGAGGTATCGGTCCTCGGACCGGGGGCCATGAGTACGGGTGTCCCGCGCTCGTGCTGGGTTGCGCCCACTACCGAGCGCGGCGTACGCTCGGCCGCTCCGACCGACTGGTGTGGGAGTGGCTTGCGCCGTCGGCCGGCAAGCACGGGAGGTGCGCATGAGGACTCGTGGCATCCGGTCATGGCTCGTGGTCGTGGCCGTCGTCGGTCTGGTCGCAGCTGCGTGCGGCGAGGACGGCGGTGACGGAGGAGACGGCGGTGACGGCGGTGACGAGGGAAGCATCTGGGTTCTGCTTCCCGACACCGAGTCCTCGACACGCTGGGAGGAGGACGACCGGCGCTTCTTCGGTCAGTTCTTCAGCGACGAGGGGCTCGCCGACGGTGAGAACTTCACGATCGTGAACGCGGAAGGCGACGCCGCAACGCAGCAGTCGCAGGCTGAGCAGGCGATCGCCGATGGGGCGAGCGTCATCGTCCTTACGAGCCTCGATACCGGCTCGGGCGCCGCGATCATCGACCAGGCGAACGAGGCGGGCGTCGACGTGGTGGAGTACGACCGGTTCAACACCGGGGGCGCGGGCGGCGCGGCCTACGTGAGCTTCGACAACGTCCAGGTCGGCGCGACGATGGCCGAGGTTCTGGAGCCGGCGATCGAGGCGCTTCCGGTCGACGTCCCGCGCGTCGTCGAGCTGAACGGCGGCGAGGAGGACAACAACTCCTTCCTGTTCAAGCAGGGGTACGACACCGTTGTGCAAGAGCACGTGGAGGCGGGCGACTGGGAACTGGCCGCCGACCAGCACGTTCCCGGCTGGGACAACGCGGAAGCCCAGACGATCATGGAGCAGATCCTCGTCGACGAGAACAACGACGTCGACGCCGTGTTCGCTGCCAACGACGGGCTGGCCGCGTCGGCGATCAACGCCCTCGAGGGCGCGGGCGTGGGCCCCGTGCCGGTCAGCGGACAAGACGCCACCGCGGTTGGAATGCAGAACATCCTGCTCGGCAAGCAGACGATGAGCGTCTACAAGCCGATCGAGGCCGAGGCGGCAGTCGCGGCCGCGGTCGCGCTCGCGCTTCGTGCCGGCGAGGACATCATGGCCGTGGACCCCGGGTTCGAGTTCTCGATCATCGGGATCAACGCGGCGGATGGGCAACCCACCGAGTCGCCCGAAGGGGAGGGCGTGGTCCCGTACTTCGGCCTCGTGCCGATCGGGGTCACGGCGGACAACATCGCCGACACGGTGATCGCCGACGAGTTCCGCACCGTCGAGGAGATCTGCGTGGGCGACGTGGCGGAGACGGACTTTTGTGTGGAGAACGCCGCCTAGCGAAATCCTGTACGCAAGCGGGTGACGGCCGGGACGTGCGAGGATGCGCGTCCCGGCCGTCGCTTATCGGGGGTCGAGAAGGGGGCATCCGCTGATGGCCGACACACCCCTGCTGGAGGCCGTTGGGATCTCGAAGGCCTTCGGCCCCGTCCAGGCCCTGTATCGAGTGGACTTCGAGGTTCGGCGCGGCGAGGTGATGGCGCTGGTCGGCGACAACGGCGCCGGCAAGTCGACCCTCATCAAGGGCATCGCGGGCATCTATCCCTTCGACGAGGGTGAGGTGCGGTTCGAGGGCAAGCCCGTCCGCATCCACGGACCGCGCGACGCCGCGCGCCTCGGGATCGAGGTCGTGTACCAAGATCTCGCGCTCGCGGACAACCTCGACGTGGTCGGCAACATGTTCCTGGGGCGGGAACGGCTGCGGTACCGGCTCACCCTGGACGAGTCCAGCATGGAGGGCTCGACGAGGAAGACGCTCCGCAGCCTGTCCGTGACCACGCTGCGGTCGGTCCGCCAGCTCGTCGCCGGCCTCTCCGGGGGCCAGCGACAAGCCGTCGCGGTCGCCAAGGCTGTCATGTGGAACTCCAAGCTCGTGATCCTGGACGAGCCGACGGCCGCGCTCGGCGTCGCGCAGACGCGCCAGGTCCTGGATCTCGTCCGCCGTCTGGCCGAGCGGGACCTCGGCGTGGTGCTGATCTCGCACAACCTGCACGACGTCTTCGAAGCCGCCGACCGGATCACGGTGCTGCGATTGGGCCAAAGGGTCGCGCAGTTCGTCCGGGCGGACACCAACCAGCAGGAGGTCGTGCATGCCATCACGGCCGGGAAACTCGAGCACGTGCCGGGGATGGTGGACGCGAGGGTGATCAAGGCATGACCGTCGAACCCGGCACCGGCGTGGAACCGCGCGACGAGGCCGCCGTGGCGGTGGACGAGGCCGGACAGCCGGTCCAGGCCTCGGACCAGACAATGTCGGGCTACGTCCGTCGGTGGTGGCAGAAGGTCCGCGGCGGCGACCTCGGCTCGCTGCCGATCGTGGTGGGTCTCGTCGTCATCGTGATCGTCTTCGGCACGCTCGACGACGTCTTCCTCACGGAGCGCAACTTCACGAACCTCCTGTTGCAGATGGCGCCGGTGGCGACGATCGCGATCGGGATCGTGTTCGTCCTGCTGATCGGCGAGATCGACCTGTCGGTCGCCTTCGTGAGCGCGGTCGGCGGTGTGGTCATGACCCTCCTGATTCGGCCCGGCGATCCGGGGCTGCCCTGGTACGTCGCCGTGGCCGCGGCGCTCCTGATCACCATGATCATCGGGTTCCTGCACGCGCTGATCATCACGAAGGCCGGCGTGCCCTCGTTCGTCGTGACGCTGGCGGGGCTCCTGATCTGGTCCGGCGTGGTGCTCTACCTCATGACCGAGGCCACGACCACCGGAACGATCCGGATCCAGGAACCGACGATCGTCGGGATCGCGAACAACTTCCTCTCGGACGCCTGGGGCGTGGTGATCGGCGTCCTCATCGTGGCGGGATACGCGTTCTCCCAGCTGCAGACCGCCCGCTCCCGTCGCGCCGGAGGCTTGGATACGAAGCCGGTTTCGCTCCTTGCCCTGCAGGTCCTCGGACTGGCTCTCGTGACCTTCTTCGCGGTCTGGTACGCGAACCTGGACCGCGGCGTCCCGACCGTCACGGTGATCCTTGGGTTCTTCATCGTGTTCTGGACCTTCGTCGCGTCACGAACGCGGTTCGGCCGTCACGTGTACGCCGTCGGTGGCAACCCGGAGGCCGCGCGTCGCGCCGGCATCAACGTCGACCGCGTGCGGATCGCGGTGTTCATGATCAACGGGTTCATGGCCGGCGCCGGCGGGATCATCCTCGCGTCGCGGCTGCGGTCGGTCGCCACCAGCTCCGGCGGCGGCGACCTGCTGCTGAACGTCATCGCCGCGGCGGTGATCGGCGGGACGAGCCTGTTCGGAGGGATCGGGCGCGTGGTCTCGGCGCTCCTCGGGGCGCTGGTGATCGCTTCCATCAACAGCGGGATGAACCTGCTCGGACTGTCCCAGGGCCTGAAGTTCATCATCACCGGGCTCGTCCTTCTCGGGGCGGTGCTGATCGACGCCCTCTCCAAACGCAGCCGCACGGCGCGCGGCGTCGCCTGACAAGCGGGTGATCGAGCCATGACGTACGACCCGAAGCCCGAGCATCGATTCTCGTTCGGACTGTGGACCGTCGGCCACCCGGGATTCGACCCATTCGGCGACCCCGTGCGCGAGGTGCTCTCCCCCGTCCAGCTCGTCGAGCTCCTCGCGGAGGTTGGCGCCTGGGGCGTCAACCTGCACGACAACGACCTCGTCCCGATCGACGCGAGCGCGCACGAGCGCGCCCAGATCGTCTCGGACTTCCGCAAGGCGCTCGACGCGACGGGGATCGTCGTGCCGATGGCGACGACGAACCTGTTCCGCGACCCCATCTTCCGAGACGGCGCGTTCACGGCGAACGATCCGCGGGTTCGCGCCTTCGCGATCCGCAAGACGATGCGCGCGATCGACCTCGGGGTCGAGCTCGGCGCAACGACGTACGTGTTCTGGGGCGGCCGCGAGGGGGTCGAGACGGACTCGTCGAAGAACCCGATGCACGCGCTCGGCTGGTACGCGGACGCGATGAACTTCTTGTGCGAGTACGTGAAGGACCAGGGGTACGACCTGAGGTTCGCGCTCGAGTCCAAGCCCAACGAACCGCGTGCGGACATCTACCTGTCGACGACGGGCGCGATGCTCGCGTTCATCGAGACGCTCGAGCACTCCGAGATGGTCGGCGTGAACCCCGAGGTCGCCCACGAGCACATGGCGGGGTTGAACTTCACGCACCACGTCGCGCAAGCGTGGGCGATGGGCAAGCTGTTCCACATCGACCTCAACGACCAGACGCCCGGCCGATTCGATCAGGACCTGCGGTTCGGCTCCGCGAACCCGAAGGCCGCGTTCTTCCTCGTGAAGTTCCTCGAGGACGTGCGGTATCCGGGGAGCAAGCACTTCGACGCACACGCCTACCGAACCTCCGACTACGAGGACGTGAAAGCGTTCGCGCGCGGGTGCATGCGCACCTACCTGATCCTGAAGGAGAAGGCCGAGCGTTGGAACGCCGATCCGCAGATCCAGGAATTGGTCTCGCGCATCACGCAGGACGACGGGTCTATGGCGCCGTACCTGGGCCCGTACTCTGCCGAGCGGGCGGCGGCGCTGCACGAGCTGGAGCTGGACCGCCGCGCAATCGGCGAGCGCGGCCAGCCCTACGAGGAGCTCGACCAGCTCACGATCGACCTGCTGCTCGGCGCTCGGTGACGCTCGAGACCGTCTCCTTCGAAGGACACGACTGCGTTCGCCTCGAGGACGGCGAGGTCGCCGTCCTCGTGACGATCTCGACCGGCCCAAGGATCCTCGGGTTGCTGGTCGAAGGGATCGACCTGTTCGCCGTCCTTCCCGACGCGCTGCTTGTCGGACCGGACGGCGAGCGCTTTCGGTTCCTCGGCGGCCACCGGCTTTGGGTCGCGCCCGAGATCCCGTCGGTCACGTACCGGTCCGACGATAGACCGTGCTCGGTCGTGGAGGTGGAGGACGGCGTCGGAGTCGAGGCGCCTCCGGACGGCGCCCATCTGGCGAAGGCGATCTGGGTGCGGCGCTCGCCGGACGGCTGGATCGTCGATCACGTCGTGCGGAACGCCTCGCGCCGCACGATCACGATCGCTCCGTGGGCGCTCACGCAGCTGCAGAGGGGCGGCGAGGCCGCCATCGCCGTGCCGCCGCGCGAGGACGGCCCGCGTGCCGACCGCTCCGTCGTGCTGTGGCCGTACACGGACCTCGGCGACCCCCGGTTCGGGTTCTCCCGCGACGAGGTCCGCATCGATGCCAGACGGCCGGGGCCGCCGCTGAAGCTCGGCGCGGCGCCGAGCGACGGGCGCGTCGCGTACGAGCTCGACGGCTACCGGTTCGAGAAACGGATCGACGTCGACCCCGACGCCCCGTACGCGGATCGCGGCGCGGCTGTGCAGGTGTACGTCTGCGACGACTTCTGCGAGCTCGAGACGCTCGGGCCGCTGCACGAGGTCGAGCCGGGCGGATCCGTCGCGCTCCGTGAGCGCTGGAGCGTGGCGCGCACGTCGTGAGTCACGTCCTCGGCCTCGACGTCTCGACCACGGCCACGAAGGCCGTTCTCCTCGACGAACGCGGCGCGATCGTCGGCACCGGCGTGGACGAGTACCCGTACGAGACGCCGCAGCCGCTCTGGAGCGAGCAGGATCCTGCGATCTGGTGGGACGGAACGGTCGAGGCGATCCATGCGGCGCTCGCGCGCGGCGGGCTGAGCGAGGGCAACGTCGAGGCCGTCGGCCTCGCGGGGCAGATGCACGGCCTCGTGCTGCTGAACGCGGCGGACGAGATCCTGCGCCCGGCCATCCTGTGGAACGACCAGCGGACCGCCGCCGAGTGCGACCTGATCCGCGAGACGATGAGCATCGAGCGCCTGATCGCGCTCACCGGCAACGACGCGCTTCCCGGCTTCACCGCACCCAAGCTGTTGTGGGTTCGCCGGCACGAGCCCGAGGTCTGGTCGCGGATCGCGCACGTCCTGCTTCCGAAGGACTACGTCCGCTTCCGGCTGAGCGGCGATCGCGCGGTCGATCGCGCCGACGCGTCCGGAACGCTGCTGCTCGACCTCGCGAAGCGCGACTGGTCCCCGGAGATGCTGAGCGTGCTCGAGACCGACCCCTCGTGGCTGCCTCGGACCTACGAGGGCCCCGAGGTGACGGGCGTTGTCTCGGAGGAGGCGGCCGCCGTCACGGGGCTGCGAGCGGGAACGCCCATCGTGGCCGGCGGCGGCGATCAGGCCGCCGCGGCGATCGGCGTGGGCGCGGTCGAGCCCGGCCTCGTCTCCCTGTCGCTCGGCACGTCCGGCGTCGTGTTCGCCACGACCGATGGATCGGTGGCCGAGCCGAGGGGACGGCTCCACGCGTTCTGCCACGCCGTCCCGGGCAGGTGGCACCTGATGGGCGTGATGCTCTCGGCGGCCGGGAGCCTTCGTTGGTTTCGTGACGCGTTCGCCCCGGGCGTCGCGCTCTCGGATCTCGTCGAGGAGGCGCGTGCGGTGCCGGCCGGAAGCGACGGGCTGCTGTTCCTTCCCTACCTGACGGGAGAGCGAACCCCGTACACGGACCCGCTCGCGCGCGGCGCGTTCGTCGGGCTCACCGTCCACCACGGTCGTCCCCATCTCACGCGCTCGGTTCTGGAAGGTGTCGCGTTCGGCCTTCGCGACTCGTTCGAGCTCATACGCGGGATCGGCGTTAGGGGCTCGACGCAGGTCCGGGCGACCGGCGGCGGGAGCAAGAGCTCCCTGTGGCGGCAGATCCTCGCGGACGTGCTCGAAGCGGCGATCGTCACGACCTCGACGTCCGAGGGCGCGGCCCAGGGCGCGGCGATGCTCGCCGCCGTCGGCGCGGGCTGGTACCCGACCGTCCAGGACGCGTGCGCGTCGACGATCGAGCTCGGCGACGCGATCGTTCCATCGGCTGACGCCGCCCGATACGCCGAAGCGTACGAGCGTTACCGGCAGCTCTACCCCGCGCTCGCGCCGACGTTCCACACGTCCGCATGAGACGGCTCGTAGCCGGGCTCGGCCTCGTGACGGCCCTGCTGACGGCCTGTCCGCGGCTCACGGGTGGCGACGACGCGCTCTTGATCGGCCGGCTGTTCGGAGATCCCGTCGCCGGATGCGTGTGGATCGGTGGCCCTATGCATGGGGTCGAAGTGGATTGGCCGTCGTTCTATGACATCGACGTCGAACGCATCCGCGTGTCCGGACCCGGCGGGTTCGTCGCGCAGGAGGGTGACTGGTTCCGGATGGGCGGAGGGATCAGACCGGACATCTCCGTGACGCCGGGCTGTGCCGCCACCGAAGGCCAGGATGGGATGTGGGACCCGCACGGGATCGACTTCTTCGGGGACGAACGCCCACCGGCCGAATTCGGGGGCGCTTAGCCGCGCTCGCCCGCCTCGAAGATCGCCTCGATCACGCGCATATTGGCGACCGCGTCCTCCGGCGGGATCGGCGCGGGCTCGTCGTCGAGCACCGCGCGCGCGAACCGCACGGCCTGGATCGCGTACTGGTCGGCCGGCTCGAACGTGAGGGTCTCGGTGGCGGGACTCACCGGAGGGTCGCCGCCCGAGGTCACGAACACCTCGGTCGGCAGGTCGGGCGGGATGTTGAACGGGATGCCGAGCGAGATCCGGCCCTGGGTCCCGTAGACGTGAACTCGTTGGTCTGGCTCGGTCCTGGTGGAACAGGTGAATGTGGCGACGGCGTCACCGAACCCGAGGATGGCGCTCGTCAGCACGTCGACGCCTGTCTCGGGATCGCGCGTCACCGATGCCTCGATCCGATCGGGCTCACCGCCGAACAGCATGCGCGACAGGTTCACCGAATAGCACCCGACGTCCATCAACGCCCCGCCTCCGAACTCCGCGACGTTGCGGATGTTCGCCGGGTCGTCGTTGAAGTACGAGAACCAGCTCTGCACGGCTCGCAACCGGCCGATCCGGCCCGATGCCACCACCTCGCGCACGGCCTCCCACGAGGGATGCAGGCGGTACATGAACGCCTCCATCAACCGGACGCCCGAGGAGGAGCACGCCTCCACCATCGTCTGCGCCTCGGCGGCGTTCATGGCGATGGGCTTCTCGCAGAGCACGTGCTTGCCGGCGTGGGCCGCGGCGATCGTCCACTCCGCGTGCAGGTGGTTCGGGAGCGGGATGTAGACGGCGTCGACGTCGGGGTCGGCGAGCAGATCCTCGTACGAGCCGTGGGCCTTGGGAATCCCGAGCCGCTCGGCGGCCGCCCTCGCCTGCTCCGCGTCGCGCGACGCGAGGGCGAGGACCTCGCACCGAGCCGCCTTCTTGATCCCCGGGATGACCTTCTTCATCCCGATGTTGGCAGTCGAGATGATCCCCCATCGCAGGTCGTCGCCGGCGCTCATCCCTTCCAGCCGGCCCATCGCGTCGCTCCCTTCGCTCGCCCGTTCTCGGACCGCTGAGCATCCCCGGTCCCGGCCGCCGGCGCGAAAGCGCAGGTCGTGGGCCGGTGATGGTTGGTTGACGTTCGAAACCGCGAGCCCTAGCGTCACCCCGATCCGCGGCCGCACGGTCACGGCGGCGACGGGAGCATGCCACGGTGAGGACGCGGCGATTCAAGATCGCGGGCACGCTCTCGCTCGTCCTGGCGCTCTCGGCCGCGTGCACGGATCCGGCGCCGGAACCGAAACCGCTCCGCACCGGGAAACCGACCCCGTACGTCGTCGAGCTCACGGACGTCGCCTCCGAGGTCGGCCTCGAGTTCCGGCACGGTGCTTTCCGCTGGGACGTGTCCCCCGATCCCGGCGCGATGCTCGGAGCCGGAGTGTGCTGGCTGGACTACGACGGCGACGGCTGGCTCGACCTGTACGCGGTGAACTCCTACGCGAACGCCGAGGCCGGGCGCTGGGAGGACGAGGGTGGCCTGCCCCGCAACGCGCTGTTTCACAACGTGGAGGGCACGTTCGTCGATGTGAGTGCGGGATCCGGCGCCGACCTCCCGGTTCGCGGGAACGGCTGCGTCGCGGCCGACTTTGACCTCGACGGTCGGATCGACCTGTACGTCACGACCGACGCGGCCGGAGCGCTGCTGTGGAACGAGGGGGACGGCACGTTCACCGAGGGCGCGAAGGCAGCCGGCGTCGAGGGGTTCGGCTGGCACCAGGCGGCCGCGGTCGGCGACGTGAACGGCGACGATCTGCCGGACCTCTTCGTAACCGGCTACGTCGACCTCAACAACGCGGTCGAGGGTGCCACCCTCGGCTTCCCGAACACCTACCTGGGGGTCCGAGACCTCCTGTTCCTCAACGAGGGCCCGGCCGACGCGGGACGGGTCACGTTCCGCGAGGTCGGCGCCGATGCGGGCCTCGAGGTGGTCGGCTTCGAGTACGGACTCGGCGCCGTCTTCTCCGATCTGGATCGCGACGGCGACGCGGATCTGTACGTCGCGAACGACACGAAACCGAACCGCCTCTACGACAACGTCCCGTGGCCTGGCGGCGCCGATGCCGACCCGGCCGGGCTGGGGTTCCGCTTCGAGGAGCTCGCGGCCAAGGCCGGGATCGCCGATCCGAACGCGGGGATGGGTATCGCCGAGGGCGACTTCGACGGGGACGGGCTCCCCGACCTGTTCGTCACGAACGCGCGTGGCCAGGTCCACGCCGCCTACCGCGGTCAGCAGTCCGACGTCGTGGATCCGTCGTTCGTGGACGCGCGCGGCGAGCTGGGGCCGAGCCTCACCGGATCGACTGGCTGGGGCGTGTCCTGGGGCGACCTCGACCTCGACACCGATCTGGATCTCGTGATCGCGAACGGCGACGTGCCCGTGACGGATGTCGCTGCCGACGCCGAGCCCGTCCAGGTCTTCGGCAACCTCACGGCGCAGGGGAGCGCGGGACGGTTCGAGGATCTCGGCACCGTGGTCGGGATGCCCGAGCTCGGCCCCCTCCTGGCGCGCGGCAGCGCCGCGGCCGACTACGACAACGACGGCGACCTCGACGTGGCGATCAACTCGATCGGGGGACCGCTCGTGCTCCTGGAGAGCTCGGGGGCGGCGGGCAACTGGCTGGAGGTCGGCCTCGACCGATTCGCCCCCGGCACCCTTGTCACGGCCATCCTTCCGGATGGGCGCGAGCTCGTCCGCGAAACCCTCGCCGGTAGCAGCTACCTGTCGTCGGAGGACCCCCGTGCGCACTTCGGGCTCGGCACCGCCGGCTCCGTGAACGAGCTCGTCGTCCGCTGGCCCGACGGGCTGGAGACGGTCATCCAGGACGTCGCCGCGAACCAGATCCTCACCGTGGAACCGCCCGGATGAGACGCCGGTTCGTCGCCCTCACGCTCGTCGTCGCGGTCGCGATGCTCCCGGGATGCACGTCCGAGTTGGATGCCTCGATGATCGATGACTGCGTGCGCGCGGACCTTGGGGGCCGCTCGGTGGCGCGGGTGTGGGACGAGGCGCTCCTGGATTCGATCCGTCGGGACGTGCCCGCTCCCACGGTGCACGCCCGCAACCTGTTCCACACCTCGGCGGCGATGTGGGATGCGTGGGCCGCGTTCGACCCCGAAGCCGAAGGCTATTTCGTTGACGAGAAGCTCGAGGCCGACGACGTGCATGCGGCGCGCGAGGAGGCGATCAGCTTCGCCGCGTACCGCATCCTGCTCTGGCGGTACTCGAAGGCGGCGGGGCTGCAGGAGACCTTCGACGAGCTCGTGAACACGATGGAGTCGCTCTGCTACCGGATCGAGTTCACCGGTACCGAGGGAGACTCCCCCGCCGCGCTCGGCAACCGGATCGCCGCCGCCGTCGTCGAGTTCGGCAGGGACGATGGGTCCCTCGAGGAGCAGCGGTACATCGACACCGCGTACCGGCCCGTGAACCCCCCGCTCGTGGTGGCCGAGCAGACCGCGAACATGCTCGACCCGAACCGGTGGCAGCCACTGGCGCTTGCGCAGTTCGTCGCACAGAACGGCCTGCCGATCCCGGGCAACGTCCAGCGGTTTGTGGGACCGCACTGGGGCCACGTCCAGGGCTTCGCGCTCCCCACGTCACCGGGGGGGACGCCGATCGATCCCGGTCCTCCGCCGCGCCTGGACGAGGCGACTGCGGACTTCAAGCGCGCGGCGATCCAGGTCATCCGGTACAGCAGCGAGCTCGACCCGAACGACGGCGCCACGATCGACATCTCTCCGGGCGCGCTCGGCGACAACACGCTGGGGACCAACGACGGCGACGGTCACGACGCGAACCCCGCGACCCGATCGCCCTACGCGCCCAACGTCGTCCTGCGCGGCGACTTCACCCGCGTCCTCGCGCAGTTCTGGGCGGACGGGCCGGCGTCGGAGACCCCGCCGGGACACTGGAACACGATTGCGAACGAGGTCTCCGACTCCCAGGGCTTCGAGCACCGGATCGGAGGCGAGGGTCCGGAGGTGAACCGTCTCGAGTGGGACGTGAAGCTCTATTTCGCGCTGAACGGCGCCATGCACGATGCCGCGGTCGCCGCGTGGGGTGTGAAAGGGCACTACGACTCGGCGCGGCCGATCTCGATGATCCGGTACATGGGGGGCAGGGGCCAGTCGAGCGATCCGGACGGTCCTTCCTTCGACCCCAACGGGCTCCCGCTCGTCCCCGGACTCGTCGAGGTGATCACGCAGCGCTCGAGCCGGCGGAGCGGACCGCACGAGGAGCTCGCGGAGCACGTGGGCGAGATCGCGATCCGCGCGTGGAAGGGCAACCCCCTGGATCCGGCGACGGCGACGAGCGGGACCGGCTGGATCCTGTCCACCGACTGGGTGCCCTATCAGCTGCCGACGTTCGTTACGCCGGCGTTCGCCGGGTACGTCTCGGGGCACAGCACGTTCAGCCGGGCGGCAGCCGAGGTGATGAGGGCGTTCACCGGGAGCGCGTATTTCCCGGGCGGGCTGTCGGCGTGGACCGTACCGGCCGACTCGCTCGCAGTCGATCGTGGACCGAGCGAGGACGTCACGCTCCAGTGGGCGACGTACTACGACGCGGCCGACCAGGCCGGCATCTCGCGTTTGTTCGGGGGACTCCATATCGCGCCCGACGACTTCGAGGGACGCAGGATCGGTTCGATCTGCGGAAGAGACGCCTGGGCGCTCGCGCAGCGCTACTTCGACGGCACCGCCGTCTGATTACGTCGACGAGACGTCGACGTCGAGATCGGCCAGCTCGACGACCTTGCCCGTGCGTGAGCTATCACGCGCCGCTTCGATGACCTCGAGCACCGCGATCGCGTCCCAAACGTCGACCGGCGCAGGCCCGCCCGAACGCAACGCCTCGGCCACGCCGGCGTAGTAGCGCTGGTAGGCGCCCGGCTCGGACTCGACGATCTCGACCGTATCGCCCGACGAGAGCCGTCCCCACTGTTCGTGCGGCTCGCGACCCCAGCCGTCGCTGCCGGGGATCCCTCCCGCGGCGAGCGCGTCCTCCTGCACGTCCATCCCGTACTTGTCGAACGTGCCATTCAGGCCGAGGACACGGAACCGGGGACCCGATGTCGCTGCGAGCACGCTGGCCCACAAGTGTGACCGGACGCCATCGCGGTGGGTTAGGGCGACGAAGACGTCGTCGTCGACCCCGACGCCGGGACGGCGCCGATCGATCTCCGCGTACACATGCGTCGGCCTGCCGAACAGTTGCATCGCCTGGTCCGCGATGTGGCTGCCGAGATCGAACAGGAGCCCACCAGCCTCCCCAGGCGCGCTGCGCTCGCGCCATGCACCCGCTTTCGGCTGCGGACGCCACCGCTCGTACCGCGACTCGAACCGATGGATCGGTCCGAGGGCGTCGTTCGCGAGCAGCCTTCGGACCGTGAGGAAGTCGGCGTCCCAACGCCGGTTCTGGAATACCGAGAGCAGCACCCGGCGTTCGGCCGCCGCGCTCGCCAGGGTGCGGCCGTCCGAGGCGCTCGCCGCGAGCGGCTTGTCGATCACGACCGACAGGCCCGAATCGATCGCGGCGAGGCCGAGCGGGACGTGACTGCTGTTCGGCGTCGAGACGACGACGAGGTCGTGGTCGTCTGCGCCGTCCCAGAGCGCGTCGGGGCGGTCGGCGACGCGCGCGGATGGATAGCGACCGCGGGCGCTGGCCTGACGGTCTGGATGGCTCGTCACGATGGTCACAAGCCGCATCTCCGGGATCGATGCGATCAGCGGAGCGTGGAAGACCGATCCTCCGAGGCCGTACCCGATGAGTCCCACGCGGATAGGGTTTCGGGTTCGAGGCGGCACCAACGGGAGCCTACGCCCAAGCAAAGACCCGACGTGCCATGACGACCGCGGACCGGTCGGCCTAGAATCCGGGACCCGTGGCCGGGAGATGTCGATGCAGCACAGCATGACCGACCTCGGTCCGAGCCTGCGCAAGGTTCGCACGGCGCGGGGTCTCACCCTCGAAGAGGCGGCGCGAGACACGCGGATCCGCCGCGAGTTCCTCGACGCGATCGAGAACGAGGACTACGAGCGCCTCCTCGGCGACGTCCACGTTCGAGGGTGCCTGCGCACGTACGCCTCGTACCTGCGTCTCTCGCCCGACCGCGTCGTCGACGCCTACACCGAGACCCGACCCGAGCCGCTCCTCACGGTCACGCCGCGGCCCGCGCAGCCGGAGCCGATCATGGGGATGGGGATGCCTCGCCGGCGTGACGACCACCGGCTGTTCGTGATGGCGGCCGCAACCCTGCTCGTGCTCGCCGCGGCGTTCGGCGTGCTCTCGGCTCGGCAACCTGCTCCGCCGCCCGCCGACCTTCCGTCCGCGGCGCCACCGCTCGACATGGGATCGGCCCGCTCGATCACCGTGGTCGTCCTGGCGGAGGATCCCGTCGAGGTCACGATCGAATCCGACGGCAGCGCCGCGGAGCCATTCAGCCTGGAGGCCGGCGAGGGGCGAACGTTCGAGGGCGATCGAGCGATCCGTGTGCGTCTGTCCGAAGGGGGAACCACGCAGGTCACCGTGAACGGCACCGACTACGGCGTCGTCGGGCGCGAGGGGCGCCCCTGGGAGCGCATCTTCGAGTACCAAACCGCCTCGCCCTCGTCGTGAGGGCCGAGGTCGTCGCGGTGGGCACCGAGATCCTCCTGGGACAGATCTCGAACTCCAACGCACAGTGGATCGGCGAACGTCTGGCGGCGATCGGCGTCGACGTTCTGCATCACCAAGCGGTGGGCGACAACGTCGAGCGCATCGTCGACGCGCTTTCGCTCTCGGCGTCGCGCGCCGATGTGGTGATCGTCACGGGTGGCCTCGGTCCGACACAGGACGACGTCACGCGCGAAGCGCTCGCCAAGCTCGCCGGCGTGGAGCTCGAACGCCGTCCCGAGCTCGAACGGGCCATCCGCGACACGTTCGCCCGTGCCGGCCGCGAGATGCCGAAGTCCAACCTCGTGCAGGCCGACGCGCCAGTAGGGGCACGTTCGATCCAGGCGGAGCGAGGGACGGCGCCGGGCATCGTGCTCGAGCTCGACGGAACGCGGATCTACACGCTCCCGGGCGTTCCGGCAGAGATGCGCGAGATGATGGAACGCACGGTCCTTCCCGAGCTCGAATCGCTCGCGGGTCCGGCCACGATCGTCTCCAGAACGATCCGGTGCGTCGGGATCGCGGAGTCGCGCGTCGCCGAGATCCTCGACGATCTGTTCCACGGCTCGACGAACCCGACCGTGGCGTACCTCGCCGGCGGGGGAGAGGTCCGCGTTCGCCTCACCGCGAAGGCGGCATCGGTGGAGGAAGCCGGGGCGCTCCTCGCACCGCTCGCTCGCGTCGTCGCCGAACGCATCGGCGAGTTCGTCACGTCGACGTCGGACGAGGAATTGGACGAGGTGGTCGGTCGGCTGCTCCGGGCCGCGGGGAAGACGATCGCGTGCGCCGAGTCCCTCACCGGCGGTGCGTTGTCCGTCCGGCTGGCGCACGCGCCGGGCGCGTCCGACTATCTGCTCGGTTCGGCCGTGTGCTACTCGATCGAGGCAAAGCGCCAGATCCTCGGTGTTTCGCAGGAGACGATCGACGGTCCGGGCGTCGTGAGCCGCGAATCTGCAGCCGAGATGGCGACCGGAGCGCGGCGCTTGTTCGGCGCCGACGTCACGCTGTCGACGACCGGAGCCGCCGGTCCCGAACCACACGACGGCGCCGAGCCTGGAACGGTATGGATAGGAATCCAGGCGGACGGTGTGGCGCACGAACGGCGCATCCGCGCGCCCGGTGATCGCGACATGGTCGTTCGGTGGTCCGAGCAGGCCGCGCTCGATCTGGCACGAAGGCACCTGGAAGGCCTTCCCCTCCCCGACGCCGATCGCGTCGTCCACTGATGGCGCGCGACCGAGCGTCGCGCCCCGAAGCCAAACCCTTGCGGCTGTTCGTCGCGTTCGACATCCCCGAGGAAATCCGCGATGCCGTCGAGAGCGCCGTCGCGCCGTGGCGGGAGCGCTACCCGAGGGCGAAGTGGGTCCCCAAGCCGAACCAACACGTGACGCTCAAGTTCCTCGGCGCGACGTGGCCGAGGCTCGTCGAGTGGGTGCGCGACAGCGTCGGGCAAGCGGCGCGGGCGAACGAACAAGCGTCAACGCGGGTCACCGGCCTCGGCGCGTTCCCGAACGAACGACGTGGCCGCGTCCTGTGGGCAGGTCTCGACGACGATGGTCGCCGGCTCGCACGGATCGCTGCCTCGCTCGATGAGGTGTTATCGCGGGAGTTCGCCCCGGAGAAGCGAGCGTTCACCCCGCACCTGACCGTCGCGCGGTTCGAACCGCCCGTGGAGCTCCAGGGGCTCGAGGACGTGAGGTTCGAGAGCGAGCCGTTCGCCGTCGACCGGATCGTCCTGTACCGCAGCCATCTCAGACGACCCGCGCCGTTCTACGAACGGCTCGCGACGTTCGGGCTCGCGGATGCTTGACCTCGAACACCTGTTCGAATAGCGTCGGAGTTGCGTCGAACGGGTTTCACCGCTGTAATCACAGGAGCGTCATTCGTGTCGGACCCTCGCGGTAGCGTGCGCGGCTCACGAGAGGAGTTCGCCGGCGCGGTCGCGCGGTGGGCGCAGGAGAGGAAAGGGGCTTCGCGGATGGATCGGGACAAGATGCTCGACGTCACGCTCGCGCAGATCGAGAAGCAGTACGGCAAGGGCGCGGTGATGAAGCTCGGCGAGCACCCCATGGGCGCCGGCATCTCGGTGATCCCCACGGGTTCGCTCTCGCTCGACATCGCGCTCGGGGTCGGGGGAATCCCGCGGGGGCGCATCGTCGAGGTCTTCGGCCCTGAAGGCTCGGGCAAGACGACGGTCTGCCTTCACGTGATCGCCGAGGCGCAGCGCCACGGCGGGATCGCCGCGTTCGTCGATGCGGAACACGCGCTCGACCCGACGTACGCGCAGCGGCTCGGCTTGAACATCGACGAGCTCCTGGTCTCGCAGCCCGACTCGGGCGAGCAGGCGCTCGAGATCGCGGACATGCTCGTCCGGTCCGGCGCGCTCGACGTCGTGGTGATCGACTCGGTCGCCGCGCTCGTCCCGCGGGCCGAGATCGAGGGAGAGATGGGCGACACCCACGTCGGCCTGCAGGCACGACTGATGTCGCAGGCGATGCGCAAGCTGGCCGGAACGCTCTCGCGCTTCGACACCACGGCGATCTTCATCAACCAGCTGCGCGAGAAGATCGGCGTGATGTTCGGGAACCCCGAAACCACGCCCGGCGGCCGCGCGCTGAAGTTCTACTCGTCGGTGCGCCTGGACGTCCGCAAGGTCGAGAACCTCAAGGACGGCACCGATGTGGTCGGCTCGCGCACGCGGGTGAAGGTCGTGAAGAACAAGGTCGCGCCGCCGTTCCGTCAGTGCGAGTTCGACATCATGTACGGCTACGGCATCTCCAAGGAGGGCAGCCTCCTGGACGTCGGTATCGACCTCGAGATCGTCAAGAAGAATGGGGCGTGGTTCACGTACGAGGGCGATCAGCTCGGCCAGGGACGCGAGAACGCGCGTCAGTTCCTCGCGGAGCACACGGACATCGCGAGCGATATCGAACGCCGAGTGCGCGAGGCCGTCGGTCTCACCTCGTTCGGCGCCGATGGCGATCGGCCCGTCGTCGTACCGGACCTCGTCGTCGCCGAAGCGGCGGCGAACGGAGAGACGGTCAGCGAGTCGGCACCGAAGCAGCCCAAGAAGGAGCGGGAGACCGCCGGCTCGCGAAGCGGCTGAGGCGGTGCGCAGGACCGCTCGAGCGAAGAAGAAGCCGCTCGATTGTCATGAACGCGCTCTGCGGCTCCTCGCCGTACGCCCCAGAGCTCGCCGTGAGCTCGAGATCCGGCTGCTCCGCGCGGGGTTCGAGCGCGACGAGGTCGAGGGAGAGCTCGCGCGCCTGGAGGCGGTCGGCCTGATCGACGACGAGGACTTCGCCCGCCAGGCCGCCGAGCACGAGCTCACCGTCCGCCGATCGGGACGGCGCGCGGTGACGACGAGGCTGGCGGCCCGGGGCGTCGGCCGAGAGACGATCGAGCGAACGCTCACCGAGCTCGGCGCAGATGACGAAGAGGATCGGGCGCTGGAGCTCGCCCGGGCGCGGATCACCCGCCTCGGCGCACTGGACAGGCAGGCCGCGTACCGAAGGCTCGTCCCGTTCCTCCAGCGGCGGGGGTACGCGGCCGGCGACGCCCACCGAGCGGCCTCGCGAGCGCTCGGGCTGGACGATGGAGACGCTCTCTGACCTGCGGCGATGGCGCGCGGCGGGGTCTCACCCTTGCCCTTCACGGCCACAGGCCGTAGATTCGAATCAAAGACGGCTCATCGACCAACAACTGTTCGACACGTGCCTGAGACGTATCTGACCGACCAGTCCACGCAGGGAGCACATCGGATCTGGGGCCGAGAGGGGCCTCCGGGCTTCGATCCACCCTAGATCGCCACCTCGGACGCTTGGCCGAACAGGGCCCGATGGGCCTGCATTCGGCCGTTGCGTTTGGAGGAGTAACGATGGATGCGGTCGTGGTGGGCGTGGTGGCTCTCGCGGTGGGTTCCGGCGTCGGGTTCCTCGTCAGGAAGGTCCTTGCGCAGACCCAGGCCGAGAGCGCCGAGGCTCGTGCACAGAAGGTGATCCTCGAAGCGGAGCGGGAGGCCGAACGCCTCACCCGCGAGGCGCTCGTCGAAGCCAAGGACGAGATCGGAGCACTCCGCAAGGACACGGAGGAGGAGTTCCGCACCCGACGCGAGGAGGTCAAGCGTCTGGAGGAACGGCTCTCCCAGAAGGACCAGGCAGCCGAGGCCAAGATCGACGAGCTCGGTCGACGGGCCGAGGAGCTCGACGACCGCGACCGGACCCTCCAGATGGTTCGGCAACAGCTCGAGCACGCTTCCGAACAGCACCGCAGGCGTCTGGAGCAGGTCGCGCAGATGACCGCACAGGAAGCGCGCGACGCTCTGAAGGCGCAGGTGCTCGACGAGGCTCGCCGCGAAGCCATGGCGACCGTCCGCGAGATCGAGCAGCGGGCGCGAGAGCAGGGCGAGGAGCGTGCGCGCAAGATCGTCACGATCGCCATCCAGCGCGTCGCTTCCGAACACACGAGTGAGTCGACCGTCTCCGTGTTCTCTCTCCCGTCCGAGGACATGAAGGGCCGGATCATCGGTCGTGAGGGACGGAACATCCGCGCGTTCGAGGGCACGACCGGTGTGAACCTCATCATCGACGACACGCCCGAGGCGGTCGTGCTGTCGTCGTTCGACCCGGTCCGGCGGGAGACGGCGAGGCTGACGCTCGAGAAGCTCGTACAGGACGGCCGGATCCATCCTGCTCGGATCGAGGAGACGTTCGAGCGCTCACAGCGCGAGATCGATGAGCAGATCAAGCGCGCCGGCGAGGAGGCCGTGCTCGACGTCGGCATCACCGACATGCACCCCGAGATGATCCGGCTGCTCGGGCGATTGCAGTTCCGAACCTCGTATGGGCAGAACGTGCTGAAGCACCTCGTCGAGTCCGCACACATCGCGTCGGCGATCGCCTCGGAGCTCGGCATCGATCCCGCGATCCCCAAGCGGGGCGCCCTCCTGCACGACGTCGGAAAGGCAGTGACGCATGAGATCGAGGGCTCCCACGCGATCATCGGCGCCGAGATCGCCCGCCGGATGAAGGAATCGCCGGAGGTCGTCCACTGCATCGAGGCGCATCACGGCGAGGTCGAGCAGCGCACCGTCGAGGCGGTGATCGCGCAGATCGCCGACGGTATCTCGGGCGGCCGGCCCGGCGCTCGCCGGGAGAGCCTGGAGACCTACATCAAGCGGCTCGAGCGGCTCGAAGAGATCTGCAACACATACCCGGGCGTGGAGAAGGTCTACGCGATGCAGGCCGGACGCGAGGTCCGAGTCATGGTCAAGCCGCAGGACGTCGACGATCTGGCCGCGCAGATCCTCGCCCGAGATATCGCCAAGCAGGTCGAGGATGAGCTCCAGTACCCGGGCCAGATCAAGATCACGGTGGTGAGGGAGACGCGCTCGGTCGAGTACGCGAAGTAGCGACGATGTCTCTGCTGGTGGGGCGTGGCCGGAAGGAACACGGACGCCCCGGCTGAGAGCCGGGGCGTCCGTTGGCCGCACGGGGCGTCAGAGCGTCAGAGTCGCTCGCACTGATCCTCCTTGTTGCCCTGCACGATGTTGCCTCCGCCGGTCGGCGCGGGATTGTTCGCCTTGCACTGGAGGTTGCCGTCGATCCTGTTGTTGCGGATCGTGACTCCGCCGCTGTTCTGGAAGGCCTGGAGGTTGCCGCCGACTCGGTTGGCTTTCGCCGCCAGGGCCGCGTCCTGCTCATCGAACAAGATGTCGCCGCCGATCTTGTTGCCAACGATCTTCGCGGCGCTCCCCTGAACGATCTGGACGCTGCCGCCTACGCTGGACCCGTCACGCACTACGACTTTCCGCGCGTTCTCGGCCTGCACGTTGCCGATCACCCGGATGTCGAACGCCCTCAGGGTGGCATTCCGCTCGACCTTGACGGTCCCCTTGACGAACGTGCTGTTCAGCGTACACGTGGCGTCCTGCGGGACTCGCAGGTTGTCCACCGTAACCGCGCCGATCGCACCGCGGCACACACGCTCCTCTGCCGAAGCCGGCGCCATCGGTAGAAGCATCGCTCCGCTAAGGGCGACGAGCGCTACCCATCTCGTTGATCGCTTCACCTCACACCTCCGATCGTCATGGTTGGCAGCTTCGTCGACGCCCATGAGGCCCCCGTGAGACGGGTCTGAGAGATCTCTTATCCCCGGGCCAGTCGGAGTCCCCCTGCCGCCCCGGGAGGAAGGGCGGGAGGAAGGGCGGGCGGAAGCGGGACAGCGATAAGACATCTCTCATTGGCGTCTCACGGAGTCCTCACACCCGCCGCATACCTTCGTCGTGGAAGCAGGGACGAGAGGAGATCCGATGGCAGTAGCGACGATCGAGCGGCCGGGAACGACGTGGGATCTGAACGAGGGGGAGGAGATCGTGCCCGGTCTCACGGCCCTACAGCTTCTCGGCGGCGGTACGCGATACGAGGCGTACCTTGCATTCGATGAGCGACTCCATCACGTCACGGTCGTCAAGGTGCTTCGTCCCGAGCGCGTCGCCGACGAGAGCGCCATTCGAGGGCTGCGTGGTGAAGCCGAGGTGCTCGGGTCGCTGAACCATCCGGCGATCGCACGACTGCTGCGTGACGGTACGGATGAGGAGCGGCCCCACATCGTCCTCGAGCACGTCGAGGGACCGCGGCTGTCGACGTTGATCCGGCGGTTCGGGCCGCTCGAGACGCAGCAGGCCGCACCGCTCGCGGTGGAGGTTGCCTCGGCCCTGCACTATCTACATGGCCTGGGCATCGTGCATCTCGACGTCAAGCCCAAGAACCTGATCATGGGCGCGTCGCCGCGACTGATCGACCTCAGCATCGCCCGGCGGTTCCACGACGCCGCGTCGCTAACGAGGCCCATCGGGACGGACGCGTACATGGCGCCCGAGCAGGCCGCGCCGGCGCGGGGGTTGGTGGGCCCTGCGGCCGATGTGTGGGGGCTCGGCGTCACGCTGTACGAGGCGCTCGCCGGCAGGCCGGCGTTCCCTGGCGCGTCCGACGACGGACACGCGAGCGGGGAGGAACAACGTTTCCCGCAGCTGACGCATCGACCGAAGCCGCTGCCGCGGCACATCCCGAACGAGCTCGACCGGGTGACGTGGAGGGCGCTCGCGACCGATCCGTCGGACCGGCCGACCGCGAGGGAGGTCGGCGAGGCAGTCGAGCCGCTTCTCCGGCGGCCAAGGCGCCTCGTCCTGAACCAACTGAAGCCTCGGTAGCGGTTGCGTTCCCGTATCGCAGAGAACAGGCGACAACCTGAGAGGAGGAACGGAGATGAAGTGGGGAAGGATTCTGATCCTTGTGTTCACCGGCATCGTCGGGCTGGGGCTCGGGCTGATCCTGGCCGAGCCGTGGGATAGTCCAACGCGCGTCGACGCGGTCGAGCTCGATGACGACGTCTTCCGCCGAGACGACGATGCGTTCGACGGCGAAGTTCGAGACGATGAGGACGATGACGGCGACAGCGGACGGCGGAGAGCCGCAGACGCCACGGATGACGGACGCGACGGCACCCGAGACGGCGACACCAGCCACGGGCGCGGAACCGGCACCTGGGACGACAGAGCGACCGACGACGGACGCGACGGAACCCGAGACGGCGACACCGGAGGCAACCGGGGCACCGGCACAGGCGTCAGCGCCCTCGGGGGAGGCGGCTTCGTCGCAGCCACGGACGACGGCAACACCGGCGGTGGAGGCACAACCGGTGGCGGCGGAGGCGGAGGCACAACCGGTGGTGGGGACACCTGAGCCGAACGCTCGCTTGAACGACACGACCCCCGGGAGCTTTTCCCGGGGGTCGTCGTCGTGGCGACGTCATCGGCACTTTCGCTCCAGCATCGTCGTCCGCATCGTCGGAGCCTTCACGTTGCTGATGGCGTTGGCGGCGGTTCTTTCGGTCCTGCTCGTCCGACAGGTGCTGCTGTCGGGCCTCGACGATCGGATCGACGCCGCGCTCGTGCAGGAGTCCCGTGAGCTGCACCGTCTCGCAGATCGGGGCATCGATCCCGACACCGGCGAGTCATTCGAGAACATCCGACGAATCCTGGACGTGTACCTCGAGCGCAACGTTCCGAGCCGGAACGAGGCGTTCCTCACCTTCGTCGATGGCGACCCGTACGAACGGAGCCGGAACGTTCTGCCGTACCGGCTCGATGAGGATCCAGCACTGGTCGAGCGATGGTCCGCGATAAGCGAGACGGACGCGGGAACGGTTCAGACGCCCGGCGGGGCAGTTCGCTATTTGGCTGTTCCGGTCGTCGAGGCCGGCAAGACGCAGGGAGTGTTCGTGGCAGCGATATTCCGCGATCTGGAGGCCGAGGAGATCGCGCCGGCGGTGCGTGCTGGGACTCTCGTTGGCATCGTCGCCGTCGCGACCGGCTCGGTGCTTGCGTTCGTCCTCGCACGGCGGATCATCAAGCCCGTTCAGGCTGTCGAGTCGACGGCGAGGGCGATCTCGGAGAGCGATCTCGGCCAGAGGATCCCGGTTACCGGCGACGACGAGGTCGGACGCCTCGCTCGGACCTTCAACGACCTCCTCGAACGGCTCGAGAGTGCGTTCATCGCGCAGCGCGCCTTCGTGGACGATGCGGGTCACGAGCTCCGAACGCCGATCACCATCATCCGCGGTCAGCTCGAGCTTTTGAGCGACGATCCGGCTCAGCGACGGCGCGCCATCAAGCTGGTGACGGGCGAGCTCGATCGGATGAGCCGCATGGTGCACGACCTCCTCCTGCTCGCGAAGGCGCAGCACACCGACTTCACCCAGTTCGACCTGGTGGACGTGGGCGAGCTGACCCGGCAGGTTCACGACAAATCACGGTCGCTCGCCCAACGAGTGTGGCGACTCGACCGCGTGGCGGCCGGAGCGCTCGTCGGCGACGAGCAGCGCCTGGCGGAGGCGCTGATCCAACTGCTGCAAAACGCCGTCGATCACACTGGTGTCGACGACGAGATCGGCCTGGGCTCCGCGATCGAAGACGGACGAGCGAGGTTCTGGGTGCGCGACACGGGACCGGGCATCCCGCCCGACCTGCAGGAGCGGATCTTCGAGCGCTTCGCACGGCTGGAGTCGCGTCGCTCCGAGGGAGTCGGTCTCGGGCTGTCCATCGTCCGAACGATCGCCGAGAGCCACGGCGGCCGCGTCTGGGTCGAAAGCATGGTCGGGCGCGGCGCCACGTTCACAATCGAGGTGCCAATCAATCAGGATCCTTCGGGTACCGAGGTTGCGTGATGGGTGGTGCACGGATCCTGATTGCGGAAGACGAACACGGCATCTCGTCGTTCCTCGATGGCGGTCTCCGCGCCGCCGGCTTCGCCACGAAGGTAGTCGAGGACGGCTCGTCCGCGCTGGCCCTCTCGCGAACGGGCGAGTTCGATCTGATGGTCCTCGATCTCGGCTTGCCGACGCGAGACGGCCTATCCGTGCTGGAGGAGTTGCGACGGCAGGGAAGCCGTCTCCCGGTCATCATCCTGACCGCCCGCTCCGAGCTCGACGACATGGTCGGTGGTCTCGACCGCGGAGCCGACGACTACGTCACGAAGCCGTTCCGTTTCGAGGAGCTCCTAGCGAGGATCCGCGCGCGACTTCGCGCGGGCGGCGCCGAAGAGAGCGAACTTCTGGCCGGCGACGTGGCGCTCGATCTGCTCACTCGGCAGGCGCGAGTGGGTCGCCGCAACGTGGGGCTCTCAGCGCGCGAATTTGCGCTCGCGGAAGTGTTCTTCCGCCACGCGGGACAGGTTCTCTCCCGGGAGCAGCTGCTGAGCCTCGTCTGGGGGTACGATCGCGATCCCGGCTCGAACGTCGTGGACGTGTACGTGGGCTACCTACGGAAGAAGCTGGGCGACGACGCGATCGAGACCGTCCGGGGCATGGGCTACCGGCTTCAGGCCTGAGCGGGGGCCGATCCACGGTGCAGTACCCTCGACGGAAGATGTCGCAGCCCCGCTACCTGCTCCGCACCTTCGGGTGTCAGATGAACGAGCACGACTCCGAGCGGATCGCCGGCCTACTCACAGCCGACGGTTACGTGCCGACGGATCAGGCGGCGGACGCATCCGTCGTCGTATTCAACACGTGCGCCGTTCGCGAGAACGCCGACAACCGCCTGTACGGCAACCTGGGTCACCTCCGCCCGCTGAAGCAGAAGAACCCGCGGATGCGGATCGTCGTTGCGGGATGCCTCGCGCAAAAGGACGGCGGCTCGATCCAGCAGCGGGCGCCCTGGGTGGACGTCGTCATCGGCACGCACGCCCTCCCCGGGTTGCTCGACCTGTTACATCGCGCCGAGATCGACGGCCCGCAGCTCGATGTTCGCGAGCAGACCGAGACCTTCCCCAGCGCGTTGCCGGCGCTCCGTGAGGTCGAGCACCACGCGTGGGTGTCCATCGCTGTCGGGTGCGACAACGCGTGCACGTTCTGCATCGTCCCGCTCGTGCGGGGTCCGCAGCTCTCTCGCCCGATCGGCGACATCCTCGCCGAGGTACAGGCGCTCGGGCGGCGGGGCGTCGTCGAGGTCACCCTGCTCGGCCAGAACGTCAACACGTACGGCCGTGACCTGACCGTTCCCGACTCGCCGCGCAGGCCGCTGTTCGCCGAGCTTCTCCGAGCGGTCAACCACATGGACGGTCTTCGCCGGATCCGCTTCACCAGTCCGCACCCGCACGACTTCACACCGGACGTGATCGACGCCATGGCCGGGAGCGACAAGGTGTGCGAGCACATCCACTTCCCGCTGCAGTCCGGGTCCGATCGCGTCTTGCGGGCGATGCGCCGTTCCTACCGGCGCGAGCGCTACCTCGGCTGGCTCGATCGGATCCGCGCCGCCATCCCGCAGATCGCGGTGAGCACCGACATCATCGTCGGGTTCCCCGGAGAGAGCGAAGAGGACTTCGAGGACACGCTCGACGTCGTCGCTCGCGCCCGGTTCGACCAGGCCTATACGTTCCAGTATTCGCCGAGGCCGGGGACGAGCGCGGCCGGGATGCCCGATCAGCTCCCGAAAGACGTCGTGCAGGCGCGGTTCGATCGACTCGTCGCCCTGCAGCAGGAGATCTCACTCGAGCGGATGCGCGAACAGGTCGGCACGACGGTCGAGATCCTCGTCGAGGGCATCGGCCGGAAGGGGCGTGTCCAAGGTCGAACGCGGACGAACCGCGTGGTGCACCTGGATGGCGACCACGCGCCCGGAACGTTCCTCGACACGCGGATCGTGGCCGCGCGCCCGCATCACCTCGAGGGTGAACTCGTCGGCTGATGGCTGCGGGCGGCGAGCCCTTCTTCGCGCTCGTCGGTCCCACTTCATTGGGAAAGACCGAAGCGGCCATCTCGCTCGCCGAACGCCTCGGCGCCGAGATCGTTTCCGTGGACTCGATGCTCGTCTACAGCGGGATGGACGTGGGGACGGCGAAGCCGACGGTCGCCGAGCGCGCCCGCGTCCCGCATCACCTGATCGACGTGGCCGAGCCATCCGAGCCGTTCAGCGTCGCCAGGTACCAGGCGCTGGCGCGAGACGCCGTTGCGCGGATCCACTCACGTCGCCGACGCGTGCTGCTCGCCGGCGGAACCGTCTTGTACTACCGCGCTGTCGTCGACGATCTGTCGTTCCCGGCGACCGATCCGATACTGCGAGGAGAGCTCGAGCGGGAAGCCGAGCGCGTGGGGGCGCGGACGATGTACGAGCGGCTCGCCGCGAGCGATCCGGTCGCCGCCTCCAAGATCGAAGAGGGGAACGTCCGGCGTACCGTTCGAGCGCTGGAGGTGGCGGAGCTCACCGGCCGTCCGTTCTCGAGCTTCGCGTCCGAGTGGGAGAGCTACGCGCCCGAACGGGTGCGCGCCGTCGGGGTCCAGGTGCCGCGCGACCTGCTGTGGAAACGGATCGAGGCGCGGGTGACGGGGCAGCTCGAGAACGGCGTTCTCGACGAGGTTCGTGCGCTGATCGACCGAGGTCTCGGCGGATGGCTCACGTCGTCGCAGGCCATCGGGTACGCTGAGTTCGCCCAGCACGTGACCGGCGGCATCACGCTCGACGACGCGGTCGCGGCGATCGTGAAGCGGACGAAGGGCCTTGCTCGCCGGCAGCTCGCCTTCCTTCGGAGGGATCCGCGGATCCGATGGTTCGAGGCGGGAGCCGACGGCGCCGCGGCGCTCGTCGATGACATCGCGGAGTACCTCGATGGATGAGCTGAAGATCTGGAAGTACCACGGCACCGGCAACGACTTCGTCATGCTCGAGGATCTCGGGGACGCGCGCCCGCTCGACCCCGCGCTCGTCGCTTCGCTGTGCGACCGTCACCTCGGTGTCGGCGGCGACGGCGTGATCCGCGTGACGCGCGATCGGGAAGGCAACGACTTCTTCATGGACTACCGCAACTCCGATGGCTCGCTCGCGGAGATGTGCGGCAACGGCATCCGCTGCCTTGCGGCCTTCGCCATCGACCGAGGACTCACGGACGCGACAGAACTCACGGTGGGCACGCGCGACGGGACGAAGCACGTGTCGCTCGACATCGACAACGGCCGCGTGAAATCGGTCACCGTCGGGATGGGGCCCCCGGCGTTCGCGCGCGGCGATATCCCCATGGAGGGACCGGCAAACGACACCTTCCTGACCGAGCCCTTCGAGGTCGACGGCAGGACGTTCAAGGCGAGCGCCGTGTCGATGGGAAATCCGCACCTCGTGCTGTTCGTCGACGACGATCCCGACGACGTCGACGTGCGGACGATCGGACCACGCATCGAGAACGATCCACGGTTCCCGGAGAAGGCGAACGTGGAGTTCATCGCCGTTCACGACGGCGGCGTCAAGGCCCGCGTGTGGGAACGCGGTTCTGGCGAGACGATGGCGTGCGGAACGGGCGCGTGTGCGGCGCTCGTCGCGGCGAACGAGGCCGGGCTCGTCCGGGCGCGTGCGGACGTGCGGTTCCCGGGCGGTACGCTCGTCGTCGAGCGCACCGACGTCGAGGTTCTGCTCTCCGGGCCCGCGGAGTTCGTGTTCGAGGCGACGATCGCGCCCTCGTGGCTCGCCGAACGGGGCCTGCGCCCGTGAGGGTCGCTCGCCGCATCGAGTCGCTCCCGCCGTACCTGTTCGCGGAGCTCGACCGGAAGCTCGCCGCGAAGCGTGGCGAAGGCATCGACGTGATCTCGCTCGGCGTGGGCGACCCGGACCTGCCCACGCCCGACCACATCGTCGATGCGATGCGCGACGCGATCGCCGACCCGGCGACGCATCGCTACCCGAGCTACTACGGCTTGCCGGACTTCCGAGGGGCCGTGGCCGCGTGGTACTCGCGGCGGTTCGGCGTCGAGCTGGACCCCGAGACGGAGGTCATGGCCCTGATCGGCTCGAAGGAGGGGATCGCCCACATCGCGTTCGCCTACGTCGACCATGGCGACGAGGCGCTGATCCCCGACCCCGGGTACCCCGTGTACGGGGTATCGACGCGGCTTGCCGGAGGAACGCCGGTGTCGTTGTCGACGCCCGCGGAGCGCGACTTCCTGCCGGATCTGTCCACCGCGAAGGTGACCGATCGAACGAAGGCGATGTGGATGGGGTTCCCTGCCAACCCGACCGCCGCGGTCGCCGATCTGAACGCGCTCGGCGAGGCGGTCGCGTTCTGTCGTGACAACGACCTGCTCCTGCTGCACGACGCCGCGTACTGCGAGATCACGTTCGACGGCTTCGTCGCGCCGTCCGTGCTGCAGGTTTCGGGCGCCAAGGACGTGGCGCTCGAGTTCGGCTCGACGTCGAAGTCGTACAACATGACCGGTTGGCGCATCGGCTGGGCGGTCGGATCCGCCGATGCGATCGAGGCGCTCGGCGTGGTCAAGACGAACGTCGACAGCGGCCAGTTCACCGCCGTGCAGCGGGCGGCGATCGCGGCGCTCGAGGGGCCGGAGGATCATCTCGACGAGATCCGCGCGACGTACCAGCGCCGGCGCGACGTGGTGGTGCAGGCCCTGAACGGGCTCGGGTGGTCGCTCAAGCCGCCGCTCGGCTCCTGTTACGTGTGGGCGCCGGTCCCCGACGGCGAGACTTCGACATCGTTCGCGAACCGGCTTCTCGATCGGGCGGGCGTGTTCGTCGCGCCGGGAAACGGGTACGGCGAGCGCGGCGAGGGCTACGTCCGGTTCTCGCTCACGGTTCCCGACGACCGGCTGTCCGAGGCGATGGACCGCATCGCAACGGTGCTGTCATGAGCTACGACGGTCGCGGGAGGGCGCGCGGCGTTCATCAGGCGACGACGCTCGAGTCGCCGCTCGCCGCGACGTGGCGTCCGCGCGTTCCCGAGAAGGCCGTGCTCGTGGGGATCGGCCGCGGGATCGATGAATCAGACCTCGACGAGCTCGCCGCGCTGGCCGATAGCGCCGGTGCGACGACCGTCGCGCGCGTGGTGCAGACTCGACAGGAGCCGAACCCCGCGACGTTCATCGGCAAGGGCAAGTTGGAGGATGTCCATCGAGCCGTCCACGGAACAGGCGCCGAAGCCGTGATCCTCGACGACGAGCTGTCGCCCGGTCAGCTGCGGAACCTCGAGGAACGGCTGAAAGTGAAGGTGATCGACCGTACCGCGCTGATCCTCGACATCTTCGCGTTGCATGCGCGTAGTCGCGAGGGCAAGGCGCAGGTGGAGCTGGCACAGCTCAACTACCTGTTGCCGCGACTGCGCGGATGGGGCGAAGCGATGAGCCGCCTCGGCGCCGGCATCGGCACACGCGGTCCGGGCGAGACCAAGCTGGAGGTCGACCGCCAGCATATCCGCCGCCGAATCTCGAAGCTCCGGAAGGATCTCAAGGACCTGGCGCGAACGCGCGACGTGAAGCGGTCGGGGCGTGAGCGTTCCGGCGTTCAGCAGATCGCGATCGCCGGGTACACGAACGCCGGCAAATCGACATTGATGAACGCGCTCACGCGCTCCGACGTCCTGGTCGCGAACCAGCTGTTCGCGACGCTCGACCCGACCGTTCGCCGGATCGAGCTCCCCAGCGGTCGGGCCGCCACGATCTCCGACACGGTGGGCTTGGTCAGCAAGCTTCCACACGAGCTCGTCGAGGCGTTCCGTTCGACGCTCGAGGAGGTCACGCGAGCAACGCTGATCCTGCACGTCGCCGACGCGTCGTCGCCGGACCTGCCCTCACAGATCGACGCGGTTCGAACGGTGCTGCACGAGATCGGCGCCTCGCGCATCCGTGAGGTCGTCGCGCTGAACAAGGTCGATCTGCTCTCCGAACACGAGCGAGCACGGGCGCTTTCCCGCGTCGACGGGGCGGCGGCGGCGGTTTCCGCGCTGACGGGCGAGGGGCTCGACGAGCTGATGGACGTCGTCGAGGCCGCACTTCCGCGGTTCCCCGTCGAGGTCACGCTTCTCGTCCCCTACGGCCGCGAGGAGGTCACGGCGATGCTGTATCGCGATGCGGAGGTCGTCTCGGAGCACGCGCGGGACGACGGCACGATCGTGCGGGCCCGTGTGGGCGAGCGTACGCTTGCCGCGATTCAGGACTTCCGAATCGACACCTCGCCCGACGACGTAGAACGCGCCGCTGACTTGGTGTGAAGCTACGGTCGACGGCCGGGTGAGCCGATCGCCCAGAGCGCCTCGTCGTCCCACGCGCCGACGATCACCTTGTCGGGATCCACGCCGCGCTCGAGGGCGAAGCGGAGCGCGAGGATCTGGAGTCGCGTGACCAGCGGGATCTGGGCGAGGACCCGAGGCAAGTCGGCGGGCTCGTGGACGCGCGCGATCTGAACGCGCTCCCTCTCCGCGGCGCGTGCTACCGCCGCGACGAGCCCGTCGGTGTCCGGCGGCGTCAGCATGACGAGACGGTCGTCTGGTCCGAGCGGAACGGCGTTCCCGTGGAGCAGGTACTCGACGTCGTAGCCCTCGGCGGGGACCCGAGCCGCCTCCCGGCACTTGAGCGCTCCCTCGCGCGCCGTAACCGCCGACGGGCCCTCACCCGCGATCACGAGGAGTCGCGCGGGCCGACTGATGTCCTCGATCCCGGGGGCAGCGATCGCTGCCCGTACCGCTTCTGGGACCCGCGCCAGCGTCTCGTCGTCGAACCTGTCGGCACCGAGCGTCGCAGCCAGGCGCGCGAGGAGCAGCAGTGCGGTCGTGTAGCTGACCGTGTACGTCTGCGACGTCTCGCGTTCCACCGTCTGCAGCGCATCCGGCAGGTCGCCGCCGCGCTTGGTGACCGGGATGACCTTGACCCCGGCGTCCATGACCATCGTCCACGTCGCCGCGGCGTACGCGGTCTCGGTGCCGGCGTTGTGACTGATCAGGATGACGGCGTCCCGCGGTCCGACGGGCGGCGCCCATTTCACGAACTGCATCGAGCCGACGGCCTGTGCTCCCCGGCCCGCCTCGTGGAGCATCTGGGCTCCGAGCTCGGCCGCGTGCTGACTCGTTCCCGTTCCCACGAGCCAGATCCGGTTCGCCTGACGCAAGCGCTCGACCGTGACATGGGGCATGGGATGCTCGATCAGGCGAGCGAGCTCGTCGGGCTGCGAGGCGATCTGGCGCCCGAGCGCCGTCGAGGAAAGGTCCACGTCAGGCATGCGACCTCCGATCCGACGTTCGGACGAGCCTAGAGCTTCCGAAGGACCGCCACCACAACCCCGAGGATCCGTCCGAGCGGATCCATCTCGAACGGCTCGAGCCGCGGGTTCTCCGGAACGAGAAGGATCCGGCCTCGTTCCCTACGGAACCGCTTGATCGTCGCCTCGTCCTCTGCCGGACCGGGGAGGAGGACGGCGACGATGTCACCGTTGTTCGCCGCCTCCTGCGAGCGGATCACGACGGTGTCGCCGTCGAGGATCCCGGCGTCGATCATCGAATCGCCGGCCACCCGCAGCGCGAAGTGGTCGGCCCCCCCGGCGAAACCCATCGGCAGCGGGAGGTACTCCTCCACGTTCTCATCGGCCATGACCGGCGTCCCGGCCGCGACGCGGCCGACGAGCGGCACGACCGCGGCGCGCGGCGGCTGATCGGAAAGCGCCATCGCCCGGGGCTTGGAGGGGTCCTTGTGGAGCAGGCCGCGGCGCTCGAGGTTTGCGAGCTGCGCGTGAACGCTGGACGACGACGTCAGGCCCACGGCCTCCCCGATCTCGCGCACCGTGGGCGGGTAGCCGCGCTCACGAACGGTCTGCGAGATGAACTCCAGGATCCTCTGCTGCCGGGGGGTGGGCGGGGCGGTGGCGACGGGGAGCTCTTCGATCCGCCCCCGGCGCGTCGAACGGGTGCTACCTGACGAACCCATGTCAGTGCCTCCTCCTAGGCTCGCCGACGGTAGCACCCGGGGAGGACACGTTCAAACATATGTTCGGATCGGGCCTTGACCGTCGAACGTCCGTTCGGTACCGTGGTGCCATGACTCGAACACGTGTTCGCCGCCGAGTGGCCGCGACGCTCGCCGTCGTCGCCGTCGCGGTCGCGTGGGGGCCCGTGCTCGGCGACTCCATCGGTCGCCGGGACGTCGAACCCGTGGCACGCAGCCGGTACGTCGTTCAGCCGGGCGACACGCTCTGGTCCATCGCCGTCGAGATGGCGCCGTCGGCGGATCCACGCCCGCTCGTCGACGCGATCTCGTCGGCGAACGCGATCGACCCAACCACGCTCGCCCCCGGACGGACGATCGTCATCCCGACGGGCTGAGCGCGATCCGCCGGCGGTCGGGGAGGGAAGCGATCGTCCGTCGGGCGACCACCGTGTCCACGACCCCGTACTCCCTTGCTTCGTGAGGGCCGAGGATGAAGTCGCGCTCGGTGTCCTCATGGATCTTCTCGATCGGCTGCCCGGTGTGCTCCGCAAGGATCTCCTCGACCCGCCGGCGTTGACGAGCGAACTCCTTCGCGTGGATCTCGATGTCTGCCGACTGTCCCTCGAGCGCGCCGTGCGGCTGGTGGAGCAGTACGCGCGAGTTCGGGAGCGCGAACCGCTTGCCGGCGGTGGCGGTGGCCAGGATGACGGCCGCCGCCGACGCGGCCTGGCCCACGCAGTACGTCGCCACATCGGACTTCAGGAAACTGCATCGTGTCGTAGATCGCGAACAACGCCGTCGACGCCCCTCCGGGACTGTTCACGTAGAGCGCGATGTCGCGTCCGGGTTCGACCGAGTCCAGGAACAACAGCTGCGCGACGACGGTGTTCGCCACCGCGTCGTCGATGGCCTCGCCGAGGAAGACGATCCGTTCCCGGAGCAGGCGCGAGTAGATGTCGAAGGCGCGCTCGCCCCGCGACGTCTCCTCGACGACGGTCGGCACGAGCCGAGATTCGATCCCGTTCACCGCTGATCTCCTTCCGCGAGGTATCCTGGGCAACCGCTCGGTTGCGTCGCAGCGTACTGCGGCCGCCTGGCGAAGGCAACCGAATGGTTGCGCTGCGAGGGCGCGGATGTCCGAGACGGCCATCACCAAGACCGTGGTGCTCCAGGCAACGCGGGACGACGTGTGGCGTGCGCTCACGTCGCCCGATGAGCTGTCGGCATGGCTCGGGCACGTGGTCGAGCTCGACGCCCGGCCGGGCGGCGCGGTGATCATCCGCGACGCCACCGGCGCGATCCGACGCGGGATCGTCGAGGTGGCCGAGCGGGGGCAGACGCTCGTCGTTCGATGGCGGAGGCTCGACGGGAGCGGATCCGGTCTGACCGTCGGCGTCGCCACGCGAGTGGCGTTCGAGCTCGCGGACGAGGGCGGGTCGACGCGCCTCACCGTCCGCGAGGAGCAGGTGGCGCTCGCCACGTCGAGGTTCGCGGGATGAGCGATCGGAACGTCGACGCGGTGTTCTCGGCGCTGTCGGATCCGACCCGGCGCGGCGTGATCCGGGCGCTGTCCGAGGACGGGCCGAGCACGGTGACCGAGCTCGCATCGCGGCTTCCGGTGACGCGTCAGGCCGTCACGAAGCACCTCGAAGCGCTCGAGGACGCGAGGCTCGTCGCGGCCACCGCGGAGGGCAGGGGCCGCCGGTATCGGCTCACACCCGGCCCCATGACGAAGGCGATGTCATGGATGGCCGACGTCGGCGCCGAGTGGGACGCACGGCTCGAGGACCTCCGCCGGCACCTCGCCCGGCGCCGAGGTTGACGGTTCCAACATCTCGACCGTAGCGTCGACGCAAACCACCACATCTTGCGGTAGGAGAGGTCCATGCGGTGCCCGTGGTGCGGCCATATGGAGGATCGCGTCGTCGACTCGAGGCCGGCGGAGGGAGGCGATGCCATTCGGCGCAGACGCCAGTGCCTGTCGTGCGGCCGACGGTTCACCAGCTACGAGCGGGTCGAGCAGGCGGCGCTCATCGTCGTCAAGCGCGACGGGACGCGCGAGCCGTGGACCCGCGGCAAGCTCGTCGACGGACTGCGCAAGGCGCTGGCGAACAGGCCGGTGACCTCGGAGCAGCTCGACAAGGTCGTCTCGCGGATCGAGACACGCCTTCGCCGAAAGGGCCCCGAGGTGACGTCCCAGCAGATCGGGGTCGAGGTCCTGCAGAACCTGCAGAAGCTGGATCAGGTCGCGTACGTGCGCTTCGCCAGCGTGTACAAGGATTTCCAGGAGGTCGGTGATTTCGAACGGGAGCTCGGCCTCCTTCTGGAGAAGCGGGCGCCCGCAAAACGCCGCACGGGCTGAGCCCGACAACCACTACATGTTGCGGTAGTCGGCCACCGTGGCCACTAGATATCATCGTATGGGTCTTGACGCGGTTCGCCGGGAGGAGCAGAATCACACCCCTGTAGTTATCCACATGTCCTTCCCCAGCGGGGAAAGGAGGCGGCGCCCGTGGCGACCAAGGAGGGGGACGTCCAGGTCATCCGCGACGGCCTGACGTTCAAGCGATTCTTCACCGAGGAAGGCGTGCACCCGTTCGACGAGATCGAATGGGAGCTCCGCGACGCCGTGATCCCGAACTTCAAGGACGGCGGCAACGCCTTCGAGCAGGGGGACGTCGAGTTCCCCGTCGCCTGGTCGCAGAACGCCACCAACATCGTCGCGCAGAAGTACTTCCGCGGCCCGCTGGGGACGCCGCAACGTGAGTCCAGCGTCCGCCAGCTCGTCGGCCGCGTCGTCGACACGATCACCGGGTGGGGCAGGAAGGACGGCTACTTCGCGAGCGATCACGACTCGCAGATCTTCGCCGAGGAGCTCTCCCACCTGCTCGTCACGCAGAAGGCCGCGTTCAACTCGCCGGTGTGGTTCAACGTCGGCGTACCGGATACGCCGCAACAATGCTCAGCGTGTCAGCCATACGACTCGCTCGTCAGCACACCGAACGGCCTCGTTCCCATTGGCGAGCTCGTCGACGATGACGCGGTCGGCGAGAAGGTTCACGACGCGCACGGAGTCACGCGCATCCTCGCGACGAAGTCGAATGGCGTGAAGGAGGTGCTCCGCATCCACATGAAGTCCGGTCACACGCTCGACGTGACCGCGGACCATCTCGTGTGGCGCGTGAGCGGAGAAGGTGCCGGCCGGTTCGTCGAGGCCGGAACGCTCCGTCCTGGCGACCATCTCGAGTTTCACGACCGCGACGTGTTCCAGGACGGTTCGACGGACGCCGCTGATGTCACGCCGGCCGAGATCGGGCGGATCGAATCTCGCGGCGAGATGGAGGTCTACGACATCCAGACGGAGAGCGGCGAGTACCTGTCGGGCGGCTTACGAGTTCACAACTGTTTCATCCTCGCCGTCGACGACACGATGTCCTCGATCCTCAACTGGTACGTCGAGGAAGGGACGATCTTCAAGGGCGGCTCGGGCTCGGGGATCAACCTCTCAAAGATCCGCTCGTCCAAGGAGCAACTCGCCGGCGGGGGCACTGCCTCAGGTCCCGTGTCGTTCATGCGCGGGGCCGACGCGAGCGCCGGCACGATCAAGTCGGGTGGCAAGACTCGGCGCGCGGCGAAGATGGTCATCCTCAACGTCGATCACCCCGACGTCCACGACTTCATCTGGTGCAAGGCCGTCGAGGAGCGGAAGGCACGCGTGCTGCGCGACGCCGGCTTCGACATGGACCTGGATGGCAAGGACAGCCACTCGACCCAGTACCAGAACGCGAACAACTCGGTGCGTGTGGCCGACGAGTTCATGAAGGCCTACGAGCAGGATCAGGACTGGAAGCTGAAGGCCGTGCTGACGGGCGAGACCGTCGAGACCGTCCGCGCTCGTGCGCTCATGCGCGAGATCGCCGAGGCCGCTTGGGAATGCGCGGATCCCGGCATGCAGTACGACACGACGATCAACGAGTGGCACACCTGCCCGGCTACGGGACGGATCAACGCAAGTAACCCGTGCTCTGAGTACATGCACCTCGACAACAGCGCGTGCAACCTCGCCTCGCTGAACCTGCTGAAGTTCATCGATACCGAGGGCAACTTCGACGTCAGGGCGTTCCGCAAGGCCGTGGACGTCGTGTTCACCGCGCAGGAGATCATCGTCGGGAACTCCGACTACCCGACCGACGCTATCGCCATGAACGCGCGGTCGTACCGGCAGCTCGGACTCGGCTACGCGAACCTCGGAGCGCTCCTCATGGCGCGTGGTCTGCCGTACGACTCGGACGCGGGCCGGGCGTGGGCGGGCGCGATCACGGCGCTGATGACGGGACAGGCCTACCGGACCAGCGCGCGCATCGCCGAGGTGACCGGGCCGTTCGACGGCTACGAGCCGAACGCGGACCCGATGCTCCGCGTGATGCGCAAGCACCGCGCGGCCGCCGACGAGATAGACGGCGAGCTCGTTCCGGAGGGTCTGCTGTCCGCGGCGAAGCAGTCCTGGGACGACGCGATCGCCTTCGGCACCAAGCACGGCTACCGGAACTCGCAAGCGACGGTGCTCGCTCCGACCGGCACCATCGGGCTGATGATGGACTGTGACACCACGGGCATCGAGCCCGAGCTCGCGCTGGTCAAGACCAAGAAGCTCGTCGGCGGCGGCACGATGCAGTTCGTCAACCAGACGGTGCCGCGGGCGCTCGGGCGGCTCGGATACGGCGCGGCGCAGGTCGACGACATCGTCGGCTACATCGCCGAGCACAACTCGGTCTCAGGCGCGCCGCACCTGAAGTTGGAGCACTACCCCGTGTTCGACACGGCGATGGGTGCGGAGCCGATCCACTACATGGGGCATGTGCGGATGATGGCCGCCGCACAGCCGTTCATCTCGGGTGCGATCTCCAAGACCGTCAACATGCCCGAGCACGTGACGGTCGAAGAGGTCGAGCAGTTGTTCGTGGAGAGCTGGACGCTCGGCCTGAAGGCGGTCGCCATCTACCGCGACAACTGCAAGGTCGCGCAGCCGCTGTCGGCCGACAAGAAGAAGACCGCGACGCAGGCCGCCCCGGGGGATCTTCCGACGCCGGTTCGCAAGCGGCTGCCCCGGTCGCGGCCGTCGCGCACGGTCTCGTTCCAGGTTGGTGATGCCGAGGGCTACATCACGGCAGGGGAGTACCCGGACGACGGGATCGGCGAGATCTTCCTGAAGACCTCCAAGCAGGGCTCGACCCTCTCGGGGGTGATGGACGCGTTCGCCATCGCGGTCTCGCTCGGCCTGCAGTACGGCGTGCCGCTCGAGGCGTTCGTCTCGAAGTTCATCAACATGAAGTTCGAGCCCTCGGGCATGACGAACGATCCAGACGTCCGGTTCGCCACGTCGCTCGTGGACTACGTGTTCCGCCGCCTGGCCATCGACTACCTGCCGCCGGACAAGCGCGAGGCGCTCGGGATCCGCTCGATCGACGAACGCAAGGCGACGGCGGCGGCCGAGGCGGCGGAGAAGCTCGGAACTACGGTCGAGTCGATCGTGAAGTCCGTCGAGCAAGAGGGGCCGCCGCAGCTCATCGATCTAAGCTCCAAGCCGGAACCGACGCACGCGGCGGACGCACCGCTCTGCTACTCGTGCGGCTCGAAGATGCAGCCCGCTGGCTCGTGCTACGTGTGTCCGAGCTGCGGGTCGACGAGCGGCTGCTCGTAACCGTTCTGGGTCGGCGCCGGCCGGGCTTTCGCCCGGTCGGCGCCGTTCGCTACGCTCCACCGCCATGGCGTACGAGGTCACAGGCCTGCACCACATCCAGATCGCGATGCCGCCCGATGAGGAGAGCGCCGGACGAGCGTTCTACGGCGAACTACTCGGTCTTCCCGAGGTCCCCAAGCCGAGCGAGCTCGCGCCACGGGGAGGCCTGTGGTTCCGAAACGGTTCGCTCGAGCTGCATCTCGGCGTTGAGCGGGAGGGGTTCACCCCCGCGCGGCGGGCGCACCCGGCGTTCATCGTGAACGGGCTCGACGAGCTGCGCGAGAGGCTCGACGCGGCCGGGTATCGAATCGACGAAGACGTGCAGCTCGAGGGCTACCGGCGGTTCCACGTCCGAGACCCGTTCGGCAACCGCCTGGAGCTCGTCGAGCCGGCGTGACGCTTCCGTTCAAGCGGCTCGACCCCGACGCCGTCCTTCCGGCACGAGCGCATCCCGGCGACGCCGGGCTCGACCTGCGTTCCGCCGTGGACGTGGAGGTCGGACCTGGGGAACGCGCGCTGGTACCGACGGGCGTTGCCGTCGCCATCCCGGATGGACACGCGGGCCTCGTGCTTCCGCGCAGTGGACTCGCCAGCAAGCACGGCCTGACGATGGCCAACGCGCCGGGCCTCATCGACGCGGGCTATCGCGGAGAGGTCATCTGCGCGGTCGTCAATCTCGATCGCGATGCACCGGTTCGAATCTCGAAAGGCGACCGGATCGCTCAGCTCGTCGTCGTGGCTATACCCGAGCTGGCGGCGGACTGGGTCGACGAGCTCCCAGCTACGACGCGTGGAGAAGGGGGCTTCGGCTCCACGGGCAGTACCTGACCGCCCGAAACACGCCAGTTGAAGCCGACGAGACGGCTCTCTAGACTCGTTGAACAGCACGCGGACGTGGCTCAGTTGGTAGAGCACCACCTTGCCAAGGTGGGGGTCGCGGGTTCGAATCCCGTCGTCCGCTCCAAGAACCTGACCGTCTAGCTGCGGATTTTCTCTGACCGCTCGCTCTCTTCGTCGGCGCTTGCCCATGAGTTGCCCATGAGTTCCCCATGGCCGCTTACGCTCGCTGGTCATGGGCAACGGATCGATGCGAAGGCGCGGCAGGGACGCCTGGGAGTTGCGCGTGTACGTGGGGACGGATCCCGAGACCCGCCGCCAGCGATGGCTCACGAAGACGGTCCACGGCGGTGCCCGCTATGCGCGCGGCCAATTGGCCGAGCTCGCGGGCGAGGCGGGCCGGGCCAGGCTCCGTGCCGGCACGCTGTCTGACCTTCTCGAGCGGTGGTTCGAGATTGCCTCGCCCGGGTGGGCGGTTTCGACCGCCTCTCACACTCGGACCGTCATCGAGTGCTACCTGAAGCCGTACCTCGGCCATCTACCCGTGAACAAGATCACGACCGAGGACATCGACGACCTCTACGCCTACCTGATTCGATCGGAGGGAAGAATGACCAGCCGCTGGCACCCGGGTCGGTCGCCCGGGTGCACGGCGTGCTCCACCGGGCCTTCGCCCAGGCGATGCGCTGGGATTGGGTCCTCGTCAACCCGGTCTCGCCCGCGAGGCCGCCGAGGGTCCCGCCTGCCGATATCCGGCCGCCCAGCCCGGCTCAGGTGGCGGTGCTTCTGGAGTGGACGAGACTGCACAAGCCGCCGCTGTTCTGCTTCCTCAGGGTCGCCGTCTCAACGGGCGCCCGGCGTAGTCAGCTTCTGGCGATCCGGTGGTGCGATGTCGACTGGGAGGCCGGCGCCCTCGCATTCACCCGTGGCCTCGTCGTGGGGCCGAAGGGCCTTGAGCTGCGCGCGACGAAGACGCACCGCACCTACCGCGTGGAGCTCGATCCGGAGACCCTCGACGCGCTCACCGAGCATCGGCGGCGGGCGGACGAGCGCGCCCAAGCTGAGCTCGCGCTGGATCTCGGTCCTGAGGCCTTCGTGTTCGGCCGCTCGGCCGACGGCGGGGAGCCGTGGCTTCCGAACTGGACCACGAAGGAGTTCGTCGCCGCCCGACGCTCCGCCGGAGTTGGTCGCTTCCGCTTGCACGATCTCCGTCACTTCATGGCGACTCAGATGCTCGCTGCAGGCGTTCCCATCGTCACGGTGTCCCACCGGCTCAGCCACGCCAGGGTCTCGACCACGCTGAACGTCTATGGGCATTCGGTTCCCGGTGGCGACCGCAAAGCGGCCGAAGTCCTGGCGGCGATTCTGGCGGCCAGGACTGATGAGTGAGCATCCTCGAGATGACCACAGCCACCCGGGCTGGGATCACTTCCGTATCAGCGTGGCCAGGATCCCGTGAGTGCCAGAGGGTGTGTGGCCGAAGAGACTCGAGTACACCCAGCGGCCGACGGCACTGATGCCGAGTCCGGCCAGGGCTGCTGGCGCCACGGGCGCGCCAATGGCGATGGCTGCTCCGGTCACGGCGGCCACGCCGATCCCCAAGGCGATGGCTTGATCCTTCGCGGCGACCTTCATGAGGCGAGACCGAGAAACGGCTCGTTCGACCTCTCGGATCCGGGGACGGAGTGCGTCGTTGATCACTTCTCGCGCTTCCGACTCGAACGCATCACCTTGACTCAGATGTGATTCGATGGCCCGCACGGTCATCCGCAGGCCGGCTCGCCAGTCCTCGAAGGCAGCTTCGTCGCGACGGATCGCGGCGATCTTGGCAGGATCGAGCGAGCCAAGGAAGGGGAGGTCAGCTGCCACCATGGCGGCGACCACCTGAAGGTCAATCTCCCTTTGACGCAGCTCGCCTGCCAGTCCCCGGATTCGGTGTGCAAGCAACGCTGCGTCGATCGCGGCGGGAGGGACATATCGGCTGGCCGTGGCCTGGGCGATGGCCAAAGTCTTGTTGAGGAAGTAGGCGGGGTTCTGAATGACGGCACGCAGCGAGTCGCTCGGAGCAATCCCACCGCGTGGAGTCACTTCAGCCCCGCGGATGTGGTCGCTTCGTGGAGGCACTTCGGCTGCGGCGATGATGAGCTGACCAATCGCCTCGTCGCGCACGTCATGACGAACGGCCGAGAGGATGACCTCCTCGCGTTGGCGGACCAGTTGCCACTGAGGAATCGGCACTGCGATTCCCTGACGGATGAGCGGAGCCAAAGGCTCCAGCAAGCTGAGCGTCCGAGTCAGGAACGCGCGGGACCGCTCGGGTTGATCGCGGAAGACTCGATAGCCATCGCTTCGAAGGAGCTCCGGCTCGGCGCCTTGAACCTGCATCCCACCCCGAGCGGCGCGGATCCTGGGGGGTGACCGCAGCGAATCTCGCTCGGGGTAGAACCACTCCGCGATCGGATCGTGAACGATGACGCTTGGCGCGTAGAGAAGGCTCGTGTAGAGGTACTGCCGAGCCGACTCCAACTCGAGGTTGCCGGCGATCCAGCCTCCGGAGTAGAAGCGGACCTCGTCGGTCCCGAGTGCGGGGGTTCGCCACGACTCGTAAAACGAGTTGACGGCCTCGGCCAGCTCGTCGAGCTCGGGGACCCCCAACGAGCCGACCCGCTCGCCGCTCAGATCGCCGAGTGCGTTCTCGAGCACGTCGATCACGGTAGGGGGGTTCGAGCGTTCGCCTCCTTGGTGGTTCGAGGAAGTCATCGGGATGGGCCCGTCCTAACGTGGCCTCAGCGAACGATCATGTCGTGGAACGCGTCGGGGAGAACGGCCTCCAACACGGCCGGCGGGGGTACCGGCATGCCGAATGCCCGCGACGCTTTGTCGGCGGTGAGGAAGGCGATGATCAGGGCGTCGGGGGGAAGAGCCGTGGGGCTGAGGATGGCCGACGGCCCGCCCGGGAGCCAGGTCGACGTCGAGGACGAGAAGCCGGCAGGGTCAAGAGAGAGGATGTGGAGGCTTGTCGCGTTCCTGCCGGTGTAGGTGATGCGGTAGTCGTTCTCGATCTTCGGCGTGGCGGCAAGTGGCTCACCCACCGGCACTAGGAGCCGCACATCGGGCTCGTTCTCGGGGCCGCGGACGGCCGCGACGACGAGGATCCCGCCCGCCAGGACCACCCGGTGGCGGTGATCGTCGGCCCATCCGAAGTCGGCGACCGTGGGAGCCTCAGGTTGCGCGATGGCCTCGGTCTGAGCCCGTTCCGAGCTGTACCAGATCAGGTCCAGCGCGGCGGGAGCATCAGAGCCCGGGACGTCGTATCGGGTCCCGGACAGGTAGTCGAAGCTCCCTCCATCGCGGATGTCGAGCAACAGACCTTGTCCACACGCGCGGATAAGCTCGGTGGCTAGCTCAGCCGTTTCCTCCGGACCGAGCACGCACGCGGAGACCTCCCCGGACACGTCCGTAAGAGCGAAGGAGCTGGTCAGCTCCCTGAAGGAGTCGTAGGCCGCCCGGCGCGGACCATCTCCTCCCGTTCTGGGGGAGGCTAACCGGCGGCGCTGCGCCTGCTGGTCCTCTGGAGAGAGAAGAAGGAGGTGCCCGTACGGCACACCTTGGCGGAAGTGTTCGCACGCCTCCCCATCGCCCAGGACGCCGAACGGGGGACCGGTCATCTCCTTGAAGTCCGGGTCTTTCGTGACGAGGACACTCGCTCGAGTCCGGAGGGCGGCCTCGACCACGTGGTCGTCTCCGGGATCGCTGGGGACGTGTCTCGCGGCCTCGGCCTCCTGGAAGTCGGCCACCTCGTCCGCCGCGACGAGCAGGAGCCGGCGGACGTCCGCTCGGTCGCCGGCGGCGATCCCGAACTTCGGCCTGGCAAGGACCTCGTCGAGCTCGTCCAGGATCGTCGTGGACGTCGTCAGAGACAGGTCGCGGACCATGCCCCGCTGGAGGAGCTCCCTTGCCGGCCCATCGGAGCGGAACGCCCGGATGAGGGCCTCGGTGTCGAGCAGGTACCTCGGTCGTTCCGTCACGCCCGCCTGCGGGATCTGGCCTTCCGAACCGAGGCCACGGAAGCCTCGATGTCTCGGTCGGTCAGCTTCTGCAGCCGGGACTCGATGCGACCGAGCACTGTCTCCAGATCGACGTTTCCCCGCAGTCCGCGGATGAGCTCGGTGCGAGGGATCCGGTACTCACCACCTGGGAGCTCGATGAAGGGAACGCGCTCCGCGGCCACCCACTTGCGGACGGTGGACTCCGCCACCCGGAGAAGCCGGGCCACCTCCCGAACCGTCAGGAGATCGCGTTCGTCGGTCCTGAGTGCCGGCACCTGATCCCCCTTCTCGCTATATCCGCTACCGATGCGGTAGAAGCGTAGCGAATCTCGCCCTTGATGACACGCGCTGGAGCGGCCCGTGCTCTTGACACCCTTGCGCCAGCGTCTAGGATACCGAGCATGATACTGAGTATAGGAAACACCGCATGTCCGTCCCGATGAGCCTGCTGGCGCTCCTGGACGAAGGCCCGAACTTCGGCTTGCGCCTGAAGCAGGAGTTCGAGTGGCGGACGGGCGGGATCTGGCCGCTGAACGTCGGCCAGGTCTACACGAGCCTCGATCGGCTCGAGCGCGAGGGCCTGGTCAGGCCGGCGGACTCCGGCGAGGAACGTCAGCGCGTGTACGAGATCACGCCGGCTGGCCAGGAGCGCCTCGCCGCTTGGTTCGAGCGCCCGGTCGATCGTTCTCCCGGCAGGGACCAGCTCGTCCTGAAGCTCGTGATGGCCGTTCGCCATCCTGGCCTGGACCCCTCGGGCGTGATCCAGGCCGAACGCCGGGGAGCCGTCGAGGTCCTCCAGGAGTACACCCGGCTCAAGCGCGATCCGCTCGAGGACGACCTCGGCTGGGCCTTCCTGGTCGACTCGCTGATCTTCCAGGCCGAAGCCCGAGTGCGGTGGCTCGATGCCTGCGAGGCGCGGCTGGTCAAGGCGAGAGGGGGCAGGACGGGTGGCCCGCGGGCGGGGGGCGAGCCGACCAGTGGGGATCGAGGCGCCGAAGCGGACGATGCTCGCGAGGAGGCCGTGCGATGACGACGTTGGAGCTTGCCCGCGTGACGAAGCGGTTCGGGAGCGGCCACCTCGAGGTCGATGCGCTCACCGACGTGTCCATGGGTGTCCAGCCAGGTGAGTTGGTGGCCGTGATGGGTCCGAGCGGGTCGGGCAAGACGACCTTGCTCTCACTGGCCGGCGGCCTCGACACGGCGTCCGAGGGCACGGTCCGGGTCGAGGGCGTGGACCTGTCGTCGCTGGGGGCCCGCGAGCTCGCGCGGCTCCGGCGTCGGCGGATCGGCTACGTGTTCCAGCAGCTCAACCTGATCGAGGGGCTGACGGCGGGTGAGAACGTCTCGCTCCCACTCGAGCTGGACGGCGTGGTCACGCGGAGCGCTCGCGGAGCCGCTCTGGAAGCGCTCGCGCTCATGGAGATGGCCGAGCTCGTCGACCGGTTTCCTGAGGAGCTCTCGGGCGGCGAGCAGCAACGGGTCGCGATCGCGCGCGCCGTGGTGGGGGAGCGGATCCTGCTTCTCGCCGACGAGCCGACGGGGGCGCTCGACTCCGTGACCGGCGAGAGCGTGCTGCGCTTGCTCCGCGGACACTGCGACCGGGGCGGCGCCGGGGTGCTCGTGACTCACGACGCGCGGTTCGCCGCCTGGGCGGATCGTGTGGTCTTCTTGCGCGACGGCCGAATCGCCGACGAGACCCGGGCGCCCGAGGGGCCAGAGTCGCTCCTCGCGCAGACGGCGCGGCGATGAGCGTTTCGCCGCTTCGAGCCGTGGCGCGGGTCGCCTGGCGGCAGGCGTGGCGGGCCAGGGCGCGGAGCACGCTCGTCGTGACCATGGTGGCGCTGCCGATCGGTGGGCTGTGCACGGCGGCGGTCGCCATCCGAACGGCGGCTGAGACGCCGGAGCAGCGCGTCGCCGCGTACATGGGGAGCGCCGACCTGCTCGTGTATCCGTCAAAGGGCGTCGGGGTCTCCGACCTGAAGGCCATGCTCCCGTCGGGGTCGGCCGTGGCCGAGTGGCGGTCCACCTACACCGAGACCACCGTCGGCGGGTCATACGTCCAGCTGTTCCTGGCGGAGCTATCGATCCCGGCTGGGCAGCCGCCGGGGCGGGGCCTGTTCGCTCTGCTCGATGGTCGGTTCCCGTCCGCCGCCGGTGAGGCCGCCGCGAGTCCCACGCTACTCGATGCCTTGCAAGCGGAGATCGGCGACTCGGTGAGCCTCCAGGACGCCGACGTGACCTTCCGGGTCGTCGGCACGGCGGTCCAACCCAACGAGCCGACGTTCCCGCACGCGATCCTCGGTCCGGGATCGCTCGACACCCTTGCCTCGGCCAGACCGAGGATGGTCAACACCGAGAGCTTCCTCGTCGACCTTGCGCCCGGCACGTCGGTCGAGGCCGTGTGGCAGAGTCTCGTGAACACTCCCGAGCTCCAGGGCGGCGTGTCCACCCGCGCCATGGAGATGACGATGTCCTTCGACAACTCGGAAGGCGCCACGGGCTGGTCCTTCGCCGTAACCTCTCTTCTGCTTCTCGCGACCGGGATGATCGCCGCTGCCGCGTTCGCGGTCGGCGCCCGGCGCCAACTCCGGACGCTCGGCCTTCTCGGTGCCGCCGGAGGAGAGCCGCGGCACGTGCGCGCCACCGTGGTGATGGGGGGAGTCGCTCTGGGATTCGTCGGCGGACTGGCCGGCGTCGCCCTCGGGGTCGCCGGCGGAATCGCCATCCACCCGCACCTGGACTGGCTCGCCGGGAGGATCGTCGGCCCGGTCCGGATCCCGGTCCTTCCGCTCGTCGGAGCGGTGGCGCTCGGGACGCTCGCCGGTGCCTTCGCGGCGCTCGGGCCGGCGCGGTCGGCCGGTCGGCTCACGACGACCCAGGCGCTCGCCGGCCGTCTTCCGACGCCCAGGCGGCCAGGCCGGATCGCGGCTGTGGGCATGGTGGCGGTCGGAATCGGGGCCGCGATCACGGCCCTCGCCACGCCCGCGCACTCCGACCCGTGGCTCGTCCTCGGTCTCGGGATCATGACCGCCGGGTTCCTCGTGGCGATCCCGCTGCTGGTGACCTGGACGGGCCTCCTCGCCGGAAGGCTTCCCACTGTCGCGCGCCTGTCGACGCGGGACATCGCGCGGCATGGCCGTCGGACCGGCGCGGCGATCGCCGCCGCCGTCATCGCCCTCGCCGTCCCGGTCGGTGTGTCGGCCATCACGCTCAGCCAGGAAGCCCTCGACCGCCGCAGCCCCCAACTCGCGGATGATCAGCTCATGATCGAGCTCATCGGCCGCGACGCGGAGGCGGATCCGAGCCTCCTCGCGGAGTTCAAGCGATCGTTCCGCGGCTCGGTGGTTGCTCCGCTCACGCCGGTAGCGATCACGATGACCCGAGGCGACCGGACGCGTGCGCACCAGCTGTGGGTGCAGGGACCGGAGCAAGACGATGGTCAGGGAGGGACCTGGTTCATCACGGCTCCACTGAGGATCGGTGGCGCCGATCTGCTTCGCGCGCTCCACGCCGAGCGCGCGGTGCCCGCGTTGGAGCAGGGCAAGATCGTCGGTTTTGGGCCGGACAGCGTCGCCGGGTCATCAGTGGACGTGTCGACGGGGTTCGCGCAGCAAGGGTTCAGGATGACCCTCTCGGCCGTTGCGGCCGATGTACCGCGGTACGAGCTGGCGACGAGCGTGTACGTTGTGTCGCCGGCGCGGGCCGAGGAGCTCGGCTTCTCGGCAGCAGACTGGGATCTGCAGGAGTATCCGCGATACGTCCTCAGGGCGGACGCTCCGCTCGACGACCGAGCAGATCCAGCAGGCGAAGGACATCGCCGCCCGTCAGCGGGGGCTCTCGGTCCGGGCGGCCGAGGACTACCAGTTCGGCGCCGGGGGAGCTCGATTGCTCGTGTCGAGCGTCGCCGTGGCGCTCGCCCTAGCGATCGTCGGCGTGATCGTGGCGCTCATCGGCGCAGAGTCGAGGCGGGACCAGGCGATCCTGGTCGCGGTTGGTGGTGAGCCGAGGACGCGTCGAGCGGTCGCCGGCTCCAGGGCGCTCGTGGTCACGTTGCTCGCCGGGTTGCTCGCAGCGCCCGCCGGTTTCACCCCGGCGGTCGTGTTCAGGATCTCTGAGGACCGCGGGTACCCGATCGTCGTGCCCTGGAGCCTGCTCGGGATCGTGCTCGTTGCCGCCCCTCTTGTCGCGGCGTCGTTCGCGGCTCTCGTCTCCAGGCAGCCGAGGGCGGCCCACCTCCTGCGCCCGATCGAATAGACACCGATCGGCGGGCTCGGGTGTCCTCGGCATTGCGCAGGGCCGCCATCCACCAACGAAATCGCCAACGAAATCGGGTCGACTCCAATGTCTGCTGCGACGCATGAGACAAGAGCGCCAAGAACGTGCAGCTCAGGGGCACCCCTGAGACCGGCGGAGACGTATGAGACAGCCGCCATTCAATTGCCAAGGTGGGGGTCGCGGGTTCGAATCCCGTCGTCCGCTCCAGGAAGTCAGCCATCCAGTACGAAGGTTTCCTCGTTTGGCCGCCTCGTTAGGCTGTTGAGCCTGCTGCGCGTCATCGCTCTCGATGTGCCAGGGCTCGATCGACCCAGACGCTCGCGCCTTTCTGCTCGAACCTGCGGACGGCCTCTTTCCGGAATGGGATGGCCTCATCATCGCGGCCGAGATGTTGGAGTACCTCAGCCATCCCGAGGCTCGCGCACCCCTGGAACACGAGGTAGTCCGACTTTCCTAGGGACTCGATCGCCTCGCCAGCCAAGCGCACCGCCTCCTCGGCCCGCTCCTGCCGGGCTCGCACTTGCGCGAGGACGGTTTGAGCCACGGTCTTCCAGAGCGGTTGCGCTCGTTCGATGGCGAGAAGCGCCGGGCCCTCGGCCTCCTCCCACCGTCCACTCAGGAACAGCGCGCGGGCCAGGAACGGAAGAACCGTGGCGTCCGTCGAGCCGATTTCCTCGGTCCTGCGCTGCCCCTCGGAAAGGATCTCCACAGCTCTTCCGGAATCACCAGCGAGGAGCTCGACGTCCCCTTCACACTCGGACGAGTCCGCCCAGTTCGCCTCCTGGCCGTTCTCCCGCAGGATGTCGCGATAGCGCAGGGCGAATCGACGGGCCTCGTCGAATCGGCCCTGCCACGCGCGAAGGTGCGCAAGCGCGTGCGACATGTACGCCTCGATGGTCCGATTCCCGGAGTGCTCCTGGAGAATCGCCTGTGCCCGTCGGGCCGCCTTGTCCGCCGGCTCGGGCCCCTGGACTAGCACCGCGCTCAGGGTCAGCAAGCTTTCGGCCACCCGCAGATGGTCACCAGCGGAGACGGCATGTCGCCTTGCCTGCAGTAGAGCCTCCTCGGCGGCCGCTCCGCGCCCCGTCCGCCACCTCGCCGATGCGACCACCCCCCATGCACGTGCAAGCCCACCGTCGTCAGCGTGCCTGCGGAGCACCTCGATCGCTCGAAGGCTGTCCTCCTCGGCCCGATCCACCTCGCTGGTCCCCTCACCAGCCTTGACGATCCACTCGGCCACCACGACGTGGGCGGTGAGCCGGTCGTCGTCGAGCTTCTCGGCCTCCTGGGCGGCCTTGTGGAGCACGTCCCTTGCCCTCTCGAACTGAGCAGCCTCGGTGAGCGCCTCGGCGAGGTCGACGAGGCGCTCGATGCGGTTCGGATCCCCTGACTCCATCAAGGAGGTCGCTCGGGAAAGGAGGCTGATCGCCGCGGGTATGTCGATCCTGGCCAAGGCGCGCTGGCCGGCTGTGGAGAGACGCTCGGCGGCCAGCGCCGCCAGACGAAGCAGTGCCTCGCCCTCACCGAGCTCGCTCCGATATCGATGCGCTTGCTCGAGGTGGTAGCCGACCACCTCCTCGAACTCGTTGAGCCTGTCCGCCGTCCTGCCTTCCAGCCAGCCCGCGAACCTCTCATGGAGCTCGGCACGAGTCTCCTTCGTGGTAGCGGCGTACGCGGCGTCGCGGATCAGGATGTGGCTGAATCGGAATGCGTCCTCCTCGGCGAACCGGGACCGATCGGGTTGGATCAGTTCACGGCGGACCAGTGAGTGAAGGTGACCGCCCACAGTGGGCCGCTCCGGCTCCGGGGACAGTTCCCTTATCGCGCCCCATGAGAAGAGCTTGCCAACCACCGAGGCTCTTTGGATGACCGCCCGCTCCACGTGTGACAGGCGTTCGAGTCGTGCGGACAGCAGGGCGTTGATCGTCGGTGGAATTGCGATTTCCGATAGGTCGGCTGACGCGATCCACTGGCCGTTGCTGCGGCGGAGGAGCCCATCGTCGACCAGCATCCGGAGAATCTCCTCGACGAACAGTGGGTTGCCCTCTGCGGTGCGGCGGATCCCGGCGCGCACCTCCCGCTCGAGGGGCGCGGGGCCCAGGAGGTTCTCGATCAGGCGTTCGGCTTCCGGTTCGGTGAGTGGGTCGAGTCGGACTGTGGTTGCCTCAGGGATGGCCGAGGCCCACGCTGGCCGAGCCTCGAGTAGGTCCGGTCGCGCGGAGCACACCAACAGGATGGGCGAGTTCGAGCTCCACCAGGCCAGGTACTCGACCAGGTCGAGGAAGGTGGGCTCGCCCCAATGGACGTCGTCGAGCATCACGACAAGCGGCCGTTGAGAGGCCAAGGTCTCGAGGAGACTTCGCACCGCCCAAAACATCTCCTGACCGGAAGCCGCCTCCGACAACCCGAGGACCGAGCCGAGCCGCCCAGCAATCGCGTCGGCGTCGTCGCGTGAGCGGAGGAGCGACGCGATCTTGGCGATGGCTTCCTCAGGAGCCTCTTCGTTGGTGATTCCGGACGCGTCCCGGACGACGTCGGCCACCGGCCGGTACGTGATGCCGTCGCCATACGGGAGACAGCGGCCCTGGAGGACCGTGGCAAAGGGCCGAAGCCAGGCGACGAATTCGGCGCACAAGCGCGTCTTGCCGACGCCCGGCGTGCCGATGATGGTCACGAGGCCGCAAACGCGGCGTGCGGCGACGTCGTCGAACGCTTCTTGGAGCGCCTTCAGTTCCTCGTCGCGGCCGACGATGGGGGAGTCGAGGCGCCGATTCTCCCGACCCGCGAGCGAAACCTCGACGAGTCGCCACGCCCGTTGCAAGTCAGTCTTTCCCTTCAGCTCCAACGGCCCCGCGGGCTCCGCGATGGCGGCGTTGCGGACCAGGCGGTACGTGGACTCCCCAAGGAGGATCTCCCCGGCCGATGCGGCCTGCTCGAGGCGCGCGGCCAGGTTCGCCGCGTCCGCGGACAGCGGGGCATCGCTTCGGGCGTCGTCGGCAAGGATCTCTCCGGTGTTGACGCCGGTCCGGGTTTCGATCCGGACGCCGTATCGGCCGTCGAGTTCGTTGTTGAGGCGGTCGAGGGCGCTGCGCATCTCGACTGCGGCGCGGACGGCGCGCAAGGCATCGTCCTCGTGAATCTCGGGAATCCCGAACACGGCAACGATCGCATCGCCGATGTACTTCTCCACGGTGCCGCCGTGTCGTTGGAGCAGCTCGCGCATGCGGTCGAAATAGGTCGTCATGACCCGGCGAACGATCTCCGGATCGCGCGTCTCGCCGAGCGCAGTGGACCCCACCACGTCGGTGAAGAGGATGGTGACGGTCTTCCGCGACTGCACCGGCCAACCGTACTCGCGCTGTTCGGGGAGATCGATGTCGGACTCGGTTGCCTCAGGATCGCTTGTCGAGGGGCGGCCCGGAGGCCGCCCCTCTCACGCTTCGGCCCCTGCCTCCTACGGCGCGGTGATGACCGGGCAGTTGTTCCCGCTGCCGGGGTTCGGATCGGTGCATACGATCCGTCCCTGGATCGCCGGGCTGATGGGCGTGTTTGCCGTGACGTAGTTCGCCAGTACCTCGTCCATCAGCTCCCTGGTCGTCGCCCGGGCTGAGACGTTGGGATACCCGTCACCACCGGCGGCCATGAAGTCGTTGATGGCCAAGGTGTAACTCGTCCCGGCGTCAAGACTCACCGCAGGCCCGGTGCAAGACCCGTCCGCCGCCTGTCGGACCGCTCCGGTTACCCGGCTCCCGGCCGCATTCTCGATGTTGTAGGTGAAGCAGATCCCCGACACCTGGGGGAAGCGCCCGTTGGCCGCCGGCATCGCGGACACGCCGTTCTCCAAGAACGCCTTGAGCTCGGCGCCGTTCACCGATGTCGTGGAGACGACGTTACCGAAGGGCAGTACGCCGAGCACCGAGCCTCGAGTGATCGGGAACGGCGGCGTCGAGCCGCCCGACGGGCAGAAGCCGGAGCTGCCGGCCGCCGGGCAGGTCAGCGCGGCGCGGAGCCCTCCCGAGTTGGTGATGGCGAAGTCGGTGCCGTACTCAGTTCTCATCGAGTCCGTGGTCACGTTGCCGACCTTGGACTCGCAGAGCCGCCCGTCGGAGCGGCCGCACGAATCTGACCGCAGGACCTCTACCGTCGATTCACCGATGACGGTTCCCAGGATCGGGGTCAGCTCGGCGTTGAGCTCGTCGATGCGCGCCTGGATGGCCGGGTCCGGCGGGACCCCGATGTTCCAGGGCTTGTGGAAGTCGGCCGTCATGTAGACCACGTCGTCGGTATCCGCGTTCACCACCAGGCGTACTCGGGTGAACCGAATCCCCTTGCTGAGGTTCTCCACCGCCAGCACGCCATTCGGTCTGGTCGTGATGACCTGGAAGTTCGTGTGGTCCCCGATCACGGCGTCCACGCCCGACACGTTGTCGGCCAGGTCGATCAGCGGCCCCGTGGGGTTGGTCAGCGTTCCCGCCGTGGCGCCGTGGTGCCCGATAGCCACCACACCGGCCATGCCGGGCTGGCGGAGCAGCTGGCCGGCTCGCTGGTTCACCGCAGCCGTCGCATCGGTGACCACGAACGGGCCGAACGACCCCGGCTTCACCAGGGTCGGAGCATCCTCGTTGGTGAACCCGACCACCCCCAGCTTGAAGCTGCCGAAGTCGAAGACGCGGGACTTCGACCACTCCTCGGGAGTCTCTTCCGTTCCCGAGAAGACGACGTTGGCCGAGACGTACTTGAACTTCGCCAGCGGGATGAGCTCTTCGCGGAGGTACTCGTGACCGCGGTCGAAGTTGTGGTTGCCGAGGCCGTCGAGGTCGAAGCCCATTAGGTTCATGAGCTCGATCGTGGGCTTGTCACCGAAGAAGCTGGAGATCGGCGGCGTGGCACCCACCGCGTCGCCGGCGGTGACCGTGAGCGTCCTCCCCGGGGTCTCCGCGCGGTAGGCGTCGAACCAGGGCTTCAGGAAGGCCGCGCCGCCGATCGGGAACGACGGCCCGATCGCGTCGGCCGCCTCGAGCAGCGGCACCAGCTGGCCGTGGTAGTCGCTGATGTCGAGGATGCTGACCTCACGGAGGTTGCCGGTGTCGGTGAGGAGCTCGTACAAGATCCGGCCCCGGGCGTTGTGGGGTCCCGGGATGTCCATCAGGAAGGCGATGGTTGGGGCGACGTCGATCGCGCGCACCGCCGCGGTCGCGCCGTCCCGGATCCCCGGCCCCGCGGCCACGAACGCAGCCCGCATGTTCACGTTGTCCTCGAGGTCTTGAAGGTTCGGCAGGTACCCGTGCTGGCCGAAGAACTGGGAGAAGGCGACGAGCTCCCCCGGGGTGGCCGCGTCGGTCTGGTACGGCGGCCGGAACACCACGACCACATCACCGCTCCGGTTGGGGTGCAGGGAGTCGCTCCCGTCGACGTCGCGGAGCTCTTCCTTCGTGAACACCGCGTCGACGACCTGCTGCTGGCCCGGCAGGTTCGGGTCGTCCAGGTCTTCGAAGTACTCGATGATCTGGTTGCGGACGGCCTCGTAGTCGCCCGAAGGGACCTGAGGAGCGTTGAGCGGCGGGTCGCCGCTCCCGGCCGGGTCTCGTCCCTCCAGGTTGATGTAGATCTGGGAAGTGCCGCCGGCGTGACACTCCTTGGCCAGCGTGGCCCCCGAGGCGGCCTTGCGGCAGTTGCCGGTCTGCTCTGCCCCTTGGAGTCCCAGCTCCACGAGGGCCTTGCTCACGTTCACCGCGAACCACTGGGGGGCGAAGCCGTGGTCGGATCCAGCGAAGACGGTGGCATCCTCGCCCATCAGCTGCCGACCGAGTGCCAGGGTGCCGTCGGCCTCCTCATAGGCCGACCGGATGTACCCCTCGCGGACGGCGACCCTCCCGTCGGGAATGTCGTCGTTGGTGAGGTCGTCGAAGTAGGGGTTCGGGTTGCCATCCATGTCGGTCGGCGTGACCAGCCCCATGAACTGGTGGCTGAACTCGTCGGTTACCGGGTTGCCGAGCAGGAGCAGGTCGGGCTGCTCGCCGAGCGTGTCGAAGATGTGCTCGAGGTAGGCCCAGTGAGCGTCCTTCCACATCAGACCCTGCTCCACGTACGTGTCCTCGTCGACGATGCCCGCCTCCAGGGGCGCGAAGTCGGCCGCCGTCGAGGTGGGGAAGTCGCTGTTCAGGGTCTCCTCGAAGTCCGCGGACCCGGCGGCGCCAAGGGCGTTGTAGGTGGCATTGGCCCGCTGCACCGAGGTGAAGTACAGACGGAACTCGCTCAGGTCCGGCGTCAGGTCGATCAGCTTCATGTAGAAGCCGGCGGTCCGGCCGGCCAGCGGACCGGAGGCGACCGTGACCTTGGTGTCAGCCCACTCGCCCTGGGCCAGCGTGGCCGCTGCCTTGCTGCCGTCCTTGCCGTCGGCGCGGTTGACCACCAACACCCCGTCGTAGTTGGTCTCGCCGTCGTCGGTCGAGTCGAAGATGTACACGTCCCAGACGCCTCCGCCGGGGATCCGGGTATCACTTTGCGAGAAGAAGGTCTCCTTGGCTGGGCTGAAAGAAGCGGGGACATTGGTCCAGCCGGTGGCGTCGCCCAGGTTCCGCTGCTGGTACTCCACGCCGAAGCTGTCGGCGGTCTGGCCGGGGATGTCGAAGTTCAGGACGATGCCGCGGCGCCCGATGAACGTCCGGAAGTCCACCACGGGCCCCTGGAGAGCCGGCGTGTAGCCGCGGGCCGCCACCCACTCCATCGCCACAACCGTCTTCCCCGCGCGCTCGGCAGCCTGGGCGATGGTGTCCGTCTGGAGGATACCTGTGGCCGCGAAGCTCGAGGAGTTGTTGAAGTTCGACTCGCCGGTTCGATGGAACGTGTTGTTGGTGGAACCGTGCTCCCCAGGCCAGGTGCCGGTGGCCAGGGTGGCCCATCCCACGCCGGTGTTGGGCGGGAATCCTTGGAGCATGCCGTTGCCGGTGGCTTCGACCCCGGTGGCCAGGAGATCGGCGTAGGTGGGCATGACTCCCTCGTCCACGTACCTGTGGACGAGGTCCTGCCGCATGCCGTCGGAGGAGAAAAGGATGACCTTTTCCGCATGCGGGACGACTGCCTGGACCGATGATGGCGACAGAGGCAGCAGAGATGCCACGATCGCGAGGGTGATTGCGACGGAAAGACGGAACCGTCTGGGCACGGCGACCCTCCTTCGTATCTCGATCAGCCGACACCCCGGGGGGAAGAAGTCCGCCCGGCTAACGACCTTCCTATCGCTGCGGACGCCGAGACGTCAACTCGAAGGTGATGCCTGAACCGGGCGCATCACGCCGCCAGGACCTGTGTCGTCTCCGTGTTTCCGTTTACGTCCACGGCACGGAATCGGATGTTGCTTCCTGTAGGGAGGAGGAACGGCCCCGTGTACCGCTGCCAAGGTCCAAGGTCGAGCCGGTACTCGATGCCAGCCACCCCGACGTCGTCCGTGGCTTCGAGGGTCACCATGAGGCCGCCCTCGGCTAGAATCGTGACAGCCGTGGAGACCGGTGGAGCCTGGTCGGTGAAATCGAACGATGCCGACCATGTCACCCGCGCGAGTCGCGTCTGTCCCCGGATGGAGGGGTGGAAGTAATCGCGCTTCGAGACGTCGTCGGATGTGAACGGATCGTTGAACACGGCTCCCTCGTCGAAACGGCAGTGGATATACAGAGCGCAGACCTCTTCGAGGACTTCGTTGAAGGCGATGTTCCGTTCCCTCACGGCTCGCCGGCGCGCGACGTCGTCGGCATCGGTCGAGCGCGGATCTTCGAGCAACGACTGACAGATGTCGAAGGTGCGCCATGCGGCTCGCGCGAACAGTTTGTCGTGCAGGATCACCCACAATCGGTACACGTTCGGAATGCTCACGACGTGCAGTCGTGCCCGCGGAGACCCGGCGGAAAGCATCGCCATTGCGTGCTCGAACTCCGTCCGGAACGTGCCCACCGAGGTCATCCGCCCGACCGTTCGAGTGCAGAGATCGTTGGCCCCGATCAAGATCGTGACGTAGGCGACGGCCTGCTCGTTCACTACTTCGACCTGAGCATCGAGGTTGGCCACCTTCGCGCCGGTGACCGCGTTATTGAAGGTCCTATCGAAGATGGCCGGTGCCACATCGAGGATCCGGAGGTAGTGACTCTCAACCGAGCTTCTCGTACCCGTCGACCAGGAGTTCCCTGGTGCGTCGGTGAACGGCACCGTGCCGGTGTTGTAGCCCCGCGTCATGGAGTCGCCGAGGGCGCCGATGGAGTTGGGATACCCGGTCAGGTTTGGCGCCGGTACCGCTGCCACCGTCCCGAGAGCGAGCAAGACCGCCGGGAGGCCTCTTCGAAACCGACGCATCGTCCTCCTCAAGCTCAGCTCCTGCCCGACGCGGTGTTCGAGAGAATGCCTCGGACCTGATCATCGGGAGCGCCGCAACGCTGCTGTCATCGATCGACGTTATCGACGATCCAAGGAGGATGAACATATCGAGTCAACGACCTTCTGGGAGGCCTCCTGCGGCGGCGCCAGCCGGTCGCGCGTCGGATCCGTCGGCGAGACGTCCTGGCATCCATGAGTACGAACGGAGTCCGGTTTCATGACCTGTCGGCGTTATTCGACCGCGACAGAGCTCCGGGCTGATCCCGGTGATAGCTAAGGCTCAGCGGTTTGACTCGTCGAGGACCCGTCGGAAGGCCACCAGCCATCAGGAACGAAGGGCAGCTGATCAAGCTGGGCGGTCAGCTCGGCCTCGGACATGAACCGTCCCCACGCGATCTCCTCCTCTTGGAGATGGATGGGTCTGTCCCATATCACCTTGTAGCAGCACGCCCACCAGTTGATCTCCGCGTCGTGGTAGCGCGACTTGAACAAGAGGGCCGGCTCCACGCCCTGGACTCCCAGTTCCTCCGCAAGCTCTCGCCGGATCGCGTCATCTGGGACTCGCCAGACGTCATCCACCGACACTCGCCGCGAGTGTCGGTGGATCGTCAGCGCCTGAATAACCGCACCGAATACGGTTTCGCACCAACGAAATCACCAACGAAATGGAGTCGACTCCAGTGATCTGCTGAGACGCATGAGACGATCGCCATCCTGCTCCGATCGTGAGCGCGCGGCATGGCGTTCACGCTACGCGTCGGTGCTCAGAATGCGTTCGCGGCCGACTTCCACTCGCGGAGGCGCTGTGCGATGAGCTGGGCCCGTTCCTCCTCGCTCCCGCTGTCTAGCATCTGAAGGTCCGATGGGTCAGCCCGAAGGTAGACGCCCGCGGTTCGCGCGTTCATCGAGGGATCGCGATCCGACCGTGTCGTCCAGTACCCAGTGGCGCGGTCGGCAGTCTCCAGCCTGATCTCGCCGGTGCCCTCGAGCTGCGGCGCATTCGCGTGCCGAGGGCGCTCGCCCCTCCAGAAGTAGAGAATGCCGGCCGGGTCTTTGCGCTCCTTCGCAGCCTCGCTCCAGTAGCGGGCCGATAGCGTGCCATCCTCTTGCCAGGCCCGGCCGCTCACGTTGAGGCCACCGTCGCGGTCCCGCGAGATGCGCAGGAGGCTCACCGCCGACGGTTCGTCCTCGGTCCGCATGGTGAGCGAGAGCTGCCACCACAGCCCCTCGACGGGGCCGCGGCGACCCTCCGTCTCGATCGCCTTGCGGAGCTTCTCGTTGATCGCGCGAAGCTCTGCCGGGGTAGCGGCCGGGTCGTAGCGGACGGAAGTCAGCCCGAGCAGGTCGGTCGGCAGCTTCGTACCGTGCGCGTGGAGGATGAACGTGCGCCGGATGCCGAGCGCGCCGCCGAACAGCCCGGCCTCGAACACCACGTTGTCGCGCGGGGACGCCTGGCCGGACTGAGGCGCATCCATCGTCGTCCAGTCGTCGGGGGCGAACACGAACGCGGCGAAATCGACCTCCTGGCAGAGCTCGACGAGCCGGTCGAGAGTGGAGCGCCCAGGGTTGAACGTGGTCGTCCACGGCTCGACGTCGGCGACTTCCTCGAGCCCGCGCGTGATCGCTCGGAGCAACTTGGCCTGCTTGCCTGACGACCCCAGGAAGATGCGCGGCTTGTTCATGCGTGATTCATGATGACGGAGGCATCATTCCCCTTCACGGCGCGCGGCATTGCGCCGTGTTGCCATGAAATTAGCGCTCGTCAGAGCTCTGGCGGTAGATCTCGATCGTCCATGCGCCTGCGCGTCTCGACGATGATCTCCGCGTCCGAATGGTTACCGGCGGCCCGGAACTCGGCTTCCACCTCCGCGTGCACCCTGATGTACTCGTTCAGCCACGTGGTCGCCGTTTCTGATCGGACCCGGAGGTCCTCGGCGTTCACCGGCTGGATGTAGTGACGGACGAGCTCAGCCATCCGGGACAGGTAGCCGCCTTTCGCGACACCGGCCTGCTCGAACGGCGGCGCGGTCGCGTTGAAGGCGAAGACCATCGCCAGTCCGGTTTCGTCGATGTGCAGCTCGATCCCGTTCGCGATCAGCGGGGACATCGCTAGCCACGTCTCTGGTTCGGGAAAGAAGCTCCTCTCGGCCATCTGCCGGCCACGGTCGTAGTCGTCTCGGAACTTCGAGATCGCCGCCGTATCGTCGCCCGCCGCGCCGGTTCGGATGTACTCGCGCAGTTTCGGCTCGAGCGTGGAGCCGCATGCAATGCCGACGGTGGCGAGGGCCTCGCTCTCGGCGGTCTCGCCCTGCCTTCGCGCGGTCGCCTCGACGAGCTTCACCGTGTCCTCGGCCACCTCGCGCACGTAGTCGTCGACCATCGAAGGGTCCCATCGGCGGTCTTCTCCCGGAGTGATGTCGAAACGGTCGTCGGCGAGGTTCTCGCCCAGACGCCACACCTCCGGGTAGGTGCGTTTCAGTTGCGCGGGTTCCCGACCCGTCTCGAAAGCGCGCACTGCATACCAGTCCCGCTAGCTCGGCTTGGCAGGAACGAACCGCTGGACGAAGTCGAGCGCGGTCTGAGCGACCTCCTGCCAGCCGTCGTCGATGGTCAGCGAGTGACCGCGGTTGGGCATCTTCTTGATCTCGGTGACGCTCGGGTTGCGCTTCTGCCGCTTGTAGGCGGCGTTGGCAATCGCCCAGGGAACCGTGTGGTCCTTCTCCCCGTCGAGGATCAGCAGCGGACCCCGATCGGGGTTCGTCGTGTCGACCCTCGACTCGGTCCAGGGGTTGAGGTTGGCGTTGGCCATCTGGGCCAGGGCGATCCCCGATCCGGCCACGTGGTAGGTGTCGTACAGGCGCTTCGCCTCGTCTTCATCGAGGGCGTTCGCCCAGCCGTATTTGAACTGGTCGAAGGTGAGCGTGATGGCTCGACCTCGATACCGGGGGTTCAACAGGAACGGTCCTACGACCCTGAGTGAGGAGAGGGGCAGCGGCAGGACGCCGCGAAACACGCCCGGGTCGATGGCAACCGTGGCCGCCGAGAGCCCACGGCCGGCGAGCATCTGAGCGAACAATCCGCCGGTCGAGTGCCCCATCACGGCGGGCCTCTCCTCGAGCCGGCCGATCACGTCGGCCGTGTGGTCCGCAACCTGCTTCAGCGTCTTGTTGGCGAGGACGTCCGAGTTCGCCCGCGCCTGTTCAACCGTTTCCGGATCGTCCGGCCAGTCGGGCGTCAGCGGCGCGTAACCGGCCTGCTTGAAGAGGTCCGCCCACTTGGCCCAGCTGCTCGGCAGCACCCAGAGGCCGTGGATGAAGACGACCGGTGTGGTGCCGGAGGCGTTTGCCGCCTCGATCTCCCTGTTCTCCCGGTCCGAAATGGACGCCATACCGACCCCCTCTAGCTCGCGGTGAAACCTCAAACCGACCCTAGCGCACCGACGACGAGGTCATCCACGAGACACGCCTAGGATTGATCCTGGTAGGAGGCGAGATGGAGCAAGTCCTACAGGAGATCATCCAGGCGCGGCTCGGCGAGGAGAAGAAGCTCGGCGAACGGGCGCGCATCATGATCACGGCCGCTTGCCGTAGCGACGAGGCACTCGCCGCGGCTCTCGGTGGTGAAGCGATTCCCGGCGAGACTCAATTCCAACGCGAGACCGTGGATGGTCGCTACCCCGCGCTCCTGCAGTCGGTACGGGTGGAGGGATTCCGCGGCGTGGGGCCCGAAGCGACCCTGGAGATCTCACCGGGCCCGGGCCTGACCCTCGTGGTCGGTCGAAACGGGAGCGGCAAGTCGAGTTTCGCCGAGGCTCTGGAGCTTCTTCTCACCGGCAGCAACAGTCGGTGGAGTACGCGATCGGCAATCTGGAAGGAAGGGTGGCGCAACCTTCACCACTCAGATGCGCGCATCGACGCCGAGTTCGTGTTGGAAGGCTCGAAAGGCACGACGCTGATCTCTCGTACTTGGGCTCCGGGGGCGAAGCTGGAGGAGGCCGAGACGCTGGTCACGGGTTCCGGTTCCGAGGCATCGACGATCGATGACCTCGGGTGGGCCGCCGCGGTCGAGATGTACCGTCCGTTCTTGAGTTACAGCGAGTTGGGATCGATGCTCGACGCCGGTCCTTCCGCGCTGTACGACGCGCTTTCCGCGATCCTCGGACTCGAGGACTTGGTCGTCGCCGAGGGTCGTCTCAAGGACGCGGCCAAGGAGAGAAAGAAGCTGGGCGACGACGCGACGTCGTCTCTCGCGCCTCTGCTCGAGCGCTTGGGCGAGATCGAAGACGAGCGAGCTCGGGCCTGTCTCGAAGCGCTCTCGGGGAAGAGCTGGAACCTCGACACCGTCGAACGGTCCGTGATCGGGCCCGAATACTCGTTGCAGGAGGAGACCGAGGGAGCGGCACTTCGGCAACTCTCGACTCTCGAGGGACCGAGCGCGGACGAGGTGACGATCGCCGCAGAGGGGCTCGAGGCCGCCTCGGCCGCCATCGGTCAATTCGGTGGCACGGAGGCTCAAAAGGCGCTTCAGACCGCAGAGCTGTTGGAGTCCGCGCTTCGGTTCCACGCCGATCACGGCGATCAGGACTGTCCGGTCTGCGGCAAGGGAGAACTTGACCGGACCTGGCGGGACGAGACCGAGAATGAGGTCGCCCGGCTGCGGACGGTTGCCGAACAGGCGGACCTTGCGCATCGGCTTCGGGACGAGGCGATGAAGAGCGCCAAATCGCTCATGCTCGCACCTCCGTCGCTCCTTTCCAGCGCGTCGGCTCTCGGGATCAGCGTCGATGACCTGATGAGTGCGTGGAAGTCGTGGACTTCAGGCACCTCAATGGATGACGCCGAGCCGTTGGCACAGCATCTGCGCACCGCACATGCCTCTCTGGTCCGCGAGATCGAAGCCGTACGCGAGGTCGCGGCCAAGGAACTGCAGACTCGCGAGGACGTCTGGAGACCCGTCGCCGCCGAGCTGGCGGCGTGGCTCGGCGACGCCAGGCAGGCACAGCGGGGTGAGGCCCAGCTCGACGATCTGAAGGCCGCCGAGAAATGGATGCGCGCGGCGTCGGCCGAGGTCCGCAACGAGCGGTTCGCGCCCATCGCCGATCTCGCTCAGAGCGTGTGGGAGACGCTGCGCATGCAGAGCAATGTCGAGCTCAAGAAGATCGTCCTCACCGGCGCGGGTTCGGCCCGCAAGGTCGTGCTCGAGGTCACGGTCGACGGCATGGAGGGAGCGGCACTTGGAGTCATGAGTCAGGGAGAGCTCAACTCACTGGCGCTGAGTCTCTTCATGCCGCGGGCGACGCTACCCGAGAGTCCCTTCCGTTTCGTGGTGATCGACGATCCGGTTCAGTCGATGGATCCGGCCCGCGTCGACGGGTTAGCACGGGTCCTCCAGAACGCGGCTCTCTCTCGGCAGGTCGTCGTGTTCACTCATGACGACCGGCTCGCCAGGTCCTGCAGGCTCCTTGGGATCGATGCGAGGGTGGTTGAGGTGACTCGCCGGGCCGAATCGGTCGTCGAGCTGCGGCCCGGCCTCGATCCGGTCGGGCGGTATTGCGCCGACGCGTGGGCCATCGCCAACAGCGAGGAGATCGACGGCGCGGTTGTTTCCCGCGTCGTCGGAGTGTTCTGTAGGTCGGCGATCGAGGCCGCGAGCTCGGAGGCGATTACCCGAAGGCGGCTTGCCGCAGGGGAGGATTTTGCAGCCATCGAGGCTCTCTTGGATTCCACCAAGGGACTAGCGCCGTTGTTGGCGCTGGCCCTGTTCGACGACATCTCTCGCACGAAGGACGTTGTATCGAGACTCGACAAAGGGATCGGACGTTGGGCGGTGTCTGCCTATCGGGGAGTACAGGACGCATCTCACAAACCCGTGGCTCGTGAAGTGCTTTTGAACCTGGTGAGGGACAGCGAACGACTGGCCCGGGGACTGGTGCAGCTTCCGTGAACGAGCTGACCACGAGGGAGATCCTCTACCGAGCGATCGACTTGCTCGAGCGACCAACGTCGGAGACTGCCGGTCTTTGGCCACGGGCTACCGCGGTGCTGGCGCGCCAGGCTCTCGAACGCGGCCTGACCGAGACTCTGTCTGCGAAGGTAGAAGGAATCCAGAGGGCACCCGTAACCGCGCAACTTCTCTTCCTGAGGCTCTTCCTGGACGACACGGCTCGGGCGGAGGAAGTGCATCTCGCGTGGTGGGCGCTGTCTCGAGCGTGTCACCACCTCTCCTACGAGCTACCCCCAACGGCGGCGGAGTTGCGTGCGCTGATCGACGTTGTTGATCGTTTCGTCGAGGCGTCCTAGGGAGCTGTCGAAGTGCCGAGCCGAGTCGAGACGCTCGCACTTGTGTTCACCGACATCGAGGGATCGACCAACCTGCTCCGCGATCTCGGAGCGCGATACCGCACGCTGCTCGTGGACCACAGACGTCTTCTCAAGACGGCGTTCGAGCGTTTTGGGGGACGGCTGCTCGGATCCCAGGGCGACTCGCTGTTCGCTGTCTTTCCCAACGCAAGGGACGCGCTCCTGGCCGCAGCGGAGGGCCAGCTCTCCCTCAGTGAGGCGGAGTGGCCGGATGGGATCGCGCTACGAGTCCGGATGGGAATTCACTTCGGCGAAGTGATCGCCGAGGAGGACGAGTACGTCGGCCTGGCGATCCATCAGGCCTCCCGCGTCAGCGACGCCGCTCATGGAAACCAGATCCTGCTTTCGGAGACCACTCGGCTGGCTGCCGGCGATGCTCTCGTGGGCGACATCACGTTGGTGCCGGTGGGCCAGTTCCGCGTGAAGGACTTCCCGGAGCCCCAACGGCTGTTTCAGCTGCGCCATCCGAGACTGCCATCCGACTTTCCTCTTCCTCGTACGGCGGGTGCGCCCACTCACAACCTGCCCAGGAATTTCACATCATTCGTCGGACGTGATCGTGAGTTGAAGGACGTGATCGACCTCCTTCAAGCAAACCGGCTGATCACGTTGACCGGCCCCGGAGGAAGCGGAAAGACGCGGCTGGCCATCGAGGCAGCGGCGGCGTCGCTGGCGCTTCGGCCGGGAGGAATCTGGTTCGTCGACCTGGCGCCGGTTACCGATCCCGATCTGGTGTTGGCCACGGCGGCGGAAGCCATGAACCTCACCGAGACCCAGCGGCATGGTCTCGACGCCGCGATCATCGAGTTCCTGTCGCGCGGAAGCCCTCTCCTGATCCTCGACAACTGCGAGCATCTGATCGGTGCGTGCTCCGACCTCGTGGAGCGGTGGCTCGCGTCGTGCCCGTCACTGACGATTCTGGTCACGGCTCGGGAGCCGCTGGGAATCGCCGGCGAGATCATCCGACGTGTCCCGGGTCTCGACACTGGGGTCGACCGAGATGGATCGAGATCGTCCGAGGCGGTTCAGCTCTTCGTGGACAGAGCCTCGGCACACGATCCCGAGTTCGAGCCCACCGATGAAGAGCTCGACCTGATCGCGCAGCTGACGCGCCGTTTGGACGGAATTCCGCTGGCCATCGAGATGGCTGCGGGTTTGATCGGAACACTCGACGTGGGAGAGATCGTCTCGCGCCTCGACGATCGCTTCCGACTCCTCACGGAGGGAAGCGGCACGAGGCTGGGGCGGCAACAGACGCTGTTGGCCACGGTCGAGTGGAGCCACGACTTGCTGCGTCCGACCGAGCAGATCCTGCTCCGCCGCCTGGCCACGATGTCGGGATCGTTCTCACTCGACGCCGTCGATGCGATCTGTGGGGGCGACGGTGTTGATCGTGCGGCGATAGTCCAACTGCTGCGCCGTCTGGTTGCTGCGTCTTGGGTGACCAAGGAAAGGGCGGACGGCCAGACGAGATATCGAATGCTCGAGACGTCGCGTCAGTACGCGTTGGAGAGACTCATCGCGTCATCGGAGGCGGAGAGACTTCGCAAACGGCACGGTGAATGGTTCCTTGATCTTTCGGAAGACGCGGCCACGTTCCTTCTCGGAGGGCCCGAGCAGGCGAACTGGTTCGATCGCGTCGAGCTGGAGCTGGACAACCTGAGGACCGCGTTGGCGTGGAGTCTCGGTGAAGGCGACGCAACGATCGCGCTGAGGATCAGTACGGCGTTGACGCGGTTTTGGGAGGTGCGAGGCCATTGGACGGAAGCGCTGCACTCGTTCGAGGAAGCGCTCGAACGCACGTCGGGAGCCTCCGATGATCTGCGCGCCCCCGCGTTGGTGTCCGCATCATTCATGGCGTTCTATCGGGGGAATCTGGACGCGGCACGCGCTTTGGCGGATGAGGGGTTGGCCGCCGCGATTCGGGTCGGCGACGAAGTCTCCGAAGCCCGTGGAATGCGTTTCCTAGCAGTCACCGAGCAACAGTCCGGCAACAAAGATGCGGCGCTCAGTTGGGCGAACCGCGCGGTCGAGTTGAGCCGCAAGACTGGCGTCGGCGCGGATCTCGCTTTCGCCATCCAAGTCTTGGGACGCCTTACCTCAGATCCCGAGGACGCCGGCGCTTTCTTCAGGGAGGGCCTCTCCGTAGCCCGAACCGCGAGGGACGGCGTTTCTCAGATCTATCTGTTGTACGCGCTTGGACAGCTTGCGATCCGCAAGCAGGAGGAAGCCGAGGCGCGAGAACTCTTCAACGAGGCGTTGGGAATCGCACATCGGTTGCGAGAACGATGGATGGCCATGAACGTGCTCGTGGCGCTCTCGCAGGTGAGCGAGGAGATCGACGCGGGTTCGGCGGTGGAAGAGATGATCGGGCTTCTCCGTCAGATGGGCAATCGGCTCATGCTCGTCAGATGGCTTCGTCAGCTGGCGTACCTGCGGAGGATCGAAGGTGACGTCGTCGGCGCTCGGCGATTCGTGGACGAGGCCCTTTCGGTGATCGAGCAGGAGGGTACCGACGAGGCGGAGGTCCTGGGTCACTTCATCCTTGCCGGGCAGCTCGACGAGGGGGAGGGCGATCACCGTTCCGCTCTGCGGGAATTCCAGGCTGGGGTTGGTCTCGCACACAAGCTCGGATCGAAGTGGGAGATGACGTTTGGTCTCGGAGGCGTCGGACGGCAGCTGGCTCTGATCGGAGATCACGTGCGTGCGGCGACCGTGCTGGGGGCCGCGGAGGCGTTTCGAGAGAGCGTTCGTATGCAACCTGCACCGCGCCGGGCGGAGGTCCTTCGTCAGACCACCGGGAACGTGGCTCAGGTCCTGGGCGATGCCGAATTCGGGCGCCTCTGGGAGCAAGGTCGACAGATGTCGTTCGAGGATGTCTTGGCGCTCGCGACGGAGAGGTGACGTCGGTGTTCGCTCAGGCGGTGTCGATCGGCAACGGCGCTCGCATGCCGCTCGTCGGCCTCGGGACGTGGGCACTGCGAGGCCGATCCGGGCAGGCGGTCATGCAGCGCGCGCTCGATGTCGGCTACCGGCACCTTGACACCGCGCGCGTGTACCGCAACGAGGAGGAGGTCGGCCGAGCCGTCCGCGACAGCGGCATCGCTCGGGAGGACGTGTTCATCACCACCAAGCTCCCGCCGGACCGTGCCGGCCGCGCACGGGAGACGCTCTCCGCGAGCCTCGCGGCTCTCGACACGGAGTACGTCGATCTCTGGCTCATCCATTGGCCGCCGGGCGGGGCGTCGCCGAAGACCTGGCGCGAGCTCGTGGCGGCTCGTCACGAGGGCCGGGCCCGAACGATCGGGGTGAGCAACTATTCGATCGCCCAGATCGACGAGCTGATCGAGACGACGGGGGAGGCGCCGGCCGTCAACCAGGTCAAGTGGGGCCCGTCCCTTCACGATCCGGTCGAGCTCGCCGCTCACCGCAAACGCGGCATCGTTCTCGAGGGCTACAGCCCGTTCAAGAGCACGTCACTCCGGCACCCCACGCTCGTCGAGATCGCGAACGCTCACGGCGTGATGCCGGCGCAGGTCGTGGTGCGGTGGCACGTTCAGCACGGGATCGTCGTAATCCCCAAGACGGCGCACGTCGATCGCCTCGAGACCAACGGAGATGTCGAGGGGTTCGAGCTCGATGCGGCCGAGATGGCTCGGATCGACGGGATGTCGAAGCGATCGCCCTGAACGCTAGATCGGGGCGCTGCAGACGAGCATCAAGTACTCGTAAGGGTCGACCGCCGCTCCGTTCTCGGGATGCCACTCGAAGTGATCGTGCGGGCCGCTCGAGTGGCCGGTGGACCCGACATAGCCAATGACGTCTCCGGTCTCGACCGAGCCGAGTGTGCCGAGCCGGGATAGGTGCGCGTTGTAGACGTAGCCATACTCGCCGTGGACGTACACCCCGAGCCCGCCCAGCCTGCTGTGGGAGATGGAAGTCACGCCGTCGAACGGCGCGAGGATCGGGGTTCCGGTTGCGGCCATGATGTCGTCGCCTTGGTGGATGTGGGTCCCGCCCTTGGGGTCGCGACGCAGGTCGCCGAAGTTGTCGGCGATGGCGTGCGGGCCTCCCAGGGGACACACCGCGAACGGCCGGAGGAACGAGATCTCGATCTGGATCTGCTCGATCCGTCCGCGTAGCCCGGCGACCAGGCGTCGGGACTTCGCCATCTTGCGTTGGAGTTCGTTGCGCTTCGTCTCCAGGCTTTGCTTCTGGAGCTCGACGAGCTGGCGGCCTCGCACGACCTCGGCTTCGATCTGCGCGAGGCGATCCGTCGTTGCCTGGACCTGCCTGGCGAGCACGGCGTCGCGACGGTTCATCTCGCCAAGGAACGACATTCGCGCGGCGGCGTTCGCCGCCGACGTCGCCGTCAGTAGGTAGAGGATCGGCACGCCGCCGGACATGTAGGCCTCGCGGCTGCGCTGGTCGAGCTTGGCCTGCAGCAGCGCGCCGCGGATCTGGAGCTTCCTCATCTGCCGCTGGAGCTTGGCGAGGCGGGCTTCCATCCGCAGGATCTTCCCCTCTGCCCGCGCGATGCGCGTGGCCAAACGGTTCATCACCTTCTGCAAAGCGCTGATCTTGTGTATCTGAGCGCGGTACCGGTCCTTGGTCTTGTGCAGCTCGTGCTTGCTCTTCTTCAGCTCTTGCTTGGTCTCGGTCAGCACTTCGTCGTCGGCCGAGACGATCCCGGAGAGGCTGACCGCGGCAATGGATACAAACATGAGAAGAGCGGCAACTACGGCCACGATCTGGTGCACGCGCGGTGCGTGCGCTTGGAGCTCCCTCGGACGCGACATTTCGGCGGGCTCATCGCTGCCGTTTGTCCGGGGACGCACGTGATCGGTCATGCACCCGACCATCGGCACACCGAGACATTGCCTGAAGAACGTCGGTGAACGGTGTCTGGGCGTACGGGGACGGAGGGTTGACTACTCGAGCAATCGCGCTCCGCTGAGCTCGGCCGGGGGCGTCTCGAGCGCCGGTCTGAGGCGGTTCGGGACGTCGGAGAGCGGGACGCTCCTGAGTGTCGGCCCACGGTCGTCGGCGCGACTCGCCTCGAGGGCGAGCCGGAGGTTCGGGTCGACGTTCGGAAAGTCCGAACGACGATGAGCTCCGCGGCTCTCTCGCCGGGCTCGCGCGCCGAGCAGCGTCGCGCGGGCCGTCAGGAGCGCTGCCCGCAGGTCGAATAGATGACCGAGATCCGCCCACCCCTCCTCGTTGGGGCTCACGTCGACGTCGTGCGCGGCCTCCGAGATCCCGTCCAACTCCGCCAACGCGCTGTCCAGCCCCTCCGCGTCGCGCACGACGCCGCAGAACCGCCACATTGCGTCGCGGACGGCACGCTGCATCGGCCGCGCGAGCTCGTCGCCCTTTCGGACGGAACGGTCGACCTCGTCGGCCGCCTCCCCGATCACGCTGCGCGGATGGACGGAGACGTCTCGTGAGGCGGTCATACGCGCGGCGTGCTCGCCCGCGCGGCGGCCGAACACGAGGACCTCGGCGAGCGAGTTGCCGCCGAGGCGGTTGGCGCCGTGCACGCCCGACGTCACCTCGCCGGCCGCGAACAGCCCCTCGAGGTTCGTCGCCGTGGTCTCGGGGTCGACGACAACACCGCCCATGGAGTAGTGCGCCGTCGGCGCGACCTCCATCGGCTCGCGAGAGATGTCGAGCATCTCGTACTCGACGAACTGCCGGTACATCCGCGGAAGTTTCTCGAGGATCGTCGACTTCGGAAGATGCGACACGTCGAGGAAGACGCCACCGTGTGGGCCGCCACGGCCGTCGGCGATCTCGGTGTAGTTGGCGAACGCCACGCGGTCGCGCGTTGACAGCTCGAGGCGCTCCGGGTCGTACCGGTGCATGTACCGCTCGCCCTGCGCGTTCGTCATCCGGCCGCCTTCACCGCGGACGGCCTCGGTCACGAGCGTGCCGGCCACCTCTTCGGGCCACAGCATCCCGGTCGGATGGAACTGCACGAGCTCCATGTGTGCGAGACGGCAGCCCGCGTCGAACGCCAGCGCCATGCCCTCCCCGTAGTTCTCGTCTCGGCGCGAGCTGGACCGACGCCAGATTCGGGTGTGACCTCCCGTCGCCAGGACAACCGCATCCGCGAGCAGCACGAGGCGCTCACCGGTCGTGAGATCGACCGAGTACGCGCCGAAGCACGTCCTGTCCGTGACGAGGAGGCGCGTCACGTACACGCCCTCGAGCACCGGAACGCCGAGCTCCGACACGCGCCGTCCCAGCGTGCGAACGATCGCGCGGCCGGTCCAGTCGCCGGCGTAGCACGTCCGGCGGTACGTGTGGGCGCCGAAGAACCGCTGGTCGATCTTTCCGTCCGCGGTCCGCGCGAACGGACAGCCCAAATCCGCGAGCTCGAGAACCGCTGCCGGTGACTCCTCGACGAGGATCTCGATCATGCGAGGGTCGCCCAACTCGTAGCCGTCGCGATAGGTGTCGGCGAAGTGCTGCTCGATCGAGTCCTCGGGATCGCGCGTGCCGAGGACCGCGTTGACGCCGCCGGCCGCCAGGACGGTGTGCGCATCGTTCCGGGCCCGCTTGCCGACGATCAGCACGTCCGCGCCCGCCTCCGTCGCGGCGATCGCGGCACGTAGCCCGGCGCCGCCGGCGCCGACGATCAGGACGTTCGTCGTTCGTGTTCGGGTGGCGCTCACGTCCTAACCCTCAGCGCAATGGACACTCTCCACGATACGGCCGCACCGACGTATGTGCCGATGCCGACACCAGTCCTTGCCGGGCGGGGGGAGAACCAGCGACGGTCTGGCTCTGCTAGATCGTCGCGGTCAAGCCGACCTGGCCGCTGGGCTCAGCCGAGTTCCCGTCTGCTCGCTAGGGGAATGAGACGCGATGGCTCGGGCGCCGAACCACACGTCGACGCCGGGGGAGAAATGAGCGAGCGCTGGGCGGTCCGGTCGATCGAGACCGGCTGCCTGCAGCAGCGTCTCTCGGAGTCCTCGGCACCGAGCCCGCCACAGCGGCCATGGTGTGTGCTCGACCTGGGTAGCGAACAGCCGGATATGCAACGCGGGGAGCTCGAGCGGCGCGGGACTATACAACCGCCAGCGGCAAGTCAGGAACCGCTCCAGCGGCGAGCACGCATCCGGTGGCACGAACGAGTTCGGCTCGACCTGTGCCGTCAGCGCGGCACCGCGTCCCCGCGGCCAGCGTCGCTCCGTCTCATAGCGGACGGTCGTGCCGTTGTGGTGCACCTTTGTTCGCGACCAGACGTAGGGGATCCGGTACGTCTTGCGGGCGACGAGCGTCGCTCCGAGGCGGGCGGCATCCAGCGACAGGAACCAGATCCCGCGCCGCCCGTCCGGTCCCACGACGTAGGTCCGGACGTTGATCTCGGCGAACCGTGATACCCACGGCACGACCGGCAAACGAGCGAGGGAGATCTCGAGGCGGAACGGAACGATGCCGACCCAGGCCGCGCCATCGAACAGGTCCACGCGAAGCTCGTCGGGAAGCAGGCGCTGCACGGCCTCCGGTGGGAACGCCCAATGCAGGAAGGCCAGATCCGACCAGCGCTGGCGCATCGTCCTCGAGCCGATCCTCTCTGGGGGCCACAAAGAGATGTCGTCGACCGCGGAGTCGGCGTCCATAGCCCCTTGCTCAGCGAGCATGGCCGCCTTCTTGCGGTGTACCGACCAAACCGAGGGCCGGCCCCAAGACTGCGGCGAGGTTCTGGGCAAGAGCGAACAGCCGGTCGGCGCGCGCGGTATCGCCCTCGAGGTGGGCGAGCAACTCGATCCCGAGGTACAGGGCCACCACGGCGTACGCGACGTCCTCCGCCGGTACCGCTCCCTCGACGGAAGACCCTTCGAGGACCCGCGAGGTCTCGCTCGTGGCGAACTCGATCCACGGCTCGACCCGCCGAACGATCTCCGGACCGAGCTCCGGCTCGGATGATGCTCCGGCGATCATCTCTGCGAGCACCTTGATGTGCCCGGACCGAAGATCCTCCCCGTACACCTCGGCGGCGACCCGAAGAAGACCGGCGAAGTCCCGGGCCTCAGACGCCATCGAACGGTACCGCTCCATCCGTTCGGTGCTCGTGCGGTCCAACGCCGCGAGCAGCAGCTGATGCAGCGTGCCGTAGTGATAGAAGATCAGCGCCTGGTTGAAGCCGCCCGTCTGGGCGATCGCTCTCGCAGTGGATCCACCGAACCCCTCGCGCTTGAGTGTCTCGACGGCGGCGGCCACCATCCGGTCCCTAGTTGCGGCAGCCCCGCTACGCTCGGTGGTCCCCACCCGTACGCCTCCTCCTTGAGCAAGTGCTTTGAGCGTTTGCTCAAATGGTAGCTGGGTACGAACTCTTAGTCAGCGCGAGGCTCGCGACGCCGGCGCACGCCGTCACCTGTCGCGGTCGCGAGGTCATAACCGTCATGCATCAACCAGCGAAAGTGTCACGATGTGCGTCTCGGCTCCCCGTCGGGAAGACCTTCAGGAGCTATCAGGGGGGTGGCGCCATGCGCGTGCGGCGGCTGGCGTGGTTAGGCATTCGAACCGAAGCCGCTGAGGCTCTAGCAGAGTTCTTCGCCAACACGCTTGGCCTCCGGCTCGACCATGCCGACGACAATGGTTGGGTCTTCGTTCTCCCCGGCGGCGGAAAGGTTGAGGTGGACGGCTTCCACGTCGCGGACTGGCAGCACTTCACGACGGGGCCGGTGGCCGGTTTCCTCGTCGACGATGTCGTCGCCGCGACGGAAGAGCTCCGACGTGCGGGAGTCGCAATCCTCTCCGGTCCATTTACCCTCGACAACGGTGTTGCGTGGGTTCACTTTCGCGGCCCGGACGGGCACGTCTACGGGCTGACTCAAGGCCACGATCTCGAACCTACGGAGTAGAGATGGTCGCGTCGATCGAACGGGTACGCGGGGTCAGAGATCGTCTCGTCACCGCCGGCACCGTCGTCGGCCCGGACGGTCGCTCTCGGGAGCTGTTTCCGGTCGCGATCGGGGTCCAGGAGGGGGATGCCCTCCGTGGGTGGGTACACAGGGAGAGCGCGCGGCGGACGCTCGAGGTTGGGCTCGGGTTCGCGATCTCGACGCTCTTCGTCCTCGAGGGCCTCCTGGAGAACGGCTCGGACGTGACGCACGTGGCCGCCGACCCGTATCAGCTGAAGAGCCTGCCGACGCATCGAACGACGTGCGCCGGCGTAGGGCTCCAATCCCTGGAAGAGGCGGGCGTGCGCGATCTCGTCGAGTTCCATGCCGAGGAGTCCCAGATCGTGCTGCCGCGGCTGCTCGCCGAGGGAAGGGAACTCGAACTCGTTTTCCTCGACGGCAACCATCGCTTCGAGGCTGTGTTCGTCGATCTGTTCTACTCGGGCCGACTCCTCAGGGAGGGAGGCGCCGTCTTCGTCGACGACACGCAACTTCCTGGTGTACGGCGCGCGGTCGATTTCTACGTCGCGAACCTGGGCTGGGCGACCGAGGATGGAGGCAAGGAGGGCACTCACGAGTGGCTCGTTGTCAGGACCGGCCCGCGCGACGCGTTCTTCAGGCCCTATGCCGAGTTCGTTGACTTCTAGATGCAGCCGATCCGCGCTTGCGCCCAGACCCTCGAAGCGGAGATGCGAGAGGCGATGGAGAACAGCCGGATTCACGTGGAGGACGATCATCCGTAGCCACCGGCAGTTGACGGCTCGCGGCCTATGGATGGAAGTTCTAGCGTCATGCGTTCGGGTCTCTGGCTCCCGCTTTTCGATGAGCTGGCCGAGCCGGCGGAGGTCGCGCGACTGGCCGCCGTAGCCGAAGAAGCCGGCGAACTGGTCCCCGCCAAGACCGACGCCGAGGATGAGACGGCCGCCGCTGACCCGGTCCAGTGTCGCGGTTTCCCTTGCGAGCTTCACCGGCCGACGGCGGGCAAGGGGGGTGACCATGGGGCCCAGCATCACGTCCTCAGTGTCGAGTTGCCCCCCGGCGCGGATGTCGCGCCGTATGCGGAAGCGGGCGCCACGTTGGTGGATGACGGACCTTGAACCGGGAGTCTCGCTCGACACGGTGCGCGGTGTGGTTCGAGATGGCCCGACCGAGTAGATGCTTCATGGACCCTGGTCCTTCGGCTGGGCTACTCTCGTCCCCGCATGGCGATGCACATGGCTGAGATCTCCCCGCCGCCGGCCTAGGAGTACTGGCCGCGGTGGCGCGTTGCCGCACGGGTTGCGGCTGCCAGCGCACGACGTCATCGAATGGGACCGGAGTCCACCGTCCCATCGTCAGCGATGAGAGGAGATCGTCATGAGCAGTTCCCTAGTCGACGTGGCGTTCGCGCACACTGCGTGGGCGACCTTGCAGGTGATCGATGCATGTCTTGATCTGAGCGTCGAGCAACTCCGGACCAACGTCCTCGGCACACGCGGGCCGATCATCGAGACGCTTCGCCACATCGTCACCGGCGACGCGCAGGACCTCTTCATCCTCACCGGTGACTCCACATTCGACGTGGACTTCGAAGACTTGTCGCTTCCCGAGCTTCGTGTGGCCATGGAAGGGATCGGCGCGGGATGGTCCAGTTTCCTCTCCAGACCCATCGATCCGGACGCGATGGTCCGAGAGGTCGACAGCACCGACGGGTACGAACGGACGGCTCCCGTCGCGTTCCGACTCGCGGGGACGCTGCAACACGGCACCGACCACCGGAGCCAGATCTCCACGGCGTTGACGAGCCTCGGCATCGAACCGCCGGCGGTGGATGTCATGAGCTACGGGGTCGAGGTGCACCGGGTCACGGAGAAGCTGCCGGGCGCCTAGCCAACCCGTCGCAGAGGCCGCAAGCTGGCGGCTCCCGTTCCGCTCCGTCAGCGCGAGGGGAGCACACGTTCGAGTCGGTCGAGTGACCGCTCGTCCGGCGTCTCGAAGCCAAGGACGACATCGTCGACGCCGAGCGCCTCGTCCAGGTCAACGAACGCCCGTCGGAGTTTGTCCTCTGGCATCCCGTACCACGCCGTATTCCAGGCGTCGGCGTAGCGCGCGGTAAGCCGGAGCATGCGCGGTCGAAACGCCGCAATCAGGACGGGAATCGACGACCGCGATTGCCCACGGTGGCGACCCGTTCGATGCCTCGCGTTCGAGCGGCAGCACCAGCCCGATCCGCATCGGCGGAGTCTAACGAGGCATCAAACTGATCTTGTTGATGCCCCACGGCGTTCTGATCGACTGGGGTGGGAGAAAAGGAGGGTCTAGGAAGATGGCACGCAAGATCTACGTCTGGCTTGCTTGGCTGTTCGTTGTCGCCGTCGGCGTCCAGTTCTTCCTCGCCGGTCTCGGCGTGCTTGGCGGCGAGAGCCTCGAGGCGCACCGGCAGTGGGGGTTCATCGTGTTGCACCTCGTCCCGATCCTGATGTTCATCGCCGCGATCGTCGGCCGCATGGGACGGACCGTTCTCATCCTGATCGGTGCGCTCTTCCTGCTTGTGTTCGTGCAGGCGCTCTTCGCCGACCCGGAACTCGATCCTCAGTGGCTGCGGTCGCTCCACGTGCTCAATGCCCTGTTCATCTTCGCCCTCGGCGTCCATCTGACACAGCGGGGGAGGGGACGCTCCGGGAGCATGCCCGTCGGAGCATGAGAATCGGACGCCTGCGGCCTAGAGAAGCTCGGTCGTGACGATGAGGATCTCGTCGTCACCCGTGTTGTGGAGCGCGTGAGTCTGGGGGAGCGTCTCGGAGCCGATCCACAACGCGGTGCCTGGTTCGAGCGTGAAGTGCTCCAGGGCGTTCCCGTCCGCATCGACCGTGTCGCCGCTCGAGCCGAGGACGACCACCGAGAAGTACGGCCGCCGATGCAGATGCATGGGACCGGTCGCGCCCGCAGGAACGCGGTGCTCCCAGATCCGCACCCGGTCGTTCTCTAGCATCAGCGCGGTTCCGAGGTCTTCAGACACGTCCATTCAACGCCTGCCCTGCTGCATGCGTCGTCGCGTGCGACGGTAGCACGCTGTGGTCGTAGGCCCCCTCGGCCGCCCCTGCTCATGTGTGGGTATATGTAGCGACGCAGTTCGACTTCGTCGATACTGCCGCGCGTGATCCAGGACCAGACGGGTCAGCTTCGTCGCGTGTACGTTCGCCAACCCAATGCGAATGATCTGACGGCGTGGCGCGAGTACGGCTGGCTCGAGCCCCCCGACCCTTCACGCGCGCTTGACGAGCACGCTGCGTTCCGAACCGAGCTCGAGAACGCCGGAGCGGAGGTCGTCGTCGGAGATGCCGACGTCCCAGGAGATCCCGACGCCATCTACGCGTACGATCCGGTTCTCCTGACCGACGAAGGGGCGATCCTGCTCCAACCGGGAAAGCCCGGGCGTCGGCGCGAGCCCCACGCCGTCCGAGCGGATCTGGCCGCACTGGGGATCGGCGTGGTCGACGAGCTCACCGAGCCAGCGACGGCAGAAGGTGGAGACATGTGCTGGCTCGACGGGTCGACGCTCGTCGTCGGCAGGGGATACCGCACGAACGACGATGGGATCGCCCAACTCGAAAGACACCTCTCGCCTCGCGGCGTCGACGTCGTGTGGTTCGACCTACCACACGTGCGAGGGCCGGAGGAGTGTCTGCACCTCCTCTCGCTGTTCTCGCCGCTCGCACCGGATCTCATCGTGGCTTACCCGCGACTCATGCCGGTTCGGCTCGTCGAGCTGCTGCGGATGCGAGAGATTCAGATCGTCGAGGTTCCGGACGAGGAGTACGAGTCCATGGGGCCGAACGTTCTCGCGTTGGCGCCGCGAGTGGCCCTCGCCCTGGATGGCAATCCTGAGACCCGTCGCCGTATGGAGTCCGCGGGGGTCGACGTCCGCACCTACAGCGGTGACGAGATCAGTCGAAAGGGCGGCGGCGGGCCGACGTGCCTGACGCGCCCGCTTGTTCGCGGCTGAGGCCGTCCGGCGGGGCTTTTCAGCGTTGATCGGATTTTAGTTGCACTGAAACCGGATTTACGCCTATAAAGGCTCGCTCGACATCCTGGTGCGGGGGACGAGGGGACGCGACCTGCGGGCGATGCGATCGATCGACGAGGCCCTCACGATCCGGGATGGCCACCTGTTCATCGAGGACGTGGACTGCGTCGCGCTCGCGAACAGGTTCGGCACGCCGCTGTTCGTCGTTTCGGAGGATCAGTTGCGTCGGAACGCGCGAGCGTTCGTCCGGGCGTTCGAGGACAGGTGGCGGGAAGGACCGGTTCGCATCCTGCCCTCCATCAAAGCGAATCATTCGCTCGCCCTTCGCCACATCCTCACCGACGAAGGCATGGGCTGCGACACGTTCGGGGCGTCAGAGCTCGCCGCGGCGCTCCGCGGCGGGGTGCCACCGGGCCTGATCTCCGTAAACGGTTCGGGCAAGACGGCCTCGCTGATCGGCGGGGCCGTCGCCGCGGGCGCGCGGATCACGATCGATGCGGCGCGTGAGCTTCCTCTCGTGGAGGAGGCGGCCCATCGCCTCGGCAAACGGGCGACAATTCGCTTGCGGCTCAGGCCCGATCTGTCCGAACTCTCCGAGCCAACCGACTTCGCCGGCGACGAGATCTCCGTTGCGGAAGCAACTCGTTCCTACAAGGCCGGTATCCCCACGGACGACGTGATCGCCCTCGGCCGGAAGGCCGTCTCGTCCGACGACGTCGACCTGTCGGGCATCCACGTTCACCTCCCGCGGCATCGCCCGGAGACCGGTATCTATCGCCACCTGATCAGCGCGCTCGTCGAGCTTCTGGCCGACCTACAACGTGAGTGGGATGGGTGGGTTCCAAGGGAGATCGATCTCGGCGGCGGGTTCGCGGTTGGCCGGGATCCGACCGGTCGCCTGCTTCCTCGATTGGCGAGCCGAACCGAGCTCGCGCCGGCGATCGACGACTACGCCGAGGAGATCACGAGCTCTCTCCGCTCCGAGCTCGATCGCCACGACATACCGGTGGACGGGCTGGCGCTCGAGGTCGAACCGGGTCGGAGCCTCTATGGAAACGCGGGCATCCACTTGGCGCGTGTCGTGAACGTCAAGCGGGAGGCGCTCCCCAAGCCCCAGCGTTGGGTGGAGTCCGATACGACGGAGATGTTCCTCCCGGACTCGTTGATCGAACACAACCGATGGAACGTGGTCGTAGCGACTCGGCCGGACGCGGAACCGATCGGTCCGGCGGACATCGTCGGCATCAGCTGCGGCTTCGACGTGATGGTTCCGTCCGAGCCGCTGCCGGAGGTCGACGAGGGCGACGTCCTGGCGTTCCTGGATACGGGGGCGTACCAGGACGCGAGCGCGTCGAACTTCAACGCGCTGCCTCGACCCGCGACCGTCCTGGTCCACGGAGGCGAACCGGAGCTGATCAAACGGGCCGAGACGATCGACGACGTCTTCGGTCGAGACGTGATCCCCGCGCGTCTCGTTGCAGCGTCGGCTTCGAAGGAGTTCTGAGTGGCGGGCCGGCTCGAAGGCAAGGTTGCCATCATCTCCGGTGCGGCGCGCGGACAGGGTGCGGCGCACGCTCGGCTGTTCGCCTCAGAGGGTGCGGGCATCGTCCTCGGAGACGTGCTGGAGACCCAGGCGAACGAGGTCGCGGATGAACTCCGTTCCTCCGGCGCTGGGGCCGAAGCCATCCGCCTCGACGTCACCCGTTCCGACGATTGGACTCGCGCCGTGCAGGTCGCCGAGGGGCGCTTCGGCCCTCTGAACGTCCTCGTCAACAACGCCGGTGTGATCTCCGAACGCGGCGCGGAGGACGAACCGGAGGCCGCGTGGCACCGCGTCATCGCGATCAATCAGAGCGGCGTGTTCCTGGGGATGAAGCACGTGGTGCCGGCGATGCGGCGCGCCGGTGGCGGATCGATCATCAACATCTCATCGACGCTCGGCATCGTCGGGGCCGAGGACTACATCGCGTACCAGGCCAGCAAGGGGGCGATCCGTCAGATGACGAGGTCGGCCGCGCTTTCCCATGCGAAGGACGGTATCCGGGTCAACGCGGTCTGTCCCGGATGGATCGACACTCCGATGACCGATGCGCTCGGTGCGGACATCCGCGAGCACGACATCGCGATGACGCCGCTCGGTCGGGCGGGTCGACCGATCGAGGTCTCGTACGCGGTTGTCTTCCTCGCCTCCGACGAAGCGTCGTTCATCACCGGAGCCGATCTCGTCGTCGACGGGGGGTACGTGGCGCAATGAACAGTCCGCGCACACATGTGAGCGGGTTCGACCATGTCTCCGTCACCACGAGCGACCTGGATGCGTCGGTCGCCTTCTACGCGGGACATCTAGAGATGACCGTTCTGGACAGCGGTGAGTCGGAGGGAAGTGCGCTCGACGAGCTGCTGGGGATCGAGGACGTGCGAATCCGCTTTGCCGACCTCGACCTCGGCGAGGGCCGGGTTCTCGAGCTCATCGAGTTCGTCCAGCCGACCGGCAGGCCCGTCTCCAAGAAACAGTGGGACCCCGGCGCGACACACATCGGTCTTCGGGTGAGTGACATCGACTCGCTTCACGATCGGCTTCGCGACGGCGGTGTTCGGGTCATCTCAAAGCCGGTCCGCTTGACGGAAGAGGGAGCTTGGGAGGGAGCGAGGGTTCTGTACGCCATCGATCCAGACGGGACATGGGTGGAGCTCGTTCAGCGTCCGGACGTGATGCAGAGCGGGATCAGCGATGGAGCCTGAGATCGTCGTGAGCGACGAGGCGGCTGGTCACGTCCGCGCGGCGGTTCACTTGCCGCGGATCGGGTCGCGCCTCCGAGCGGCACGGAGGGCACGAGGGATGACGATCGCCGAGTTCGCCTCGGCAGCTGATCTCTCGAATGGGTTCATCAGCCTCCTCGAGCGAGACGAGACGAACGCGTCGGTTGCGACGCTCTTGCGCATCTGCGAGCTGCTCGGTGTACGGATCGGATCGTTGTTCGAGCAGCCCCGAACGAGCCTCGTCCGAAAGCGAGACCGCGAGGTCGTGAACTTCGGCGGCTTCGGGGTCGAGGACGTCGTCCTCACACCGCGATGGGAGCGATCGCTCGAGGTGATCGAGTCGACCATCGAGGCGGGAGGCCGGAGCGGAGACGAGCCGCACGCGTTCGAGGCCGACGCCGAGCTGATCTACGTCTTGAAAGGTTCGCTCGACCTCACGATGGGTGACGAGGTGCATCGGCTGCGTTCCGGCGACGCGCTTCTGATCGACCCTCGAGATGCGCATTCCTGGGTGAACCCATCCCGTACGTCCGACGCCACCGTTCTATGGATCATCACTCCGGCGTCGCTGTGATCCCCACGAGATCAGGGCGAAAGAGACGATTGGTGATGACCCGTCAGCCAGGAAGGGGAACTGTCGATGCTGACCGAGCATGAACGGCGCGCCGGCGACGGCGCGATGAACGAGAGCGTGAAGCGGACGACGGAGGACCGACCGTGGGAGACGCTCGGCAACCAGCGCCTGTCACGACGGCGTCTCCTTCGAGGCTTCGGCGCCGGGCTCGGCGCATCGTGGCTCCTGGCAGCGTGCGGCGATGGGGGAGACGGAGTCGACTCTGGCGGGAACCCATCCGAGGTGTTCGCCGGCGAGCCGGAGGGCATCGTCGACGTCGCGAACTGGCCGCTCTACATCGACAAGGCAAAGACCCAGTCGGGCGAGCAGTACATCCCGTCACTTCGCGAGTTCCAACGCCGCACCGGGATCGAGGCCAACTATCAGGAAGTCATCGAGGACTACCCGTCGTTCCTGACGTCGATCGTTCCCCAGTTCCAGGCGGAGCGGCCGATCGGTTGGGACGTCATCGTGATCGGGGGCCGCGAGCTGACCGTCCTCCTGGCGAACGACTGGCTGACGCCGCTCGACCCAAACCTGCGCCCGAACTTCGACGCCCACGCTACGTCGTGGGCACGCGATCCCGCTTTCGATCCGGGGAATCGGCACACGATGGCATGGCAAGGAGGGTTCACCGCGCTCGGCGTGAACCGCAACCTGACGAACGGGCCGATCACGACACTCGACGACCTGGCGAACCCCGACAAGGTGGGGCGGTCCGCCGTGGGAATGATCAGCAGCGAGATGCCGGATTTCGTGATGCAGAACCTCGGCATCGATCCGGAGACGTCAACCCCGGACGACTGGCGCGAGGCCGCGACGTGGTTGACGATGCAGCGCGAGTCCGGGACCGTTCGCGGGTACTTCGGCCAGAACTACATCCAAGACATGACGGCCGGCAATACCTCGGTCTCGATGGCTTGGTCCGGCGACATCTTCTACTACAGCGTCTGGGCGGGTCAGACCGAGCTCGAATTCGTGCTCCCCGAAGGTGGCGGCCTTCGGTGGATCGACAGCATGGCGATCCCGGTGAACGCCGAACATCCGGTGGATGCGACGACGTTCATGGATTTCTACTACAACCCCAACATCGCCCTGATGGTGACATCGTGGGTCCTCACGATGTCGCCAGTCGACGGAGTGAGTGAGCTCATCCTCAGCGAGGCGGACGCCGCACGCGACGACGGTTTCAAGGGGTACGCGAACAAGCTCGCGGCGACGGCCGACAACCGCTTCACGTTCCCGGACGAGGAGATTCTCGCTTCAACGTCGTTCGCCCGCGATCTCCGGACCGAGGAGGAGCGAGAAGAGTGGGACGCGATCTTCTCTCCCATCTCGCAAACGTGAGCTAGGAAGCACGGCGCCTAGGCCTTCCCGAGGCAGTGGGCCGTATCGTGTTCGCCATGCGTTCTCATGCACCGATGGAGACCGCTCCCGTCGAGACTCAGCCGATCGAGACGGACGAGCCCGTCGACGAGAAGATCGTCGAACCCGAGATCCCCTGGGTCGTGATCGTGTGGAACGACCCCATCAACCTGATGTCGTACGTGGTCTTCGTGCTTCAGAAGCTGTTCGGCTATCCGCGCGACAAGGCGACGAAGCTCATGCTGGACGTTCACCACAAGGGGAAGGCCGCGGTGTCGCACGGCACACGGGAGAAGTGCGAGTTCGACGTGTCCCGGCTCCACGCCCATGGGTTGTGGGCCACCATGCAGAAGGATCGCTGAGTGCCGCCCGCCAGGGTCAAACGCGTCCGTGGAGGCAGGTTCGCCCTCCGCATCACCGGGGCCGAGCGCGATGTCCTCCGTTCGCTCCCAGCCCAACTGCGCCAGCTGATGACCGGGCAGGACGCAGGAGCGAACCCGGATCTGCGCCGCCTTTTCCCGACGGCGTACCCGGATGATCCTGAGAAAGCGGCCGAGTACGACTCGATGGTCCGAGACGACCTGGTGGCGGAACGGCTTGCGGCGATCGATGTCATGGAGCGAACGATCGATTCGGATCGGCTCTCGGAGGAGGAGCTGCTCGCCTGGCTGTCCTCGATCAACGACCTTCGCCTGGTGCTGGGGACTCGTCTCGACGTGGCGGAGGACCTGAGTGAGCTCCACATAACTCCGGACGACCCCCGGGCCGAGAGCCTCGCGCTCTACGCCTACCTCAGCATCCTGGAAGAGGACGCGGTCGCCGCGCTCTCGTGAAGGCTGGGGGGATAAGCGTCACCGTCACTCCGCACATTTGTTAGTTCTGCCAACGCGGGTTGACAAAGCTATGACGACTTGACAGGAATCTGACATATCGGTAGTGTCCGGACATCATGAGTAGAGCCAGAACGCCCGCGGGGGATGCAGCAACAAAGCTGATCTTGTCCACATTCCGAGCGAACGGTCTGTTCCTGGATGCCGGAGATCTCCTGAGTGCCGATGAGGGCCTCACGTCCGCGCGTTGGCAGGTTCTCGGCGCGATCGCCCTTGCAGATCGACCGCTCACCGTGCCGCAGATCGCCCGCCGCATGGGACTGACCCGACAGAGCGTGCACGCAAGTGTGAACCGTCTGGTCCGCGACGGGTTCCTCGAGCTTCAACCGAACGCGGATCACCGAACGTCTTCGCTGATCGGTCTGACCAAAAGAGGCAGCGCGAGGTACGAGGCGATCGACGCGCGTCAGGTCGAGTGGACCAACAAGCTGTCGCGGGGGGTCACTCGTTCGGACATCGAGATGGCGGTACGAGTCCTCGACGAGCTGTGCCGTCGACTCGAACACGACCGGGCAGCTGAAGGCGAGACCAGGTGAGGCGTCGCGCGACCCCGAAGGAGGAAATATGAACTGGGGGAAGACCTACATCACTCTCGCCGGGGTGATCGGGGTGGTGACCGGACTGCTGGGATTCGTCGACAACGCATTCGTGGGCGATCCGGCCAACGACGCCATCTTCGCCACCGACGCCGTCCACAACGTGATCCACGTCGGCACTGGAGTGCTCGGCCTGTACATCGGGCTCGCCATGAGCGGGGCAACTCAGGCTCGGGGCATCATCGGCTTCGGCATCCTCTACCTGGGATTAGCCGTGGTGCTGATGGCCAGCCCATCGATGTTCGGTCTGATGCAGGTAGATGTGAACACGGCCGATGATGTGCTCCATGTGGCCCTCGGCCTGGTGACGAGCGCTGTTGGCTTCGCCGCCTACCGAGCCGAGACACGCCGCGGTCACGACAAAGCGCTCGCCCGAGCGGCGTGAGGTGCCGTCCTTGGACCACCCGCGTCGCGGGTAGATGGCACGGGCACGTCCTCGGCACGGCCGGAACGCTTCTGGTACAACTCGACCGACGGTTTCCGGGCGGGGGGCGCATGTCGGAGACTCTGTTCGATCGAGCGTCCGCCGAGCCCTCCCGGATCCCCCCGTTGGAGGCAGCTCCGTTTGGATCCGTCCGGATGGGCGTGGTCTTGGCCGCGGGGCGGTCCGAACGGCTCGTCAACGTGACGGCCGGGGGGTCCAAGGCGCTCGTGCGCATAGGTGGTCTGGCCCTGGTGGAGCGCGCCGTGCGCGGCCTGCTCGCCGAGGGCTTGGACCGCGTCGTCGTGGTCGTCGGCTATCAGGCCGGTCCCGTGGCGGCGGTGGTCGACCGACTCGCCCCCGGCCGCGTTCGAGCTGCCTTCGCCGAGGACTGGGCGCTCGGCAACGGGGTATCGCTCGCCGCTGCCGAGCCTCACGTGCGCGACGAAGAGCTCTTCTTGCTCGTGACGATGGACCACCTGTTCGGCGATGGCGCGCTCAAGGCGCTTGTAACGACGCGTGCCCCGTCCGTTCTGGTCGACCATGCGCCGGACCCGTCCGCGTGGGCCGAGGGGACGCGCGTGCATCTACGCGAGGAGCACGCGGTCGCATTCTCCAAGGGGCTCGACGACCCATCGATCGATTGCGGGGCGTTCCTGTTGCCTCCGGCCGTATTCGATGCACAGCGGCGCGCCGCGGCGCGGGGCGACGGCTCGCTGGCCGGCGCCGTGACCGAGCTCGCGACATCCCGCCCGCTCGCGGCCGTGCCGCTCCCGCGCGGCGCGTGGTGGCAGGATGTCGACACGCCCGAGGACCTGCGGCGGGGTGCCAAGCTCTTGCGCCGCTCGCTCACCAAGGCGGCCGACGGACCGGTCTCCCGATACCTGAACCGACCGGTGTCGACCCGCCTGTCGATGGCACTCGCTCATATGCCGATCCATCCGGACGTCGTGTCGCTGGTTGCGCTTCTCGTCGCGGCCGCGGCGGCGTGGAGCCTCGGCATGGGCGCCGGGATCGCCGGCGCTGCCCTCGTGCACCTGTCGTCGCTGCTGGACGGAATGGATGGCGAGATCGCCCGGCTTCAGGTACGCACCAACCCCGCCGGCGCGTTCCTGGACGGCGTACTCGACCGCATCGCCGACGCCGCCGTGATCGGCGGCCTCGCTGTGTGGGCACTCGAGCGGGCCATCGCGCCGGAGCTCGTGGCGATCCTGGCCATCGCCGCGACAGCGGGCTCGATGTTGTCGATGGCGTCCAAGGACCGCATCGCGGCGCTCGGGCTCCCGCGTGCCCCGGAGCGGTGGATCGGGTTCCTGTTCGGCGGCCGCGACGCACGTCTGCTGCTGGTGGTGCTGTTCGCCCTGGCCTCCCGTCCGGAGCTCGCCATGGCGGCCGTAGCCGCGACCTCGAGCGTCAGCTTGGTTGTTCGGGTCCTGGTCACAAGAGCCGCGCTCCGGGCCTGGAGTGTCGCTTCGTGACGCCCTGAAAAAACGACGGTCGAAGCTAGTGGCGTTGATCCGGTTCATCCATGAGCCGGCCGACAGCCGGGGGTTGACTGCTACGAGGGAGGCTGCCGGGTGCGGCCGCCGAGAAGGATCGCCACGCCGAGCGTGATGAGAAGCACGGGTCCGAGGACGCGAAGCGAGACGTCCCAGACCTCCAAACCCTCGAGCAGGAAGACGATCCCGGCCGCGACGAAGAACACTCCGGTCACGAGCGCGGGCCGGCTCGGGTGGGCGTCAGCCATGCTCGACCCGCACTTCACCGATGCCGACCGTGGCGATGAGTGTGATCGCAGGCGCGCCGACCGGCGCGGGAGTGGTGATCTCGGCGTCGACCCCGCCTTCCTCCTGGCCAAACACCTGAACGTTCCCGAGTCCCGAGTGTGCCTCCACGCGGATCGGCGCCTCCTCGGGGACGATCACGATGAGCTCGCCGACCCCGACCCGCGCCCGGAGCTCGGTTCCTCGGACGATCGTCTGGAAGTCCACGCCCGTAAGGTCGAAGGTCAGCTCGCCCACCCCGAGCTCGACCTCCCGATCGATCACGTGCTCGGTCGGTCGAACCGTGCGCTCTCCTACGCCTCCGGCTAAGGGCACGTTGAAACCGGTCCCGATCAAAAGGACGATCGTCAGGACGACGCCCGCGGTGATGAGGCCTCCGTGCCCCGCGTCCGAACGGGCGGTGATGATCAGCAATCCGCCGATCGCGATGAGCGCACCGGGCAGGACGAGCTCCCAAGGAATGTCGACGCCGAGCGCTCCCAGCAGCCATCCGACGCCGATCCCCAACAACAAAAGACCGAACGCGAGGCGGCCTGCTTTGCGTGAACGCTCGACGGGAGCCGGCGGGAGCGGCGGCGGCGTGCTCACCTTCGCGACGCGGAGGCCTGGATCACTACGGCGACCCCGACCGCGATCAGCGCGAGTGGCCAGAAGTACTTGCCGAAGCGGGGCAACGACAGGTTCAGAAGCAGGATCGTTCCGATCGCGATGAACGCGCCCCCGACGATCAACCTGGTCACTTCCTGGCCGGCGGGCTTGACGGAGCCGAGGTCCTCACCTTCGCGCTCCTCGGGGATGAGGACCCACGCGACGATGTAGATGAGGATGCCCCCGCCGCCAGCGACCGCGAGGACGACGAAGGCGATCCGCAGCAAGACCGGATCGATGCCGAGATACCGTCCCAGGCCGCCACACACGCCGGCGATGACCTTGTCGTCCCGGCTGCGACGAAGCTGGCGAGGCTCGCGCGCCTCGGTTTCCGGCGTGCTCACGCCGACACGCTACCCCAGCGAGGCTCCGCCCTTCGCTGCGGTCCGTGCGCGGATCCGCTCGCGTGATGCGCTCCGGGGCGAACGTGGTTTGACAGAGACCCCGGCCGCAGGCCGGGGTCTCTGTCGAGTGATGCGGGTGGGTCCCTAGGGGGTGATGCCGAAGCTCGCCAGGAACGCCAGATCGTCCGGCTGGTCGAGGCGGTACGCGCCGCCGACGCCGGAGCATGTCGAGCTGAACCCAAACGACGTCACCGCGACGACGAGATTCGAGTCGGTGTCGTCGAACGTCGGGCCGCCGGAATCGCCGAAGCACGTCCCGCCCCCGTGGGGCTTGCCCTTGTTGTTGGACAGAAGGATGAACGTGTCCTTCGGAGCCGCGTTCAATGAGTTGAGCTTGACGAGCCCCTTCAGACGGACGTCGCCGCCTTCGGCGGTGAACGGGCCGCTCTTGGTCAGGCCGTAGCCGACAACTTCGAAGAGGTGGTGGGGGCTCGCCTTGTATCGGTCGATGTAGCCGAGGGCAGGGATCTCGCCGTACTCCGCGACCACGAGCTGCTGGTCGAGGACGACCACGCCGACGTCGTGCAGGAAGAACGAATCGACGGCGAACTCGGGATGCGTGAACGCCGTCGCCTCGCGCCAGAACGGGCTGTCGTCCAGGAACTCGGCTCGGTCCTCGTACCGCTGTTGATTCTCGTCGGGGCCGTAGTCCGAGCTCGGCGGGAACCCATCGAAGTGCGCCACCTCGCTGTTGTCGAACCAGATGTCGGTGCCGCCGTTGCCGTCGCCTCCGCCGGCGGTCGTCGACTCACCCTCGTCGCCGACGCCGAAGGTGCAGTGACCCGCCGTGACGATGACCCTCGCGTCGAGCATCGTGGCCGAGCAGCTGAACCAGCCGCCCGGGTCGTTGAACTGCGCGCTTTGGAAGTCCGGGTCGAAGAACAGCAACTGGCCGACGTACGGGTGCTCGCCGTCGTCGGGTACTCCGGTCGTGATGGCCGACGCCGGTGTCGCAGAGAGGGCCACGACCATCCCGAACGCCAGCACCGCGGCTTTCTTGACCATGTGGCTCCTTTCGAGACAACGGCCAGGCATGCTAGGAAACCATTGCGCGTGGCGACAACGCGGCTTCCTCAAGTGATACGAGCCGACCTTCCTGGTGGATGCGTCCCGCGCGGTGATCGTCCACCGCTTCAGGTCGACAGGGCTTCCATATGCGCGTCGGGCGGGAGCGGTGGCCGTGATCTGATGATTCCCATATATCTGTCTTCGATCAGGTCACTTCGAACGTCGCGTTCCCGATCGTTCGGTAGCGATCCGTGACGAGATAGTGGACGACGTAGTCGCCGGGCGGCAGCGGCCACGGATTGCCCATCGTCGAGTCGTCGAACGTCACGGACCCGTTCACGACCGGTGGTTCCGTTCCGGAGTCGTGTAGCCCGGTGTAGTTCCAGATCAGGTAGTAGTGCACCTTCGGATCGGCCTTGTTCGCCTTGTACACGCCGATCCAGTCCCACCGGTTCGCCGGACCATCCTCCCACGAGACGGTGATGGGCTCCCCCGATTCGTACGTCGCCTGGTCGGTCGAGACTGCGATCTGCGCGTTCGGATCTCGAACGACGAATCCCACGCGCGCCAGGTCGGCGCCGTCCGCGTCGAGGAGCAACGCATCGTAGTCACCAGGCTCGAGCTCGGATGTATCGAACGCGGTCGTGCTGCCGAGCGAGCCCGTCACGCCCTCTGTCTGGAGCGCGCCCTCTGGACCACCGGC
>Ga0299907_10000002_pt1 | contig 85999 bp, 87 predicted proteins | sample RVTome_16_FD_198680 | JGI IMG/M metagenome (GOLD analysis project Ga0299907, IMG submission 198680) | Soil microbial communities from uranium-contaminated site in the Upper Colorado River Basin, Wyoming, United States - RVT152D67 (version 2) ...
CCGCGCGCGCCGTCGCACAGGTAGATCTCGAACCCGACCTCGCCGGTCCACCCCGTTCGCGACACCACGACCGGGATATCGCCGACCGAGCCCTCCCAGCACCGGTAGTACCGAAGGTCCGCGACGTTGTCGCCGAACAGTGCTCGGATCACGTCCTTGCTCCTTGGCCCCTGCACCTGCAGCGGCGAGACGTCGGGCTCTCGGATCGACACCTCGAGTCCGACGAATGCCTGCACGCCGAGCGCATAGAGGAGCGCGTCGGAGTCGGCGGTCGACAGCCAGAACCGGTCCTCGCCCAACCTCAGCAAGATCGGGTCGTTCACGATTCCGCCGCCCGGCGCGATGATCGGCGCGTACTTGCACTGCAGCACTTCACAGCGCGAGAGGTCACGGCACGTCAGTAACTGCGTGAACGCCGCGGCGTCTGGCCCGGTGATCTCGACCTGTCGCTCCACCGCCACGTCCCACAGCGTGACGTGATTGACCAGGTGCCAGTACTCGGCCTCGTCATCGTCGTACAGCGTCGGGATCAACATGTGGTTGTACAGATCCCAGCTTCGACAGCCCGCCTCGACCGTCCGCTGCCAGTACGGCGAACGCCGGTACCACGACGCCGTATAGAACGTGAACGAGTACGGTTCGTTCATCTACTTCGGCACGCCGCGGCGGCGGTCGAGCCGGATCTCGCGAACGCAGTTGTACGCGGGGATGCCGGAGACGCCACCGCCCGCGTGCGTGGCGCTCGAGCACTGGTACAGCCCGTTGATCGGCGTGCGGTAGTCGGCGTAGCCAGGCGCCGGCCGCACGTGAAACAGCTGATCGGCCGACAGCTCGCCGTGGAAGATGTTGCCGCCGATCAGGTGCCACTCGTTCTCCATGTCGTATGGGCCGATCACCTGTCGCGCGATCACGGACTCCTTGAACCCCGGCGCGGCGTCGTCGTAGGACTGGATCACGCGATCCGCGTACGCCTCGAGCTCGTCTCGATGCGGTTCCTTCGACCACTCGTGGGGCACCCACTGCGTGAAGAGCGACACCACGTGCGCGCCCTCCGGTGCGAGCGACGGATCGAGCGCCGTCGGGATGACGCCGTCGCTGAACGGAAGCGTCGAGGCCTTCCCCGCTCGCGCTTCCTCGAACGCCCGTTCCAACTGATCGATCGACGGCGCGATCTCGAACCCGCCGCTGTAGTCGTTCCACTCGGGGTCCGCGGCCAGCGTCGGGGCCCTGGACAGCGCGCAGTTGATCTTCACGACGCCCGAGCGGCTGGACCAATGCTCGATATCGCGGACGAACTCGTCCGGGAGCTCGGCCCTATCGAGCTGACGCAGGAACGTGATCTGAGGGTGACACGCCGTGATCACGATCGGCGCGCTCAGCTCGTCACCGCCCTCGAGGGCGACGCCTCGCGCCTTCCCGCCCCGAACTAGCACACGTTCGACCTTGGCGTTCGTTCGGATCTCGGCGCCGAACGTCCTTGCGCTCCGTTCGATCGCCCCCGCGACGGCGCCCATTCCACCTTCCGGCACGCCCCACGAGCCGAGCGTTCCATCGCCGACGTCGCCGATCGAGTGATGGGCCATCACGTAGCCGGTCCCGGGCTCGTACGGGCCCGCCCACGTGCCGATCAGCCCGTTGATGGCCATCACCGCCTTCACCTGCTCGGACTCGAAGAACCTGTCGAGGATGTCTGCCACGCTCATCGTGAGCAGGCGCGTGACCTCGCCGACGGTTCGTACGTTCAGACCGCGGAACCGCCACGCCAGACGGATCTGCTCGATCAGATCGCGCGGCCGCTTGGACCCGAGCTTGGGCGGCGTGGTCATCAGCAGCGGACCGAGCACCGCCGCGAGCCCACCGATCCATGCGTCCCACCGTTCGATCGCGTCCGCGTCCTTCTTGGAGAACTTCGCGAACTCCTCGCGGTTCTTCGACGTGTCCTCGTACTCGATCATCAAGCGCCCATCGGGGAACGGAACGACGTACGGACCGACCGGATGCACGCGGTATCCGTGTCGCTCGAGTTCGAGGTCCCGGATGATCGTGTCGGGCATCAGGCTCATCACGTACGAGAGCGTCGTCACCCGGAACTCGGGATGATCGGGCCACGGTTGATCCGTCGCGGCGGCGCCGCCGGTCTTGTGTCGAGCCTCACAGACCACGACTCGAGCGCCGCTCTTCGCCAGGTAGGCCCCAGCCACGAGGCCGTTGTGGCCTCCGCCGATCACGATGGCGTCGTACGTGTTCGCCTGCATGCCGGAAGCGTGCATGGAACCACATCGCTGAACGGCCGTTCAAGCCGAAGCGTCAGTTTGGATGTACGGCCGCTTCACTCATCGTGCCAGCCCCCCGGGCGCCCGCCCGGGGTGATCATGACGACCTCTCCGCCGTGAGAGCGACGGGCTCGCCGACGACGGTCGCTCCCGGCGCTGCCGGCGGCGGGATCGCTTCGTCCTCACCGACGGGCCGCAGCTTCCGGAGCGGGACCAGCAGCACCGCGGCGGCGAGCGCCGTGGCGCCCCCGATCAGGTACACGCCCTGCGGTGTCACCGCGTCGAGCACCGGTCCGGCGACGATGTACGAGATCGCCAGTCCCAGCGAGATGACGGCCTCGAACGCGCCCATCGTGCGGCTCCTGATCGCGTCGGGCGTCCGTCGCTGCATGATCCCGTTCTCAGCGACGATCGTGAGCCCGTCCGACGTGCCCATCACGAGGAGCGAGACGAGCACGAGCGCGAACGCGGGCGCGAGACCGACACCGAACGCAGAGATGGCGATGCCGAACGCCGCGGCGACGAGCCACTTCGGTTCGGTCCGGGGGCTCATCCATCGGCCGGCGGCCGAACCGAGCACCGAGCCGAGCCCCCAGCACGCGATCAGGAACCCGAACCCAACCTCGCCCGCGCCGAAGTGCTCGGCAAGGGGAGCATCGGCGACCATGCTCATGCCCATTCCGAAGACGAAGACGAGCCACGCGGCCGCCAGCCGCCGCAGCACGGCGTCACGCCACAGGAAGGTGAGTCCCGCCGCGAAGCCGTCGTGCTCGCCGTTCTCGGCTGGTTCGCGGTCATCCTGGAACCGGGCGTGCACCGAGAGCGTGATCAGCACCGATAGGACGAACGAGACCGCGTTGATCCCGAACACCCACGACGCGTCGCCGAACGCCGCGAGCAGGACGCCGCCGATGACCGGCCCAACGGCGATGCCCGCGTGCACCCCCACAGTGACGAGGCTGTTCGCCCACGACAGGTGCTCGTCGTCATGGATCAGCGAGGGGATCGCGGCACGCGACGCGGAGAAGAACGGCAGCTCCGCGAGTGCCGAGCCGAACGCGAGCGCGATCAGCGGGCCGGCATCGTGAACGAGCGCCATCGCGGCGAAGAACCCCGCGGAGACCAGCTCGGAAACGACCATGACGCGGCGCCGGTCGAAGCGGTCGCCGAGCGCTCCGGCGAACGGCCCGAGGATGCCCGCGACGCCGAATGTGAGCAGCAACGAAAGCGCCTGCATCCACGGCGAGTGCGTCTGTTCCCACACGGTGAAGCCGAGCGCGGTGTACGCGGCAGCCCCGCCGGTGATGGAGATCAGACGGCCGGCCGCGATGCGACGAACGGCGGTCTTGGGCGGCGTTTGCTTGGTTTCGGTGCGCATCGGGCGACTCCTACGGCTCGGTGGAACGAGGGTTTTGGTGTTCTGGGAGCCCGCCGGGCGGCGGGCGCGGGTGTCAGCCCGCAGCCGGGAAGGGCGTGGGCGTTTGGAGGCCCTTCCGATCCCTGATGAACACCTGGAGTCGCGACATAGCCGTCAGACGATAGCACGCGGACGCGCGCGGATTGAAGAGTTGGAACGAAGTAGTCGACGTTTCGATTCAGTCGGGCAACACGATGAACCGCGCGGGACCGGCCTCGATCTCGGCACGGATGCGTTCGATCACGTCGGCGGGCACGGGGCTGTCGAGGGTGAGTCCCATCAACGCGGTTCCGCCCCGCGTCGGCCGGCCGACGTCCATCGTCGCGATGTTGATCTGGTGTTCGCCGAGGATCGTGCCGACCTTGCCGATGATTCCCGGCCGGTCGATGTACGTGAAGAACAGCATGAACCGCGCGGGCGCCATCTCGATGTCGTAGTCGTTCACCTGCATGACCCGTTCGCCGTTCCGCTTGCCGACGAGTGTTCCTGCGACGCTCACCGGTCCCTCGTCGGTCTCGGCGCGGACGTGGATGAGGTTCACGTAGTCGCTCGAGACCGTGGAGCGCGTCTCGCTGATGGCGATGCCACGCTCCCGCGCGATAGTCGGCGCATTCACGAACGAGACGGGCTCGTGGACGACGCCGAACAGCACCCCTTTCACGACGCCGAGCGTGAGTACGCGCGTGTCGCTCTCGGCGATCCGCCCGAGGTACTGCGCCTCGACGCGCCGAACCGCGCCGGGCGCGAGGCCGGTGACGAGCGCGCCGAGCTTGTGCGCAAGCGGGAGGTACGGCCGGACGGTCTCGCTGACCTCGGCCGCGGCGGAGACGTTCACGGCGTAGGGGACGAACTCGCCCGAGAGCGCGAGCCGCACCATCTCGGCGATCGCGGCGCCGGCCTTGTCCTGCGCCTCTGCCGTGGCGGCCCCGAGGTGCGGCGTGACCACGACCTGATCGAACTCGAACAGCGGCGAATCGGTGGTCGGTTCGGCCTCGAACACGTCGAGCGCGGCGCCGGCGAGCTTGCCGTCCTCGATCGCCTTCGCCAGTGCATCCTCGTCGACGATGCCCCCGCGCGCCGTGTTCACGATCCGCGCGCCCTCCTTCATCAGCGCGAGCTCGCGTTCGCCGATCAGCCGTTCGGTGTCGGGCGTCCGCGGAAGGTGGATGGAGATGAAGTCGGCCTGCACGAGGAGCGCCTCGAGAGTCGGCATGAGCTCGATGCCCATCTCCTTGGCCCGCTCCTTCGGAACGTACGGGTCGAACGCGATCACGCGCATGCCGAACGCCGTCGCCCGCTGCGTCACGAGCGCGCCGACGCGTCCCAGGCCGAGGACGCCGAGCGTCTTGCCATGGAGCTCGACGCCCTGGTACTTGGCGCGGTCCCACCGTCCCGACTTGAGCTCGTCGTTCGCCTGGGGGACGTTGCGCGCCTGCGCGAGCATGAGCGCAATCGTGTGCTCGGCCGCCGACACGATGTTGGACTGCGGCGCGTTCACCACCATCACGCCACGTCGCGTTGCCGTCTCGACGTCGACGTTGTCGAGACCGATGCCGGCGCGTGCGATCACCTTGAGGTTCTCGCCGGCCATGATCACGTCGGAGGTCACATCCGTCTGCGAACGCACGACGAGCGCGTCGTACGGCGAGATCTCCTGCTTCAGGTCGCCGTCAGCGAGCTCCAGACGCACGTCGACCTGAAAGTCGCGGCGAAGGAGCTCGAGCCCCGCGTCCGACAGCGGCTCGGTGACGAGGACCTTCATTGTTCGCTAGCCGCGCTCGGTGCCAGCCCCGTCCCTGGAGGCGTGCTCCTGAAACACGCCCTCGGCGGCGGCAACGGCCGCGCCGCGCTTCACCGGGTAGCCCAGCCGTTCCAGGGTCATCTCGAGCGCGGAGAGCCCGCGCACGATGTCGAGCTCGCTGTAATAGCCGAAGTGCCCGATGCGGAAGACCTTCCCGCGGAGCGGCCCCTGACCCGGGGCGATCACCACGCCGAAGTCCGAACGGATCCGGTCGCTGATCGTGTCGGCGTCGATCCCCTCGGGCGCGCGGATAGCCGTCACCGTCCAGTTGTCCTGCAGCCCCTCGCCGAACAGGTCGAGGCCCAACGCCTGCACGCCGTCCTTGACGGCGCGTGACAGAACCTGGTGGCGGCGCATCGCGCCGTCGACCCCGTCCTCGAAGTAGAGCTCGAGCGCGGCGGCGAGGCCCTGCATCACGCTGATCGCGGGGGTCCACGGGTTCTCCGGATGCGGCAGCTCGGCATACCGCTTGTACGTGCTCCAGTCGAAGTAGAACCGTGACATCGTCGAGCGTTCGTGCGCCTGCCATGCGCGTTCGGAGATCGCGACGAAGGCGAGCCCGGGTGACGCCGACAGGGCCTTCTGCGACCCGCCGACGGCGACGTCGACCTCCCACTCGTCGAAGGCGAACGGAACTGCGCCGAGGCTCGAGACGACGTCGACGATCACGAGCGCGCCTGCGTCGCGCGCGACGCGCGCGAGCTCTCGAACGGGCTGGATGACGCCCGTCGACGTCTCGGAGTGCGTGAGCAGCACCGCCTTGACGGGAGTCTCGGCGAGCGCGGCCGCGACGGCAGCCGGGTCGACGCGACGGCCCCACTCGTACTCGACGGTCCGAACGACGAGCCCATGCGCTTCGGCGAGCTTGGTCCAGCGCTCGGAGAAGTAGCCGGCGAGTGGCACGAGCACCTCGTCGCCGGGCGAGAGGACGTTCTGGACCGCCGACTCGAGTCCGCCAGTTCCGGACGACGTCATCAGCAGCACGTCGGCGCGATCTGTCCGATAGAGCTGCTTCAAACGCTCCGTCACCTGACGCATCAACGCGCCGAAGCCGGGTCCGCGGTGGTAGACGAGCGGGCTGCCTTGCGCCAGCAACACCTCGGGCGGGATCGGCGTAGGCCCCGGGGCAAGGAGGATCTCGGGCCGGTTCATCCGCATTGCTCCTAAACGGGGGGTAGTTCGAGGAACGAACGCGGTCAGCGTATCACCGGCTCCGCAGCGCCCCGACAGTGATCGCGGACGTCAGCTGCGCGATCAGTCGCTCGGCGGCTTGAGGTTCCGCAGGTCGACCTCGGGATCGGCGAGCTGCGCAGAGTCCGGGCGGACGCCCGCGACGATCAGCGGCATCGAACGGCGCACGTCGTGCTTCCAGTTCATGCTGAAGGTCGAGAGCAGCAGGCCGTCCTTCAGCAGGAACGCGGCGAACCTCCGCTCGTCGACGTTCCCTCTGATCACCGTCTCGTCCCATTCGGTCGCGAACCCCGACATCTGGATCTCCGTGTCGTACTGGTCGGACCAGAACCAGTGCGCGTCGTCGAACACCTCGTTCGCGCCGAGCATGTTCTTGGCGACGTGCTCCCCCATCTTCAGCGCGTTGTCGAAGTGCTCGACGCGGATCGAGCCGAACACCGGATGTTCGTGCCGCGCGACGTCGCCGATCGCCCAGATCCCGTCGACCGACGTTCGCAATGTCGCGTCGACCCGGATGCCGTTGTCCGTGGGAACGTCGCTCTTCTCAGCGACCTCCGTGACCGGCTGCACGCCGATACCGACGACGGCCATCTCGCCCTCGATCCTCCGACCTTCCTTGGTCACGAGCGCCTCGAACCGGCCGTCACCTTCGAACCGTTCCGCGGCGTCGTGGAAGATCATCTCCACGCCGTGATCGCGGTGGAGGGTCTCGATCGCTCCCCCGAGCTGCGGACCGAGGACGCGCTCGAGCGGGGTGCCGGCGAACTCGACGACCGTGACGTCGAGGCCGAGCTGCCGCAGCGACGCCGCGACCTCGGCGCCGATGAATCCCATCCCCACGAGGACGGCCTTGGACGCGTTCTTCGCCGAGCTCTTGATCGCGTCGGCGTCCGGCGCGAAGCGAAGGTCATGGACGCCCGGGAGCTCGAGCCCCGGAAGCGGCAGCCGGCGGTTGCGTGACCCCGTCGCGATGACGAGTTGATCGAACGCAACGCGGCTGCCGTCGCCGAGCTCTACCTCTCGGGCCGATGTGTCGACGCGCTCCGCGCGAACACCGAACCGAGCATCGACGTTGTTCTCGTCGTACCACTCCGGTGGACGAACGAGGTGATGGTCCGACTCGCCGCGGAGGTACTCCTTCGAGAGCGGTGGTCGCTCGTACGGCGGCATCGGCTCCTCGCCGATGAGCACGACGTCCCCGTCGTATCCGGCGTCGCGGAGCGATCCGGCCGCCGTGCCTCCGCCTTCGCCTGCGCCGACGATGACGAACGTCGTCATCGGTTTCGGAGTCTCATCGCGGGCCGAACTTCCGTGCGGTGTCGATCGTTACTGCTCGTTGATCAACACCTGGACCTCGCCGCCTTCGACGCGTAGCTGGAACACGTCCACGGACTCGGTCGCCGGTCCGCCGATCACCTCGCCCGTCGTGACGTCGAACTGACTGCCGTGACACGGGCACTCGACGGTCGTGTCGTCGAGCTCTCCTTCGGCGAGCGAGCATCCCTGGTGCGTACAGACGTCGTCGAACGCGTGCAGGTCGCCGTCGATGTTCGCGATGGCGACCATCCGGTCGCCCGCGCCGAACGAGTTCATCTCGCCCTCGGCGACCTCGCCCTCCGGCCCGACCTTGACCCACTCACCAGCCATGCTCGATTCCCTCCCGATGACTTGGCCGCTTGACCCTCGTTGGCTTCCGCTGACGCGACGCGAACGTGCGGCAGCGTATCGCAACCCGCTTTGCCACCCCGGCTACCTCACGCGCGGCGGCGAGCGAGCAGGTCCGGCGTCAAGTAGCCGACACCCGCGACGAGATACAGCCCGGCGAGGATCAGGAACCCCCACCGAAAATCGATCGGGAGCATCGACGGGATCAGCGCACCTGCCACCCACGCCAGCTGGAACACGACCTCGTACCGCACGAACACGCGCCCATGCGCGCCACCCGGCGCAAGGCGCTGCATCAGGCTCTGGAACGCGAGCCGCCCGAGCTCGGCGGACGCGCCGACCACGACGCCGAAGACGACGAGAACCGGTAGCGAGAACGCGACGAACGCGAGCACCGCACCGATCCCGGCGCCGATCACGCACGTGACCACCACGGCCTCTTCTCTCAGCGACGACGGGAGGCGCGGGGCGATGAGATCGCCCACGTACCCGCCCGCCGTTCCGGCCGCGGCGAGGACGCCGAACCACCACGCCGGCTCGCCGCTCTCTACGAGGGCGAACGCCAGCGCGAAGAGCAGGAACCCTGTCGCGGCGCGAAGGCCGGCTGCCCCGATCGCGGGCGCGGCCAGAGCCGGGATCCCGCCGGTGCGAGTCACCTCGGCCTGACCGCCCCCGCGAAGCCTGGGGTGGGGTAATCGAAGGTTCAGCAGCGCGGCGACGGCGTACGTGATCGCGGCGCCGTACAACGTCGCCTCCGGGCCGCCGAACCGAAGCAACAACAGAGCCGGACCGGCCCCCAGGACCGCACCCCCGGCCGCGATCCGGCCGAGCCGCGCGTTCGCGCGCACCAGGCCGTCGGCGCGACCGGCGTACGCGACGGCGAGGCCGTTCTTGGTGATCGCGTGCACCTTCGACAGTGCCAGCAGGATGAACGCCGCCGGGAACAGCACGAGCGTCCCGAACCGCGAAGCCGCGTACAGCGCCACGACGGCGCGGCCGAGCGCCGCGGCGAACGAGATCTGGCGACGAGGCCCCGCTCGGTCCAGAAGCGGCACGAGGAACGGTGCGGCGATCGCCAGCGGCGCCATCGTCAACGCGAGGTAGAGCGCGACACGTGCTTCCGCTTGTCCCACCGGAAGGTCGAACACCGAGCCGGCGAGGGCGATCGCGACGAACGCGTCGCCCGCGACGGATACGAGGTGGGCGAGCCCGTACCGCTCGAGCGGTTGGTCCGAACGCCACATGCGGCCGATCGGACTGATCAGCGCTTCGAGCAGGCCGACCAGACCGAGCAGGATGAGCTGCCACCACGGGTACCGCCGCGAAGCCGGATCGACCCTCACCGGCGCGCCGAGCTCAGCTCTCCGACAAGCGCCGGAGCAACAGCTCGCGGACCACCTTGGCGTCCGCCGAGCCGCGCGACTTCTTCATCACGGCACCCAGGACGGCGTTCAAGGCGCCCTCCTTGCCGCGGCGGTACTGCTCGACCGGCCCTGGGTTCTCGGTGATCGCTTCGGTTATCCACGTCTCGAGCGCAGACGTGTCGGTCACCCGGCGGAGCGCTCGGCGATCGACGATGTCGTCCACCTCGTCGCCCGTCTCCACGACCTCCTCGAGCACCTGTTTCGCCGCGGTCTGCGACAGCGTTCCGTCATCGATCAGCCGCACGAGGTCGGCGACGTGGCGCGGTGTGACCTTCGTCTCGTCGAGCTCCATTCGCGCCTTGTTCAGCAGCCCGGCGAGGTCCTGCGTAACCCAATTCGCAGCGGCGCGCGGGTCGGCCCCGAGCGCGACCACGTCCTCGAAGAACCGCGCGGTCGACGTCGACGCGACCAGGAGCCGTGCCTGTTCGGGTTTCAGTGCGTGGTCGGAGACGTAGCGGGCGCGCATCGCTGCCGGAAGCTCCGGCAGCGATGCGCCCACCCCATCCACCCACGACGGCTCGGGAGCGAGCGGCGGGAGATCCGGCTCGGGGAAGTAGCGGTAGTCGAACGCCTCCTCCTTCGAGCGGAGCGTGTGCGTGCTCCCTCCTTCCTCGTCGAAATGCCTGGTTTCCTGCACGAGCGTCTCGCCGGCATCGAGTGCCGCGCGCTGCCGCTGCTCCTCGTACCTGAGGGCGCGGTCGAGCGACCGGATCGAGTTCAGATTCTTGATCTCGACCTTCGTCCCCAGCTCTGCGACACCGACCCGCCGCGTCGAGATGTTCGCGTCACACCTGAGCGAACCCTCCTCCATCCGAACATCGGACACGTCGAGCGCCTCGAGGGTCGCGCGGAGCTCGGCGAAGAACGCGCGCGCCTCGTCGGGCGAGCGCATGTGGGGCTCGCTCACCACCTCGACGAGCGGCACGCCGGCTCGGTTGTAATCGATCAGCGCGTAGTCGGCCTGATCGATGCGCCCGGACCGACCGACGTGCGTCGTCTTTCCAGTGTCCTCCTCCATGTGCACGCGAGTGATCCCGATCCGACGGGTCTCGGCGCCGACCTGGATCTCCATGTGCCCCTCGATGCAGATCGGGAGGTCGTACTGGCTGATCTGGAAGTTCTTCGGCATGTCGGGATAGAAGTAGTTCTTCCTGTGGAACAAGCTCGCATCGGCGATTCGGCAGTTGAGCGCGAGCCCGATCCGAACGATGTACTCGATCGCCTTCGCGTTCGGGACGGGGAGCGACCCGGGGAGCCCCAGGCAGACCGGGCACACGTTGGTGTTCGGCGGCGCGCCGAACTCGTTCCTGCACCCGCAGAACATCTTCGTCTCGGTCGAGAGCTCGACGTGGCACTCGAGGCCGATGACGCTCTCGTACTCCGCCATGACGCGCGAAGCGTATCCGACGGCCCTGATCCGCCTTTCGCACCATGGGGCAACCCGTGGCAGTCCAATCGGTAACCGGCGAGGACCAATGAGGGGGTGAACCGCTCGGGAGCGCCGCTACAGTGGCTCGATGACGCGGGCGAACCACCGTGACCGCACCCGCGCCTCCCCCGCACTGATCTGGACCGCCCTCACGGCCGTCTACATCATCTGGGGCACCACCTACCTGGCGATCCGCGTTTCCAACGAGACGCTCCCGCCGCTGATCGCTGCGGGGTTTAGATTCTTCGTGGCCGGGCTGGTGCTCTACGCCGTGACGGTTCGGCGCGGCGACGTCGAGGGCGATCGCCCGACGCGCCAGAACTGGATCGCCGCCGGCATCGTCGGAGCGGGACTCGTCGCGGGAGGGAACGGACTTGTCGTGCTCGCGGAGCGAACGGTCCCATCGGGGACGATCTCGCTGATCATCGCGCTCGTTCCGTTGTGGATGGCGCTCGTCGATCGCGTGCTCCTGCGACACGAGGTCGGGTGGCTGACCACGATCGGCCTCGTCATGGGGTTCGGCGGCGCGGCCCTGCTGATCGGAGGGACGGCGTTCGATGGGTACGCGCCGCTGTCCGGTCTCCTCGTCGGCGTCGTCGCCTCGATGAGCTGGACGGCGGCGTCTCTCTACTCGCGCAACGCGCCGCTCCCGAAGCGTCCGCTCGTTGGAGCGGGCATGGAGATGTTGATCGGTGGGCTGATCCTCGCCGTCGCCGGCGTTGCGCGCGGCGAGATCGCGTTGATCCGGTTCGAGGACTTCTCGATGGAGTCGGTGCTCGCCCTGGGCTACCTCATCACGATCGGGTCGTGGGTGGGCTACACCTCGTACGTGTGGCTTCTCCGGAACGCGCGCACGTCGCTCGTGTCGACGTACGCGTACGTGAACCCGGTCGTCGCCGTGTTCCTCGGGTGGCTCATCCTGGACGAGACGATCACGCTTCGAACGTTCATCGCCGGCGCGATCGTCGTGGTCGGCGTCGCGATCATCATCTCGACGGGCCGACCCGAGCGCAGTGAGGAATCCGGCGACGATGTGCGTGAACGCGAAGAAGCCGTCGCGTAGCGCTACGCGGCGAGATCGGTGACCAGTCGAGGACGTCCATCGAAGGCGATCGCCTGTTCGAGCGCGAACGCCGTCCGGAGCAATACGTCCTCACGCAGCACCGGTGCGGTGATCTGCACGCCGACCGGCAGGCCCTTCTCGTCGAGGCCGCTCGGGATCGAGATCGCAGGCATGCCGGACAGGTTCGCCGGGATCGTGAACACGTCGTTCAGGTACATGGCGAGCGGGTCGTCGACCTTCGCGCCGATCGGGAACGCCGTCGTCGGCGACGTCGGCGAAACCAGCACGTCGAAGTCGCTGAACGCGGCCTCGTAGTCGCGAATGATCAGGGTCCGCACCTTCTGGGCCTGCCCGTAGTAGGCCTCGTAGTAGCCGGCCGAGAGCGCGTACGTCCCGAGCATGATCCGCCGCTTCACCTCGGCCCCGAAGCCGGCGCCCCGCGTTCGCGTCATCATCTCGATGGAGTCCGCGCCGTCGACGCGCAGCCCGTACCGAACGCCGTCGTAACGCGCCAGGTTCGACGACGCCTCCGACGGCGCGATCAGGTAGTACGCCGACAGGGCGTAATCGGTGTGTGGCAGCGACGTCTCGCCGACGGTGGCGCCGAGCGCGGCGAGTCGGTCGATCGCGGCGCGGACGCTCGACTCGACGCCGGCCTCGACGCCCTCGCCGAACGCCTCGCGCACAACGCCGACCCGGAGGCCGTCGATCCCGCCGTCGATCCGCTCCGTGTAGTCGCGGCCCGGCGTATCGAGGCTCGTCGCGTCCATGACGTCTTTCCCGGCGATGCACGAGAGCAGCAGTGCGGCGTCGCGAACGCCTCTCGTGAACGTCCCGATCGTGTCGAGCGACGACGCGAACGCGATCAAACCGTACCGGCTGATCAGCCCATAGGTCGGCTTCAGCCCGACGACGCCGCAGAGCGACGCGGGCTGACGGACAGAGCCGCCCGTGTCGGTCCCGAGGGCCCAGATCGCCGCGCCGGCCGCGACCGCCGCCGCGCTCCCACCGCTCGAGCCGCCCGGCACCATCGTCAGGTCCCACGGGTTGTGCACCGGCCCGAACGCGGAGTTCTCGTTCGACGAGCCCATGGCGAACTCGTCGCAGTTCGTCTTACCGAGGAGCACCGAGCCGTCGTCTTTCAGTCGCTTCCACGGCGTGCAGTCGTACGGTGGCACGTAGCCCTCGAGGATCTTCGAGCCGCACGTCGTCTCGACGCCGCGCGTGGAGAGCACGTCCTTCAGCGCCAACGGGATGCCGGCCACTGCCGGCGCGCCGCCCGACGCGATGCGCGAGTCCGCTGCCGTTGCTTGCTCCTGCGCCGCGTCCTCGCGACGGGCTAGGAACGCGCGGACACGGTCCTCGACTGCCTCGATCCGTTCGAAGCACGCGGCGGTGATCTCGACGCTCGACGTCTCGGCGGCGCGAAGCATCGCGCCGAGCTCCGTCGCGCTGCGGTCGCAGAGCGCCGTCACGTCATTCGACCTCGACGATGCGCGGAACCTTGAACCGGTCGTCCTCGACCTCGGGCGCGTTCGCCAGAACCTCCTCGACCGGGAGACTCGGCGTGAGCTCGTCGGGACGAAGCACGTTCGACCGCGGGATCGCGTACGCCGTCGGAGGCACGTCCTCCGTCGCCACCTCGCCCACCTTCGCCGCGTTGTCGAGGATCACGGCGAGCTGTGTGCGGAGACGTCCCTTCTCCTCGTCGGAGAGCTCGAGGCGCGCGAGCCGGGCGACATGATCGATATCGATCTCGACCGGCACGGCCGGCAGTCTAGCCGCGGGCCCTCAGTTGTCGTCCCCGAGAAGGCGTTCGGCCACCTCGGGCGTGAGACCGCCGAGCCTGCGTTGGCCGAGTCGCCGCAACAGCTCCTGCCAGCCGGGGTCGTCACCGAGGGCATGCCGCAGGATCGGCCTCGCCTGCTCGAGCATGTCGTGCTGCGTCGCCATCCGGACGGCCGTCCAGAACGACAGCTCCGGATTCCCCGGAACGAGCGCGAACGCCGCCTCCGATTCCCTCGCCGCCGCTTCGACGTCGCCGGCCTCGCTGAGCTCGGACGCTCGTTCCTCGTGGTCGTACGCGCGCTTCAGCCGGAGCAGCCGAGCGAGCTCGGGCAGCGGCTCGTGATGGTCGTCCACGCGAACGTCGACCAGCACGTCCTCCCACGGCTTCTCGGTCCGCTCGCCCCGAACGATCAGGATCCTCGCCGCTTGCTTGCCACGGATGTCGCCGCCTTCGGCCTCGGCGGCTTCCAGCGCGGCCAGGAATCGGTCGGCGAGGTCACCCGAGGTCGCCTCGAACGCGACGGTCATCGCATCCCACACCGTGTCTCGGCGCATCATGTTCGCCTGGCACGAGAAGCCGTCGCCGATCCGGTGGGCGGCTTCGGGGATGCAGCTCTCGCCGGTGTGAACGGCGACGCCGCCGTCCGCGTCGAGGACGGCCACCTGCCGGTGCGCACGCTCCTCGTCCACCGCCACTCGCTCCGCGAGCGCCTCGGAGGCGGTCTTCCCCGAACGCATCAGATCGAGCGCGAGCGGACCGTGGTCGATCAACGCCGACGCCTGTGTGGCGACCGCGCCAACGCCCGCCTCCGCCCAACACACGATGCCCGCCGCGAACCAGTGCGACTGCACGGCGACGCCGAGTTCGCCCCCGTCCGGATCGCGAGCGACGATCGAGTACGTCATCGCGTCACCTGAACAGCCCGAACCGTGGCTCGACGCGCTGGGCCATCGCGGCGGCGGCGAACGCGTTGCCCACGAGCCACACGTCGGTGATCGGGCCGACGCCACCGGGGACCGGCGTGATCGCCTCGGCCCTCGCCGCGACGCCGTCGAAATCGAGATCGCCGACCATCCGCGTCTTGCCGGTCGATGCGTCCTTCACGGCGTTGATGCCCACGTCGATCGCGATCACGCCGTCGCGAACCATCTCTCCGGTCACCAGGCCGGGTTTGCCCGCGGCCACGATGAGGATGTCGGCCTGTTGTGTGAAATCTCCGAGCCGTCCCGCGGCCGCGGTTCGGCTGTGCGCGGTGATCACCGTCATGTTCCGCTCCAGACCGAGCCACTGCGCGGGCTTGCCGACGCTGTTCGAGCGACCCACGACGACGAGCGTCCGACCGGAGTAATAGGTCGAGGCGTCGTGGCCCTGCGACGTGACGTAGGAATCGAGCAGGTAGAAACACGATGCCGGCGTCGACGGCAGGAATCGCGGTTGCCCCTGGGCGAGGAGACCCGCATTCAGCGGATGCACGGCCTCGATGTCCTTGGTCGGCTCGAGCGCGCTGTTCACCGCCGCTTCGGGAACGTGCTCGGGTAACGGTTGCAACACGAGCACTCCCGTCACGCGAGGATCGGCGTTCACCTTGCCGATCGTGGCCACGACGTCCGCGAGCTCGGCGTCCGCGGGGAGGCGTTCGGAGACGTACCGGTACTCGAGCCCCTCGGCCAGACGGCGCACGTGCCTCTCGTACGCCTGCGCGTCGAAGGACTCGCCCACCATCACCGTGGCCAGCCCGGGCCGAACCGCCGAGAGGCGCAGCACGCGCAGCTCCTCCTCGATCTCTGCTCGGAGCTGCTCGGCGACGGCGTTGCCGTCGATGACGGTCGCACCCATCGTCACGCAGGCCCGAGCCGGCTCATGAACTCGTCCTCGTCGATCACCTCGACGCCGAGCTCTTCGGCCTTCGCCAGCTTCGACCCCGCGTTCCCGCCGGCCACGACGAAGTCGGTCTTCTTCGACACGGTCGATGCGACGCGCGCGCCGGCGGCCTGCGCCGCCGCGGTCGCCTCATCACGAGAGAGCCGGTCGAGTCCGCCGGTGAGAACGAGCGTCTTGCCTTCCAGCCTTCCCCGTCCGGATCGCTTCGGCCGTTCGTCGGCCATCCGAACGCCGGCGACACGGAGCTTCTCGAGCAGCGCGTTGTTCTCCGGATCCTGGAACCACTCGTGCACGCTCCGCGCGATCTCGAATCCGATCTCCGGAACATCGTCGATCTGCTCTGCCGACGCCTCGCTCAACCCCTCGATGGAGCCGAACGCCCGAGCGAGCACCTGCGCGACGTGCGTTCCGACGTGCGGGATGTTCAGCGCGACGAGCAGGCGCCACAGCGGCTGCTTCTTCGCCTTCTCGATCGCCGCGAGCAGGTTGGTGATGGACTTCTCCGCGAATCCCTCGAGCTGTGCCAGGTCATCCGGGGACAGCGAGAAGATGTCGCCGGGATCCTTGATCAGTCCCCGGTCCAGGAGCTGGATCCCGGTCTTGTACCCGAGGCCCTCGATGTCCATCGCGCCGCGCGACGCGAACGCGAACAACCACTCGATGTTCTGTGAAGGACAGCCGCGCTTGTTCGGGCAGCGCCGGTACGCCTCACCGGGCCGTCGGACGAGCTCGGTGCCGCACGAGGGGCAGCGCTCCGGGAACTTCCACCTCCGCGCGCCACGCTTCCGCTTCGACAGCACCGGGCCGACGACCTCGGGGATGACGTCGCCGGCTCGTCGAACGATGACGTGATCGCCCACGCGGACGTCCTTGCGAGCGACCTCGTCCTCGTTGTGCAGCGTCGCCGTCGTGATCGTCACGCCGCTGACGTGAACGGGCTCGAGGTTGGCGAACGGGGTGACGATCCCCGTGCGGCCGGTGTGCACGTCGATGCTGCGGAGAAGCGTCGTGCGCTCCTCTGGAGGAAACTTGTAGGCGATCGCCCACCGCGGGGCGTGGCTCGTGGCGCCGAGCTCCTCCTGCATCGGGATCTGGTCCACCTTCACCACGACGCCGTCGATCTCCCAGTCGACGCTGTGGCGGTTCTTCTCCCAGTGATCGAGGTACGCGATCACGCCGTCGAGGTCATCGACGACCTCGCTGGTCGGCGCGACGGGGAGCGCCGCGTCGCGGCACCACGTGAGAAAACCAGAATGCGAGTCGAACCTGATCCCTGCGGCGAACCCGAATGAGTGCACCCACAGCGCGAGTGGACGACTCGCCGACACCTTGGGGTCCTTCTGTCGAAGCGAGCCCGCAGCCGCGTTCCGAGGGTTCGCGAACGGGCGTTGTTCCGCGTCGAGCAGCTGTTCGTTCAGCCGTTCGAACCCCTTGACCGACAGGTAGATCTCGCCGCGCACCTCGAGGTACTCGGGCGGGTCCTTCACCCGCAGTCTCTGCGGAACGCTTCGAACGGTACGCACGTTCGCGGTGATGTCCTCGCCGATGCGGCCGTCGCCGCGCGTCGCGCCCTTGGTGAGCAGGCCCTTCTCGTACGTCAGGGCGACGGCCACGCCGTCGATCTTCGCCTCGCACGAGTACCGAGCACCGGTCCCCACCGCGCGCTCGACCCGTGCCGCCCACGCCTCGAGCTCGCCGTGGGAGAACGCGTTGTCGAGCGAGAGCATCCGCGCGCGATGCTCGACCGGCGCGAACAGATCGGCGGGCGAGATCCCCACGCGTTGGGTCGGGCTGTCGGGCGTGACGAGCTCGGGGAACCGCTCTTCCAGCGAGGCGAGCTCGCGCGTGAGCTCGTCGTACTCGGCGTCGGAGACCTCGGGGTCGTCCAGCACGTAGTACCGGTACGAGTGGTAGTTGAGCTGGTCGCGGAGCTCTTCGACGCGCAACTGCGCGTCGGCGAGCTCGCGCTCCGTCTTGGAGGCCTGCCTTTGCGTGGCGCTCACGCGGCGAGCTCCACGGGCCCGGCGAGGCCGATGCGATCACCCACCACGACAACGCCACCGAGGACGCCGCGTACCTTCTTGAGGTAGGTGAGCGCTCCCGCCAAGCCGTTCTGCTTCGGCAGGATGGCCTGGACGCCTGCAGCCGCGGCGTCCGCGAGCATGCAGGAGTCCGCCAAGACGGCGAGACCATCGACGGGCGTATGCCCGTGGCCCATCGTCATCGAGATGCCGACGCCCTGCTTGCTCGGCGGGACCACGATGGCAACGGTTGAGTCGTTCGACCGGCGAAGCACGGTCAGCTTTTGCCGGCGCCGTCCGAGGATGAAGTAGTCGCCGCCGCAGTTGACCGTGACCTCGTCGACCTCTTTCGCCAGGAACCGGCCGACGTGGTCGGTGACCGCGCCCTGGAAGGAGTACATCGGACCGACGCCGGCGAGGCGAGCCGCCGCGACGATCTCGCGCACGATCTGGGGCGCATCCTCGGGCACCGCGATCGGCCGCTTGCTGTTCCCGACCTGGGGATTCCGCAGCGTGTAGGCGTGCAGCTGCTCCCAGAACGAAAGCGCCGCGGCGCGCGACTCCTCGTTGATGTCCTTTCCCGCCTGGATGTGCAGGGTCATGTCCTGCACCTGGATCTCGAAGGTGCGGGGCTTGCGCCGGAGGAGTCTCATGCGTGCATGCCTTCGCGTAGTGACGGGCGGATGATATCCGCAGGCAGACACGCGCTTCGGGTGCGTCGCGGCGACGCGAGGACGCGCCGGTCGGACGTCAGCGGATTGAACGAACGATCCTGCCGCCGCCGAGGAGCTCGTCGCCGTCGTACACGACGACACTCTGGCCGGGCGCGACGCCGCGCTGCTGCGTTCGGAACTCCACGCGCATCTTGCCGGCCGCCGACTCGACGACCGCCGGGACGTCGTCGCCGCGGTAGCGCAGCCGAACCTCGGCCTCGAACGGTCCCTCTGCCGGCGGTTGTCCGGCCACCCATGACACGCGATCGGCGACGAGCGCCCGCCGCCCGAGCAGGTCGCTCGTCCCGACGAGGACACGGTTGGAGGAGGCGTCCACGTCGACGACGTACGTCCGCTCGCCGGTCGAGACGCCGAGTCCGCGCCGCTGCCCCACCGTGAACCGGAACGAGCCGTCGTGTTCGCCGAGGACCCGGCCGTCGGCGTCGACGATGTCGCCGCTCCGAACCAGTGATGGCATATGCGTCTCGAGGAACGACGCATGGTCGGCACCCGGCACGAAGCACACCTCTTGCGAATCGGGCTTGGTGGCGACCGGCAGCCCGAACCGCGCCGCGAGGCCTCGCGTTTCCGCCTTCGGCATGCCCCCCACGGGGAACAGCGAACGCGAGAGCTCGCCCTGGCCGAGCGTGTGCAGCATGTACGACTGATCCTTCGCCACGTCGTGACCCTTGCGCAGGTGCCACGTGCCGCTCGCGTCGCATGCGACCTGGACGTAGTGACCCGTCGCGACGTGGTCGATGCCGAGCTCGTTCGCGCGCCGGAGGAACGCGCCGAACTTGATGTGCTCGTTGCAGCGTGTGCACGGGTTCGGCGTCCGCCCGGCCACGTGCTCGGAGAAGAAGTCGGTCAGGACCGTCTCCGCGAACGTCCCGCTCATGTCCACGATCTCGAACGCGAATCCGCCGATCCGCGCCACCTCGGCGGCGTCGGCGCGCGCCGCCGGACCGCAACAGCCGTGGTCGACACCATCGGGCGAGTGGATCAGCTCCATGTGCGAGCCGAGCACCTCATAGCCCTGCTCGCGCAGCAGGCACGCCGCAACCGACGAATCAACACCGCCGGACATGGCGACGAGCACCGATCCCTTGGAAGGCATGCATCGATGCTACGACGCCCTGCGCCGCATGCCTCGGCAGGACTGGCAGACGAAGGGCGCGGGTATCCTCGCCGAGCGGATGCAGATCGTCGTGTTGGTCAAGTACGTCCCCGAGCCGCTCGGCACGCCGACGCTCGGCGACGACTTCCTGCTCGTCCGGGAGGGCGCCGAGGGCGCGCTCGATCCGGGCGACGAGTACGCCGTCGAGGCGGCCCTCCAGCTCGTCGGGGAGCACGGCGGCGAGGTCACGCTCGTCTCCATGGGACCCGAGGTCGCGATGTCCGCGATCCGCAAGGGCCTTTCGATGGGCGCGCATCAGGCGATCCTGGTCTCGGACCCGTCGCTCCGCGGCGCCGACGCGCTCGTGACGGCCAAGGTTCTGGAGGCCGCGGTCCGGCGGAACCCCTTCGATCTGGTCCTCGCCGGGGTCGAGTCGACCGATGGCTATACCGGCACGCTCCCGATGACCGTGGCCGAACTTCTCGGCATCCCCAGCGCGACGTTCGCCCGCACGGTCGAGGTGAGCGACGGGATGCTTCGCATCGAGCGGCAGACGGAGGGCGGATTCGACGTGGTCGAGTGCCCACTGCCGGCGCTCGCCACGGTGACCGGAAGCGCCGCCGACCCTCGCTACCCGACGCTGAAGGGGATCATGTCGGCGAAGCAGAAACCCGTCGACCAGGTCTCGATCGGAGATCTGGGCCTTGCCGCTCATGACCTGAAACCATCGCAACGCGTCACGGCCGCAACTCCGGCTCCCGAGAAGGGTCCCGGCGAGATCTTCCAAGCCGGCGACGACGCATACGCAAAGGTCGCGGACCTCCTGGCCGACGCGAAGGTGATCTGACGTGGCGGTGTGGGTCTACGCCGAGGTCTCGAACGACGGTCCCAAACCGTCGGCGCTCGAACTCCTCGCCAAGGCCCGCGCGCTCGGCGGCAACGTCGCCGCCGTGTCGCTCGGTCCCGGCGCCACGGCGTCGGCGAACGTCCTCGGCGAGCACGGCGCCGCAACCGTCTACGCCAGCGACGACGAGGCGTACGACGATGGCCTCGGGCGGCCGCAGGCGTTCGCGCTCGAAGCGCTCGCGCGCGAGCACTCCCCCGACGTCATCTTGTTCTCGACGAGCTACGACGCACGTGACGTCGCGGGTCGTCTGCAGGCACGGCTCGGCACCACGTTGATGAGCAATGCGACCGAGGTGCCGAGCGATGACGCCGCGCAGGCGCAGATCTTCGGGGGGAGCCGAATCGTCGACGTCGCGCTCGAAGGTGCCACGCCGAGGCTGGTGCTCGTTCGCCCGAAGTCGTTCGTCCCCGAGCGCGTCGGCGGAAACGCGAACGTCGTGCCGGTCGACGTCCAGATCCCCGATGACCTGCGGTCTGCGAAGCGCGCCGAACGCCACGAGGAACGGGCGGCCGGTCCGAAGCTCGAGGACGCGAAGGTCGTCATCGCCGGCGGCCGCGGTCTGCAGGACCCGTCGAATTTCAGACTGCTCGACGAGCTTGCCGAGGCGATCGGAGACGCCGCCGTCGGCGCGAGCCGCGCAGTCGTCGACGCCGGCTGGGTTCCGTACAGCTACCAGATCGGCCAGACGGGCAAGGCGGTTCGCCCCGACGTGTACATCGCCGTCGGCATCAGTGGTGCGACGCAGCACGTCGTGGGGATGAAGGCGTCGAAGCGGATCATCGCGGTCAACCGTGACGGCGACGCGCCGATCTTCCGCCTGGCCGACGTGGGTATCGTCGGCGACGCGCTGACCGTTGTTCCCAAGCTGATCGAGGCGATCAACAGCCGCCGGGGGTCCGGGGGGTAGCACAGTGAGCGAAGCGAACGTCGTGCGGACCCCCGGTCCCAACAAGGGCTGACGGCGTCGGGATGATCCGGGCCCGCTTCGACGACCTCACGCCGGGCCAGGAGCGCTCGTTCGAGTTCGCGGATCCGGTGGGCGTCCTCGAGGCCCGACGCGCCGACGAGGTCGCGCCGATCATCGCTGCGGCGGAGGCCGCCGCGTCGCGAGGGCTCTGGGCAGCCGGGTTCATCGCGTACGAAGCCGCCCCAGGACTCGACCGCGCTCTCGTCGTGCGCGAGCGAAGAGTGGGAGATGTCTTCGACGACCTGCCGCTCGCGTGGTTCGCGCTGTTCGACGACAAGATCGACGTTGCCCCGATGGAGCCGGCGTCGGCGCGTTCCACGCCGCCCGACGGCACACCGTGGCGCGCGTCGGTCGACTTCGCGCAATACGAGCCGACGATCGAACGCATCCGCGAGCTCATCGCGGCAGGCGAGACGTATCAGGTGAACCACACGATCCGGCTGCACGCGCAGATCCGCGGCGACGAACGCGGACTGTACCGCGACCTTGCGGTTGCTCAGCGAGGCGGGTACGCGGCTTACCTGAACATCGGCCGGTTCCGGGTCCTGTCGGCCTCGCCGGAGCTGTTCCTGCGCGTGGACGGCAACCGGGTGACGACCCGACCGATGAAGGGAACCGCGCCGCGGGGCCGCTGGCTCGAGGAGGATGAGCAGGTCGCCGCGGAGCTCGTAGCCTCTGAGAAGGATCGCGCCGAGAACGCGATGATCGTCGATCTGTTGCGGAACGATCTCGGGCGCATCGCTCTCGCCGGCACGGTCGAGGTGTCTCGGATGTTCGAGCCGGAGCGCTACGAGACGGTATGGCAGCTCACGTCGACTGCTGCTGCCGATCTCGCACCGGGAACCGCGCTGGTCGACGTGTTCCGTGCGCTGTTCCCGAGCGGTTCGGTGACCGGAGCGCCGAAGGTTTCGACGATGCGCATCATCCGCGACCTGGAGGACTCACCGAGAGGGGTGTACTGCGGCGCGGTCGGGTACCTCGCGCCGAGCGGGTCCGGCGAACCGCGAGCGAACTTCAGCGTCGCGATCCGAACCGTCGTCGTCGACTCGAAGTCGGGAACGTCCGAATACGGGGTCGGCGGCGGGATCACGTACGACTCCTCGCCGGAAGCCGAGTTCGGAGAGATCCTGGCGAAGGTCCGCGTGCTGTCCTCGGCCCGGCCTGCGTTCGAGCTGCTCGAGTCGATCCGATTCGAGCAGGACGAAGGGTTCCGTCATCTGTCCGAGCACCTCGAGCGGCTTCGATCGTCAGCCCAGTACTTTGGGTTCCGGTTCGACGCGGAGTCCGCCCTGGCGGCGTGCAAGCATGCGGTCGAGGACACCGCCGAGCCGGTCCGGATTCGACTGACACTCACACGTGACGGCATGGTCGACGTCACCGCCAGCGCGATCGAGCCGAACCCCGAGCGACGGGTAGGACTGGCGATCGATGACGAGCCCGTCGATCCGGACGACGCCTTCCTGTTCCACAAGACGACGCTCCGGGGGCCCTACGAACGCCGGAGGGCGAAGCGACCCGATGCCGACGACGTCCTGCTCGTCAACACGCAAGGGGAGATCACCGAGAGCACGATCGCCAACGTCGCCGTCCTGTTCGCCGACAGATGGGTCACGCCACCACTCGACGCCGGGCTCCTGCCCGGCGCCTATCGTGCCGTGCTGCTGCGCGATGGGAAGCTGACCGAGCAACGCGTGACGCTCGACGAGCTTCGTCGCGCGGACGATGTGGCACTCGTCAGCTCGGTCCGGGGGTGGCGGCCCGCGGAGATCGTCCCGTGAACCTCGACGACGTTCGCACGGTGCATCTCGGGCAGTTCACGCATGAGCACGCCGAGGAGATCGCCGGGGAGCTGGAGCGCGCGGGGATCGCGTGGTGGTACAAGGCGCCCGGCTTCTTCAGCCAGATCTGGGAGCTGGGCGTTCGGCTGTTCGTCGATCGAGATCGCTTGGACGAGGCGCAGGTGATCGCCGCGAAGGTGTTGGCGCGTGGTTCATCGGCAGAAGAACGGGACGGGCCCTCGCAAAGCGAGGGCCCGTCCCACGGCGAGGACTACCCCGAGGGGGAGGGCTCCTCGTCCGGCCACACGTAAGGGTGCATGCGCTCTTCGTCGAGCGGGCATGCGCAGAACGGGCATCGCGGCGGCCGCTCGTAGACGAGCACCGCGTTCTCGCAGAAGGGGCACTCCGCCTCCCGCATCTCGGGGGCGTCGACCTCGTCGTTCAACATGAGCGCTCGCTCCGTTCCGGGGGGAGCGGTCCTACCCGAATTTTCGGGAATGGCGCGAACGCGCTTGACGAGACCTTCTTCTTAGGCCGGACGCACGCAGATGCCCCCGCACTTCTACTTCTTCGGAACCGTTACGCGGCTTCCATCTCCTTGCGGCTACGGCGTTTGCCGCGCGAGACGTACTCGTGTACCGGCTCGTGCTGCCAACAGAAGTTCCACTTGTTGTAGATGGACAGCTTGGTACTGCAGCCCTCGGCCGCACACACTCGATCACCCGAGTACGTTCGGTTCGCCCGAGGGAGCTCGCGGACGCGGGCTCCGCGGTAGGCCGATTCGCTCATGCTCTCTCCTCGGTTCAGCTCAGGACCCGTCCCCCGACCTGGTCCTCAGCTATTCGAACCGCGGAGGGCGCCGGTTCGTTCCCGGGGCACCCGAAACCTCCCGAAGGCCGCCCCGGACGGCCGAAGTCGAACGTCAGCGCTCGACGAGGCTGTCCAGAAGCGCCCGCGTCGGGGCGGTGAGCTGGATGACCCGGGCCTCGAAGCCCAGTTCCTCCCAGAACTCCATCGCCCCGCGGTTCGGCGCGAACGTCTTGAGCTCCACCCAGTCGATCTCTCGCTCCGAGGCGAACCGAGCGGCCTCGGCGACGAGCTCCCGACCGACCCCGCGGCCCCGGAACCCCGCCCGGACCACCACGCCCGAGAGCTCGAGCGCCCGCTCGTCGGAGAAGCGGGAGGGGACCCTCGCCTCGCCGTACGCCATGCCGACCACCTCGCCATCCGGGCCCTCGTCGTCCTCGGCCACGAGCACGACCGCATCTGGGTTGTTCATGGCCTCGCGGTACTTGGCGCCCACCTCGTCGTAGAAGCCCGGGCGCGGCGTGAACACCCGCCAGTCGGCCTGCATCCGGTCGAGCTCCTGGAACAGCGCCACGAGGGACGGCACGTCCTCGGGCCGCGCTTGCCTCACCCTCACCGCTATCTCCCCTCGAACGTCGGGTCGCGCTTCTCGAGGAACGCGCGCATCCCTTCCTTCTGATCCTGCGTCGAGAACAGCTCGGCGAATGCCTCACGCTCGATCCCAAGTCCCGTCTCGAGGTCCGTCCCGAGCGATGCCGCGAGCGAGCGCTTGGCGGCCGCGTAGGCGAGCGTGGGTCCTCCGGCATACACGCGAGCCGCCTCGATGGCGGCGGCGTAGGTCTCCCCACGCGGCGACACCGTGTCGACGAGCCCGATCGCGTGAGCGTCGTCCGCGGTGACGTGGTCACCGGAGATGATCAGGCGGCGTGCCGCGGCGAGACCGATGAGCCGTGGCAGTCGCTGCGTGCCCCCCGAGCCGGGGATGATCCCGAGGCGGATCTCCGGGAGGCCGATGCGCGCGTCCTCCGCCGCGAACCGAAGGTCGCACGAGATCGCCACCTCGCAGCCGCCGCCGAGAGCGAAGCCGTTGATCGCCGCGATCACGGGCTTGGGGATCGCCTCGATATCTCGACACGCCGCCTCGAGGGCGCCGACGTGCGATGAGATCTCGTCCGGCTCGAGGTCGGCCATCGCCTTGATGTCGGCGCCGGCGGCGAAGATGCGCTCTCCGCCCCAGATCACGACGGCGCGCGTATCGTCGGCCGCCACGGCCCGCGCCGCATCGGACAGCTCGAGCGCGACCTCGCGCGACAACGCGTTCGCCGGGGGTCTATCGATCCTGATCGTCGCGACCGCGTCGTCGCGTTCGACACGCACGAAGTCGCCCATGGCGCGCCTATCCTCGCAGACGGTCCCGCGCTAGCGTTCGGCCGAATGGAGCCGACGCCCGGCGAGGTTGCGAACGTCTCGAAGGCCCTGAGGCGACTCGGCGGGCGACCGGCGGCGTGGCGCGCGGTCACCGACGGCGGATACACCTCCGCCCGCCGATGGGTCGTAACGCTCGACGACGGCCCCACGGCGTTCGTCAAGGTCGCGACCGACGAGCTCACGGCGAGTTGGATCCGGGACGAACACACGATGTATTCCGCGTTGCGCGGTGCAGCGTTCATGCCTCGGTTCGTCGGTTTCCACGACGACGGTGAGCGGCCGGTCCTCTCGCTTGAGGACCTTTCGAGTGCGGTGTGGCCTCCCCCGTGGTCGACAGACCGGATCGACTCGGTCCTTCAGTGTCTTGACGACGTTGCCGCGACGCCCCCGCCTGCGGGACTCCCGAGGGCCGCCGACGACCATCTCGGACTGCGTCGGTGCTGGAGTCAGATCGAGCGCGAGCCCGAGCCGTTCCTTCGCCTCGGCCTGTGCTCCGAGGACTGGCTGTCCGACGCGCTGCCGGCGCTACGAGGTTCGGCCGAGACGGCGCCGCTCGACGGCGGCGAGCTCCTGCACTTCGACGTGCGGAGCGACAACATCTGCTTCCGCCAGGACGGTCGCACCACCCTCGTCGACTGGAACTGGACGAGCGTGGGGAACCGGTGGCTCGATATCGCCGGGTGGCTGCCGAGCCTCCACGCCGAGGGCGGTCCGCCACCGCAGGACGTCGCGCCCAACGTCCCGCCGGGCCTCGCGTCGGTGGTCGCGTCGTACTTCTGCTATCACGCCGGTCAGCCGGCGATAACCGAGTCGCCGCACGTGCGCCCGGTTCAGCTTCGACAGGCTCGGACGGCGCTGCCGTGGGCCGCCCGAACCCTCGGCCTGCCGCCGCCGTGAGCACATCCGTCGACTTGCACCTGCAACAAGGTGCTAACCTCGACGACGTGGCCCTTCCCCCAACGACCGACGTGATCGAGCTCCTGCGCCAGCGGGGCCTCCGCATGACGCCGCAGCGCCGGGCGATCGTCGCGGAGATCATGCGGACGCAGGGGCACATCTCTCCAACCGAGCTTGCGCGAACCGTCCAGGGCGAGATGCCGGGCGTGAACGCCTCGACGATCTATCGGACCCTGGCCTTGCTCGAGGAGGTCGGCGTGCTCGCCCACGCACATCTCGAGGGCGGCGCCGAATACCATCGCGCCGAGGAGGCCGGGCACGTTCACCTGACGTGCTCGAACTGCGGCGCCGAGGACGATCTTTCGATGGACGAGGCCGGTGCGCTCGTTCGGCTGATCGAGCGGCATCACGGGTTCCACCCCGACCTCACGCACTTCGCGATCAGCGGCCTCTGCGCCGAATGCGCCGCCCAGGCGGGCTGACGCTAACCGACGTGCGCGTCGAGCGCCGCGGCTTGCGGGAGCCGCCGGCGCCGAACCGCCGAGACGACGTAGGCGGCGACGAACAGCGTTGCGGCCGTCAACACCACGGCGGGTCCCGACGCCCAGTCCAGGTAATAGGAGAGGTACACGCCGGCGAACCCGGAAACCGTCCCCGTCGCGATCGAGATCCACAGCATCCGATGGAAGCTGTCGGTGAGAAGCCGCCCGATCACCGGCGGGATAACGAGCATCGCCGCGATGAGCGTCACACCAAGGACGTTCATGCAGACCGTGATGACGGCGCTGAGCAGGATCGCCAGCAGGAGGTCCATCCGGAGCGTCGAGACGCCAGAGACTTCCGCCACTTCCGGATCGAACGTCGCGAAGAGGAGCTGTCTGTAGCGGAGGAAGATGGCCGCCGCGGCGAGGAGCGTAACGCCCGCGACGACCGCGACGTCGCCGGCCCCGACGCCCAGGACGTTCCCGAAGAGGAGGGCCTCGATGTTCCTTGGGCTCCCGATCACGTTGACGATCACGATGCCGATCGCGAAGCCCGACGACGTGATGACGCCGATCGCCGCGTCGGCGCCGATCGACCGCCGCCGCGCGATCAACAGGATCAGGACGGCCGAAGCCAACCCCCACAGCCCTGCGAAGTAGAAGCTGACCGCGAAGGCCAAGCTGACCGCCGCGCCGCCAAAGATCGCGTGGGACAACCCGTGGCCGATGTACGACATCCCCCGGAGCACCACGTAGACGCCCACGAGCCCGCACAGCGCTCCCGCGAGCGTCGCCACGGCAACGCCGTTGCGGAAGAACTCGTAGCCGAAGGGCTCAAGCAGGGTGTCTATGGTGCCCCTCCCTGAGCGGAACGACGGTGGCGCCCTCCTCCTCCTCGAAATAGCGCTCGATGACGACCGGCATGCCGCCGTGCGAGAGCACCTCGAGTGGGGCCCCGTAGGTCCTTTCGAGGACCTCAGGCGTGATGACGTCCTGCGGGCGGCCGGTGGCGATGACCTCACGGTTCAAACAGACCAGCCGCGGAAGGTGTGCGGCGATGCCGTTCAGGTCGTGGGTCGTGAGGACGACAGCGAGACCGTCATGGTGCAGCTCGTGGATAAGGTGCATGACGTCGTGCCGCGTTCGAACGTCGACGCCGCTCGTGGGCTCGTCGAGCAGGAGGAGCCGGGGACGGCGGAGCATCGCGCGCGCCACGAACACCCGCTGTTGCTGTCCGCCGGAGAGCTCCCGGATGTGCCGGTCGCCGAGGTCGCCGATCCCCAGGCGCCCGAGCACTGCGTCGGCGTCGCGAAGGTCCTGCTTCGACGACCAGGGCACGATCCGGCCGTCGACGCGAGACATCAGGACGGCCTCGCGCACCGTGACCGGGAAATACCAATTCACCGTTTCGACCTGGGGGACGTACGCCACCGCCGCCGAACGATCGCGCACGATCCGCCCGGCGATCGGCCCGACGGCGCCGGCGATGGCGCGCAGAAGCGTCGTCTTGCCGCTCCCACTCGGTCCAACGACGCCGATGAAGTCGCCCTCGGACAGGGTGAGATCGACGTTGACGAGGACGGGCTCCCTGCCGTACCTGGCGGTGACCTTCTCCAACCGGACGAGCTCGCTCACGTTCGGTACTCCACCGTGTCGGCCGGCTGCACATTCGACAGGTCCAGCTCGTCGAACGCGCTCACGTGGCCGCCGAGCGCGGCCATGAACGTTCGGAAGTCGAACACCATCAGCCCCAGGTAGCTGTGGTCGATGTCGCCCGGATCACCGGGCAGGTCGTCGTCGCGAAGGTCGTCGATGTATTCGGCACCGGTCTCGGCGGCTATCTGTTCGAGGACCGGGCTGGGGAAGACCTCCGAGCCGAAGATCGCCGGCACGTGCTCCTCACGCACCTGGTCGATCAGCCGGGCGACGTCCTGCGCCGTCGGCTCGGCGAAATCCGACGGCTGGATCGCGCCGATCACGGTCCATCCGTACTCGCGGGCGAAGTACGGGAACGAGTCGTGGTACGTGAGGAGCTTGCGGTTCTCGGGCGGAACGGTCTCGGTGACCTGGCGAACGAGCCCGTCGAGCTCGTCGATCCGCTCGGCGAACTCAACGTAGTTCTTCTGGTAGTACCCCGCGTTGCCGGGATCGAGCTCGGACAGCATGTCTTTGACGATCTCGGCGTATCGCTTCGCGAACGGCGGATTCGTCCACAGATGCGGGTTTGGATCACCCTGCTCCCGCGGAAACGAGAAGTCGAAGATGTACTCGTCGGGCGAGATCGTCAGCTCGCCGAGCGGGACGATCTGGACGCCGTCGACGACGTTCGCCTCGGCGAGGGCCATCGTGGGCTCCTCGAGGTGGAGACCGTTCACGAACACGACGTTGGCATCCGCCATCGCGCCGGCGTCCGACGGCACCGGCTCGAACGTGTGGCTGTTCGTACCCTCGGGGACGATCCCGGTTACCTCGACGCGCGTGCCGCCGACGTTCTGGACGATGTTCGTGATCGGCGAGACGGTTGTCACGGCGCGGAGCGTCGCGTCGCTCTCGCCTCCGCCCCCGTCACCACACGCCACCAGCGCCAGCGCCAGGATGGGAGCAAGCGCCAGGCGAAGCGTTCGGACGGCCCCAGACATTCAGCCACTCTACCGGCTTCCTGCAATGCCCTGCAACAGAAAGCCGCCGCAGCATGCGGCGACGGCTCAGAACCGCGGGGTCTCCGTGTACTCGCCGAACACGCCCTTCAGCGTCTCGACGACCTCGCCCTCGGTGCAGAGTGCCCTGGCGCAGTCGACGAGCGGCTCGACCAGGTTCGAATCCTCTGTCGCCGCCAGGTCGCGCAGCCGTCTGAGCGCCGCCGCGGCGGCGTCGCCGTCCCGCCTGGACCGGAGCTCCGTCACCCGGTCGATCTGTGCGCGCTCGATCTCAGGTGGGATCTCCAAGGTCTCGATCGGCTGATCCGGTTCGACGAAGTCCGTGACGCCCACCTTGATCAGGTCGCCCCGTTCGTATCGCTCCTGCTCGCGGAACGCCGACTCCGCGATCTCCTGCTGGAAGTGCCCGCGGTCGATCCCCGCGAGCACGCCGTCGAGCATCGAGCCGTTCCCCATGGCCAGGATCCGCGCGAACTCGGCCTCCGCGAGTCCCTCCATCCGGTTCGTCAGCGACTCGAGGAAGTACGAGCCGCCGAGCGGGTCGATCACGTTCGGGATGCCGGTCTCATGGGCGAGGATCTGCTGCGTGCGCAGCGCGAGCTTCGCCGCTTCCTCGGTGGGGAGCGCGAGCACCTCGTCGAGGGCGTTCGTGTGCAGCGACTGGGTCCCCCCGAGCACCGCGGCCAGCGCCTCGATCGCGGTCCGCACGACGTTGTTCATCGGCTGCTGTGCCGTGAGCGACACGCCGGCGGTCTGTGTGTGGAACCGCAGGCGCATCGCGCTTGGATCCATCGCGCCGTACCGCTCTTTCAGCCACCGAGCCCAGATGCGCCGCGCGGCCCGGTACTTGGCGATCTCCTCGAACACGTCGATGTGGGCGTTGAAGAAGAACGACAGGCCCGGCGCGAACCGGTTGACGTCGAGGCCACGCTGCCGACCGAGCTCGACGTACGCGAATCCGTCGGCGAGGGTGTAGGCGAGCTCCTGCCACGCGTTCGCCCCCGCCTCGCGGATGTGGTAGCCGGAGACGCTCAGCGGGTGGAACTTGGGGACGTGCTCGAGGCAGAACTCCATCAGGTCGCCGATGAGGCGCAGGTGGGGGCGCGGCGGGAAGATCCACTCCTTCTGGGCGATGTACTCCTTGAGAATGTCGGTCTGGAGCGTTCCGTCCAGCCGCTCCCACGGCACGCCCTGACGCTCCGCCGCTGCGAGGAAGTACGCGAAGACGATCACCGCCGGTCCGCTGATCGTCATCGACGTCGTGATATCGCCGAGGGGGATGCCTGCGAAGAGCTCGGCGAAGTCCTCGACGCTGTCCGTCGCTACCCCGCAACGCCCCACCTCGCCCTCTGAACGCGTGTCGTCCGAGTCACGCCCCATCAACGTGGGCATGTCGAACGCGACCGACAGTCCGCCCTGCCCGCGGTCGAGCAGGAACCGGTAGCGCGCGTTCGTCTCGGCGGCCGTCCCGAACCCCGCGAACTGGCGCATCGTCCACAACCGACCGCGATACATCGTCGGGTAGACGCCGCGCGTGAACGGAAAACCGCCGGGACGGCCAAGCTGCGTCTGCGGGTCGAAACCCTCCAGATGCTCGGCGGTGTACACCGTTTCGACCGGCTCGCCGGAGAGGGTCAGGCGCTCGCGCTCGTCGTCGTTCGCGTCACTCGCACGGCGCCGCTCGCGTTGCTCGACCATCTCCCGGCCTCTTCCCGATCAGCGTTCGGACGGAACCCTCTCGGCCAGGATAGCCGCGGCGCGATACGGATCGACCCGCCGTTCGGCAAGGTCGTTCGCCAGCGCGATGTCGGACGCGAGGAGCTCGCGCGCGCCGGCACGGAGCCGTTCCGCGGTGAGCGTTTCGACCTCGCGGAGGAGACGAGCTCGGCGCGTCCGGTCGAGTTCGCCCGAGGTCTCAAGATACGTTCGGTGTTCCTCGATCGCGTCCCACAGCTCGCCGATGCCGTCCGCCTCCGTTGATGAGGTCTTCATGATCGGCGGAGTCCACGGCGTCTCGGCGCCCATGTGGATCATCTGACGGAGGTCTCGCATCGCCCCCTCTACGCCCTCGCGATCGGACTTGTTCACCACGAACACGTCGGCGATCTCGAGGATGCCCGCCTTCGCCACCTGCACCTGGTCGCCCCATCCCGGCGCGACGACGACCAGCGTCGTGTCGGTCGCCGCGGCGACGTCGACCTCCGCCTGCCCGACGCCGACCGTCTCGACCAAGATTCGATCCCGACCGGCCGCGTCGAGGATGCGAACGGCCTCGGGCGCGGCGAGCGCCATGCCGCCGAGGTGCCCGCGCGTGGCCATCGAGCGGATGAACACGGCGGGATCGGTCGCGTGTGCCTGCATTCGAACGCGGTCGCCGAGGAGGGCGCCTCCGGTGAACGGCGACGTCGGGTCGATCGCCAGGACCGCGACGGTCTGGTCTCGACGACGTGCCTCGTGGACGAGCTGCCCGGCGAGCGTGGACTTCCCCACGCCCGGCGAACCTGTGAGACCGATCGTCCACGCGCGACCGGTGTGCGGAAAGAGTTCCTTTGAGAGCTCCTCGAGCCCCTCGGCTCCGTCCTCGACCATCGAGATGGCCCGCGCGATCGAACGCGGATCGCCGCTCAGCACGCCGGCGACGAGGTCCACGCCGGAAGCGTACCCGCAGCCCGTCGACCGACGTGACCGAACTGCAGCCGGTTGACGTGGCGAAGCGCCCGCGCGGACGATGCGCTCCGGTGAGGCTCAGCAGCGGTCAACGACGGACGCTCGACGCGATCTGCGACACGTTCGCGCCGCCGCTGGACGGACGGCCGTCCGCGTCGGAGCTCTCCGTTCCGGAGACGCTCATCGAGGCGGCCGACGCGAGCCTGAGTCCGAGTGAACGGACGCAGCTCCGCGTGCTGCTCTCGGTGTGGGAGTGGCAACGCGGCCGGCGGTTCACGTCGCTCTCGTTGCCGGAACGCGAACGCGTGCTCCTTTCGTGGTGCGACAGCCGGATCGCGGCGCGACGGGCGGCGTTCCAGTCGCTGCGCAAATCGATTCTCGCCCTGTACCACATGCTGCCGGCACCAGACGGCGGTCCGAACCCGGTGACGACGCGGTTCGGCTACCCCGGGGCCCGCCCTCCTGCCGAACATGCGCCTCAGGGAAGGACGATCATCCCGCTTCCCGTCGCGCGCGATGTCGAGCTCGAGTGTGACGTGTGTGTCGTGGGCTCAGGCGCCGGCGGCGGGACCGCCGCGGGCGTCCTCGCCGCCGCGGGCCTCGACGTCATCGTCATCGAGGCCGGCGACCACTACGACGACGTCGACTTCGACGGGGACGAGCTCCGAGGCTGGATGAGGCTGTACCTGCAAGGCGGCGCGACGGCGACGCACGACCAGAGCGTGGGGATCCTGGCGGGCGCGTGTCTCGGCGGCGGAACGGTCGTCAACTACACCACGTCGTTCCGAACGCCGGAGGAGGTCCGACAGGAGTGGGCGCGCAGATCCGGCGTGGCGGCGTTCGCCGGCGAGGAGTTCTCGCGCAGTCTCGACGCGGTCTGCGCTCGCCTCGGTGTCAACCTGGATCACAGCAAGGCGTCCAGTCGCGACGAGATCATGCGCCGAGGGTTGGAGTCGCTCGATTGGCACGTCGATGCGATGCCGCGGAACGTTCTGGGGTGCACGCAGGACGTCGACTGCGGCTACTGCGGCTTCGGCTGTCGGGTGGGGGCCAAGCAGTCGACGGTCAAGACGTGGCTCGCCGACGCACATGCGGCCGGCGCCCGCTTCCTGGTGGGGGCGCGCGCGGAACGCGTCACGCTGGCGAACGGCGCCGCGACCGGCATCGTTGCGAGAACGCGGGACGGTCACGGCGTTACCGTGCGCTCTCGCGCGGTGGTCGCCGCTGCGGGATCGCTGCACACACCGGCATTGTTGCGGCGGTCCGGTCTCCGCAACGCCAACATCGGCAGGCATCTGCGGCTCCATCCGGTCACGGGACTCCTCGGCGTCTTCGACGAGGAAGTCCGGCCGTGGGAGGGAACGATCCAGGCCCTCTACTCGGACCATCTGCGCGATCTGCGCGACGGCTACGGCGTCAGGTACGAGACGACGGCGCTCCATCCGGGGCTGATGGTCGGGTTCGCGCCGTGGCGTGGAGCTGCGGACCACGCGGAGTTCGTTCGCGCACTGCCGAACGCCGGCGTCATCGGCGTCCTCCTTCGGGATCGCGGAGCGGGAGAGGTCCGTGTGCGGCGGAGCGGCGAGCCCATCGCGCGATACCGATTGTCCGACTACGACGTTGAACACGTGCGCCGTGGTGTGGACGGAGCGGTGCGGATCCTCGAGGCGGCCGGCGCCCGTCGCATCCACTCGGTCCACGCCAAGGACATCGCGTACGAGCCGGGACGCGGCAGCCGCGAGCGGTTCCTCGCCGAGGCCGACGCGTGCGGCTGGCGGGCGGGGCAGTGCGCGTTCTACTCGTTCCACCAGATGGGAACGGCCCGCATGGGATCCACGCCCGAATCGTCGGCCTGCCGGCCCGACGGCGAGACGTGGGACGTCCGAAATCTCTCCGTTTGCGACGCCTCGACGTTCCCGAACGCGTCCGGAGTGAATCCCATGGTCACGATCGAGGCCATCGCGTACATGAACGCGAACGTGCTGGCGGCGAAACTCCGCTAGCCGCTACCGAAGCGTATAGATCAGCGTCAGCCCGATGACGTTGAACACCACGTGAGCGACGATCGGCGCGACGATCGTTCCTCGCCGCTCGTACCACCACGCGAGCGCGATGCCGTTGAAGAACATCACGCCGATCAGTAGCAACGCGTCCTGCCAGTCCGCGTCGAGGAAGTGAATGAGGCCGAACCCGACCCCCGACGCGAGCAGGCCGCTCACCAGGCCGTAGCGATCGCGCACCGCGCGGAACAGCACGCCGCGGAAGAACAGCTCCTCGCTCAGCGGCGCGATGACGATCCCGTAGACGACGGTGACGATCACCGTCGCGGTCGACGGTTCGGACGGAACCTGCTCGGGCGCCTCGACGGGCTCACCAGAGATGACCCCGAGGAGCAGCGCCAAGATCACCCCCACCACGAACACCATCGCCGGGTACAGCGCGAGACCGAACCCGATCGAGGAACGGATCTCGGCCCACCACTCGCGTCCAGCCGGGAACCCCATGATGTCCCGCCAGCCCGGCTGCGTGGCCGAAAGCCACCCGAGGAGCGTGCCGGCGATGACGATCGAGGCGACGGCGCTCGCCGACAGCACGGCGAGGTCCTCGTTCTCGATCCATCCGAGGATCGGAATCGTCGTGATCCCTCCCAGGATGAACGCGACGACGTACACGGCGATCGCCTCCCATGGTCTCCAGGTAGCGCGCGGTCGCGACTGGAGACGCGTGACGTCCTCGTGTGTCGGATCGACGGGGAGCCGGTCGGGTCGCGGCGGCACTCGATCGAGATCCGGCCCGGGAGGTTCAGCGTTCATTCCGCCCTCATCTTGCCGGTAGGCGCGAGAAGCGACACGCCCACCATTCCTCCGAGGCCGAGCCCGAAGAAGAGCCCTGCGGCGGCCGGTCCGGTGTCGTTCACGAGATAGGCCACGATCCCGGCGACGAACGTCACGACCACGGCGTCGCGCCACGCGGGCCATCGCTGGAAGGTGGCGCGGATCAGCGGCGGCGGCCGGAGCGCGACGAACAGCGCGAGGGGGAGACCGACCACGGGGATCAGCGCGGCGGGGTTGCGGGCGATGAGGTCGAACCCGACCTCGAGACGCTCGACAAGCGTGCCGATGATCCCGCCGAGCCCATTCGTGTCGCTCTCGAACCGTGTCACGTGCGTTTCGAACGGTGAGAACGCGTGACTCACGAGGATCACGGCCGTCCCGATCGCAGTGACGGCCACCGTGACGGCCGCGCCTTTCGCGATCGCCAGCCGGTCGCGCTCGCGAACCGCGACCCACAGTCCAGCCGCGGCGAACGACGTGACGGCTCCGCCGAGGTCGGCGCCGAGGAACGGTAGTCCCGCGAACAGCCCTGCGCCGCAGAGCAACGCGAATCCGACGACCGTACGGAGACGATGAGCCACCCACAGACAGGAGCCGACGAGCAAACCGAGAGCCACGTTCGGCATCCCGTAGAACCTCCCGCCGTCGAGCTGCGACCCGCCGAGCAGCGGCGTCAGCATCCCGGCCCATCCGGACGCCGCCTCGAGGACGAACGCGACGAGGACGGCGATGCCGATGCCGAACGGCACGAGCGTCGTTTCCGCGCGTTCGAGCGGAGAGAACGCCATCGTCCCGAACACCGTCACGATCGCCACCATCGGCACGGCCGTCGCGTACGACAGCTCCGGAAGGTGACCCGCCGCGAGCAGCCCGGTCGCGAGCATGGGGACGGAGAGCGAGGCCCACCCCATCACGCGACGCCACGCGACCGGCGCTCGTTCTCCCCGAGCGAGAAGACCGATCGCCAACAGGCCCGCACCGATGACATACACGGCGGCGGCCGTCCCGATCGGCACATATAGCTGCCGCTGCGCGAGGTAGCGGTCGTGGAGTGCGTACGGCGGCGGACCCTCGATGATCCTGATCGGCTCGCCGACGGTCGATCCTCGGTCAGCGTTTGTCCCCAGGTACGCGGCTACGGTCGGCCGAACGTCGTCCCCGAGGACGACGCCGTTCCGACGAGTCGAGTCCGACGTGAGCGAGCCCTGCTCGCCCGTCTCGGAGAAGACATCGCCGGGCTCACCGAGCCTGCCGGCCGCGAGCACGATGCCCCCATCTGCGGCGGACGACGGGTCGCCGAAGTCTGCTCCGATGACCATCACCAGGACCTCATCGGGTTGGTCGCGTGACGCGAAGAGGTTTCCCAGAACGGCACGCTCCACCAGGTTCGCGACGTGTATCTCCTCGGCGCCGTGGGGATCGACGATCGTTCTCACCACGCCCCGTCCGGCGCCGGCGTGGAGTATGTCGACGAGCGGCTCCCACCGAGCGAGCAGCGCGGCACCGCCCGCTCGCGCGAGCGATGCGACATCGGGGATCGCGAGAAGCTCCTCGAAGGACGAGTCGACGACGAACACGATCATCACGCGCCGGTCTTCGTTGATCTGCGCGCGCACTGGTTGGAGAGAGATCACCGTCGCGAACGTCACCGCTGCGATACCGAGGAGCGCGCCGAGCCGCGCTCGGATCACGAGAAGGCGACGGACAGCTCGCGTTCGCGCCGGGCAGCGGCGCCGAGCAGCGACAGCTTCGCCTCGAAGTCTTGGTAGCCGCGGTCGACGTGGTACATGTCCTCGATCTCGGTGACGCCGTCGGCGGCGAGGGCTGCGATCACCATCGCCGCCCCGGCGCGGATGTCGAGCGCCCGCACCGGCGCCGCAGACAGCCGCTCGACGCCGCGGATCACCGCGTGGTGTCCCTCGGTTCGGATGTCGGCGCCCATTCGGTTGAGCTCATCCACGAACATGAACCGGCTCTCGAACACGTTCTCCGTCACGATGCTCGTGCCGTCCGCACCAGCGAGGAACGCCATCATCTGTGGCTGCAGATCCGTGGGGAACCCCGGATACGGCAACGTCACGAGATCCACCTCATTCGGACGAGAGCGCAACGAGACCGCAACACCGTCCTCCGTGATAGCGACGTCCGCTCCGGCGTCCGCGAGCTTGGAAAAGACCAGATCCATGTGGTCGGCTCGCGCGCCCTCGAGCACCACGCTTCCGCCGGTCGCGCACGCCGCGATGGCGAACGTCCCCACCTCGACGCGGTCCGGGATGACGGTGTGCTCCACGGGCTCGAACGCGTCGACGCCTTCGATCTCGATCGTCGGCGTTCCCACTCCCTCGATGCTCGCTCCCATCCCCGTGAGGAACGACGCGAGGTCGACGAGCTCCGGTTCGCGCGCGGCGTTCTCGATCACCGTGGTACCTCGCGCCGCGACCGCTGCCATGAGTGCGTTCTCTGTCGCGCCGACACTCGGGAAGTCGAGCGTGATGACCGCGCCACGGAGGCCTGTGGCCGTCGCCTCGAAGAACCCGTGCTCAGAGTGGAACTGCGCGCCCATCTTCTCGAGCCCCCGGACGTGCAGGTCGATCTGGCGGGAGCCGATGTTGCACCCGCCAGGCATCGCGACGCGCCCGCGGCCGAACCGCGCGAGGAGGGGTCCGAGCACGAGGATCGATGCGCGCATCCGACTGACGAGCTCGTAGGGCGTCTCGCGCGGCGTGACCTCGGTCGCGTCGATCATCAGGGTGCCATCGGTCCACGCCGCCGTCGCGCCGAGGTGCTCGAGCACCTCCACCATCGTCACGCAGTCCTGGATCCGCGGGACGTTGTGGATCACCGAACGGCCCGGCGCGAGGAGCGCGGCAGCCATCAGCTTCAGCGCCGAGTTCTTGGCGCCGGCGATCGGAACGCTGCCCGAAAGCGGCGTTCCACCTGTGACCACCAACCGATCCATGCGCCCGCTCCCCAAGCCTTCGCTCAGAACCACCCCGGCCGAACCACTATCGCGCCCGGTGAACGCACGATCTTAGATCCAGACCTTGGCACGGCCGAGAACCTCAATGCCCGGCTTCGGCCTCGGCGACGTCGCCAGCCTGTGACGCCAGCACGTCGACCCGGGTTCCATCATCCCCGCTCGTGACGTGCATGAATCCGCCCTCGACGGCCGTCCGTTCCCATCGTCCATCCTCGCGCTGGATCCGAAGCGGGGCGTCGGCCAGGCGGATCAGCAGCGGCGCGTGACCGACGAGGATCCCGACATCGCCCTCGATGCCGTGCGCGACGACCATCTGGGCGGTTCCCGACCAGACCTCGCGCTCGGGTGTGACCACGTGGACGTCGAGCGTAGGCATCACTACGCGGGGGTCCGCACAACGTTCGCTTCGCTCACTGTGCTACCCCCCGCACCCACACCGCTACGCGGCCTGCTTCATCTTCTCGGCGGCCTGGACGGCCTCCTCGACGCCGCCGACCAGGAGGAACGCCTGCTCGGGCAGGTGGTCGTACTCGCCCTCGGTGAGCGCTCGGAACGACGCGATCGTCTCGTCGACCGGCACGTACTTGCCGGGGATCCCCGTGAACTGCTCGGCCACGAAGAACGGCTGCGACAGGAACAGCTGGATCCGCCGCGCCCTTGCGACGATGACCTTGTCCTCCTCGGACAGCTCGTCGACGCCGAGGATGGCGATGATGTCCTGGAGGTCCTTGTAGCGCTGGAGGATCTCCTGCACGCGACGTGCGACGGCGTAGTGCTCGTCGCCGACGTACCGTGCATCGAGGATCCGGCTCGTGGAGTCGAGCGGATCGACGGCGGGATAGATACCGAGCGCGGCGATGTCGCGCGAGAGCACCGTCGTGGCGTCCAGATGCGCGAACGCCGTGTGCGGCGCCGGGTCCGTGATGTCGTCTGCGGGAACGAAGATCGCCTGCAACGACGTGATCGACCGTCCCTTCGTGGAGGTGATCCGCTCCTGCAGGTCGCCCATCTCGTCGGCGAGCGTTGGCTGGTACCCCACCGCGGAAGGCATCCGGCCCAGCAGCGTCGACACCTCGGACCCGGCCTGCGTGAACCGGAAGATGTTGTCGACGAACAGCAGCACGTCCTTTCGTTCGACGTCGCGGAAATACTCGGCCATCGTCAGCGCCGAGAGACCGACACGGAGACGCACGCCCGGCGGCTCGTCCATCTGACCGAACACCAGCGCCGTGTTCTTGATGACGCCCGACTCGGTCATCTCGAGGAACAGGTCGTTCCCCTCGCGCGTGCGCTCGCCAACGCCCGCGAACACGGAGACGCCGCCGTGCTGCTGCGCCTGCCGGCGGATCATCTCCTGGATGATCACCGTCTTTCCCACGCCGGCGCCGCCGAACATCCCGATCTTGCCGCCCTGCACGTAGGGCTCGAGCAGGTCGATCACCTTGATGCCGGTCTCGAGCATCTGTTGCTTGGGCTCGAGGTCCTCGAACGGCGGCGGATCGCGGTGGATCGGCCACCGGTCGGACGCCTCGATGTTCGAGGCTTCGGTATCCAGTGGCTCACCGAGGACGTTGTACACGTGCCCGAGGACGCCCTCGCCGACGGGGACGGTGATCGGGCCGCCCGTGTTCGTGACCCGTGCTCCGCGGACGAGCCCGTCGGTCGGCCGGAGCGCGATCGCGCGCACGATTCCATCGCCGACGTGTTGCGCTACCTCGCACGTGATCGTCTGGGTCTGGTCATCGAGCGTCACGTCGACCGTGAGCGCGGTGTTGATCTGTGGGAGCCCGTCCGGGGGGAACTCGACGTCCACCACCGGGCCGATCACGCGTACGACCCTTCCTTCCGATCGTTCCTCGTCAGCCATCGTTCATGCTCCTATTCCGCATCTCGTCATTCGCTCGTCGCCTGCGCGAGCGCCTCGGCGCCGCCGACGATCTCCATGATCTCGGTGGTGATCTCGTCCTGGCGCGCACGGTTCGCCTGGCGCGTCAGAACCTTGATGAGCTCCTCCGCGTTGTCCGTCGCCGCCGCCATCGCACGCTGACGCGCGGCGTTCTCCGAAGCGGCCGATTCGAGCAGCGCGAAGAAGATCTTCGTGATGATGTATTGCGGGAGCAGCTCGTCCAGGATCGCCGCAGGCTCCGGCTCGAAGATGTACTCGGCCTGCGCCGCGCGATCGGCGCTCCCGCTGACCTCCTCGGGCGCGATCGGCAGGAAGCGCTTGTCCGTCGCGCGGAACGTGAACGCAGAGCGGAAGTCCGTGTAGACCGTGTGGAGCTCGTCGATCCGGCGTTCGCGGAAATCGCCGATCAACCTCTCGCCGATCTCCGCCGCGGCGTCGTAGCGGGGAACCTCCGAGAAGCCCGACCACGACGTCTCGACGGGGATCCCGCGGAACCGGAAATAGCCGATCGCCTTCTTGCCCGATGCGAACATCACGGGATCCATGCCGTCCCGCCGGATCCGCTCAACGAGGCCGTCGAGGCGCTTCAAGACGTTTGCGTTGTAGGAGCCAGCGAGCCCGCGATCGGACGTCATCACCAACACCCCCGCGCGCTGTGGTCGTTCGCGCTCCTCCAGGAGCGGGTGCACGAGCGATCCGGTCTGCCGGGCGACGTCCTCCATCGCAGCGGTGAGCAGGTCGGCGTACGGACGCGCCTGGAACACGCGCTCTTGCGCCTTCACGATGCGCGACGCAGCGATGAGCTCCATTGCGCGGGTGATCTTCATCGTCGACTGGACGGAGCGGATCCGCCGCCTGACGATGCGGAGCTTGGCTCCCATCGGCTATCCCGTCGGGCCGGGCGGCTCCACGTCCGGCCCCTCGTCGTCGTCCCCTTCCGACGAGAGTCGATCCCATCCGACGTCCTCTCGAAGTGCGTCGCGCGCGGAACCAACTCCGGCGGCAGCGGCGCTTCCCGGACCGGCCTCGGTGGGCTCGAAGGCCTGGCGGAAATCCTGGAGCGTCTGCTTCAACGATGTCTCGGCTTCCTCGGGGAGGTCCCCCGTGGTCCGGATCGTCTCCAGCACGTCGGTCCGCGACGCGAGGTGATCGATGAACTCCTCGACGAACCTCTTCGCGTCGTCGACGGGCAGCTCGTCGAGATAGCCACCTGTCGCTACCCAGATCGCCACGACCTGCCGTTCGACGGGCACCGGCCAGTACTGAGGCTGCTTCAGGATCGCCACGACGCGAGCGCCCCGCGCGAGCTGCTGCTGCGACGCCTTGTCGAGCTCCGAGCCGAACTGCGCGAACGCCTCGAGCGCGCGGTACTGCGCGAGGTCGATGCGTAGCCGTCCCGAGATCCTGCGCATCGCGCGGATCTGCGCGTTGCCGCCCACTCGCGAGACCGAGATGCCCACGTTGATCGCGGGGCGCACACCGGCGAAGAACAGGTCTGGCTCGAGGTAGATCTGTCCGTCGGTGATCGAGATGACGTTCGTCGGGATGTACGCGGAGACGTCGTTGCCTTTGGTCTCGATGATCGGCAGCGCGGTGAGGGATCCACCCCCGAGCTCGTCCGAGAGCTTCGCGGCGCGCTCGAGGAGCCGTGAGTGGAGATAGAAGACGTCGCCGGGGAAGGCCTCACGACCCGGTGGGCGACGCAGCAACAGCGAGAGCGTGCGGTACGCGGTTGCCTGCTTCGACAGGTCGTCGTACACGGCAAGTGCGTGCACGCCCTCGTACATCCAGTGTGCGCCGAGGGCGGCTCCCGCGTACGGCGCGATGTACTGGAACGGGACGGGGTCTGCCGCCGATGCGTTGATGACGACCGTGTAGTCGAGCGCGCCGTTGTCCCGCAGTGTCTCGACCACCTCGGCGACGGTCGACGCCTTCTGGCCGACCGCGACGTAGATGCAGCGCACCTGCTTCTTCGGATCGCCGCTCGCCCAGTTGTCCCGCTGCGCGATGATCGCGTCGATCGCGATCGCCGTCTTCCCCGTCTGCCGGTCGCCGATGATGAGCTCGCGCTGGCCGCGGCCGATCGGCGTCATCGCGTCGATCGCCGTGATGCCCGTCTCCAGCGGCTCCTTCACCGGCTGCCGGTCGACGACGTTCGGCGCCTGCACCTCGAGGTTGCGGCGAGCCTTCGCCGAGATCGAGCCCACGCCGTCGAGTGGGTTGCCGAGCGGGTCGATGACACGCCCCAGGAATCCGTCGCCCACGGGGATCGACAGGATCTGATGCGTCTGCTTGACGAGGTCTCCCTCCTCGATGTGCTCAGACTCGCCGAGCACGACGCAGCCGATCTCGTCCTCGTTCAGGTTGAACGCGAGTCCGAGCACGCCGCCGGGGAACTCGAGCAGCTCATTGGCCATCGCGTTCGGAAGGCCCTTGACGCGCGCGATCCCGTCGCCGGCCTCGATGACGCGCCCAACCTCCTCCCGCTCGACCGAGGGCTTCCAGCTCTCGACGTTCCGTCGAAGAGCTTGGGCGATCTCACTCGGATCGAATTCCGGTTCGGCTACCACTTCGTCACCAGCTCCCCGTTACACCAACAGGTGTTGTTTGGCTTCTTCCAGTCGGGTCCGAACGGACCCGTCGAAAATCTCGTCCCCTACGCGGGCGACGACACCGCCGATCACGGTCGGGTCGACGACCACCCTGAGCTCGATCTGGCGCCCCGTCGCCTCCGACAGCGCCTCCTGCAGGCGTTCGCGCTGCGTCTGGTCGAGCGGCACGGCCGAGCGAACCTCGGCCAAGGCGCGGTGCCGTCGCTCCGCCACCACTTGGGCGAGCGTATCGATGATGAGCCCGGCCTCGCGTGCTCGCCCCTGCTCGACCAGGAACGTCAGCAGGTTCAGGGCGATCGGGTTGACGCGGTCGCCGATCGCGTCGCGGATCAGGTCGCGCTTGTTCTCGATCGGCAGCGCCGCATCCACGAGCGCCTCGCGGAACCGAGCCTCCCGCTCGAGCATCCGCGCGAACGCGTACAGCTGCGCTTCGACCGTGTCGAGGTCCCCTTCTGCCTCCGCCACGGCGAACAGCGCTTCTGCGTACCCGCGAAGGACGTCGTCGCGTTCGGCCACGGCCCTACCCGGATCCCCGGCCGCCGTTGCCTGAGAGCTCATCGATGTACTCGTCGATCAGCCGCTGATGCGCCGACTCGTCGATCGCTTGCCCCACCACGCGCTCGGCGATCTCCACGGCGATCTGCGCCACCTCACCGCGGAGCTCCTCGAAGACGCGGTCGCGTTCGGCACGGATCTCGTCCTGCGCGCGCGCGACCGTCGCTTGCGCCTCCTGCTCGGCACGCTGCTGCAGGTCGGCGCGCATCTGGTCGGCCGCTCGTCGGGCTTCCTCGACGATCCGGTTCGCCTCCTCGCGCGCGCCAGCCAGTTGCTTCCGGTACTCCTCGAGCTCCCGTTCGGCCGTCCGGCGCGTCTCCTCGGCCTGTTCGAGCTCGCGTTGGATCCGTGCTCGACGCTCCTCGAGGATCGCGTTGACGCGCGGGAGCACCCACTTCCACATGAGGAAGAACAGGATCCCGAACGCGATCGCGCCCACGACGAGCTCCTCCCAGTGCGGGTAGAGGTCCGCGGCGTCGTTGGTCTCCTCGGCGTGCTCCTCGGCCTGGAGGAGGATCGATCTCACGATGGACAGCACCCCTCGACCTCCTCAGATGATGAACGAGAACGCGATGCCGAACAGCGCGAGCGCTTCGATGAGGCCGATCCCGATGAACATCGTCGCGCGCACCTGACCCGCGTACTCGGGCTGTCGGGCCATCGCCTCGACCGACTTCCCGATGAGGATGCCGAGCCCGATACCGGGACCGATCGCGGCGAGCCCGATCACCAGACCTCGGCCGACGGTCTCGATCGCTTCGAGATCACCCGTCACCTGCGCGAGCAGAGCCAGCATCCGTACCCCCTTGGTCAGTGTTCCTCGGCCATCGCGCCGCCGATGTACGACGCCGTCAGGATGGCGAAGATGAACGCCTGCAATAGCGAAACGAAGATCTCGAACCCTACGAGCGCCACCGAGATCGCGAACGCGAACGGCGCGAAGACGGCGAGCCACCCTCCCTGCAGCAGCGCGATCGTTCCCAGGAAGAAGACAGCAAGCAAGAAGTGACCTGCGAGCAGGTTGGCGGCGAGACGGACGGAGAGCGTGATCGGCCGGATCAGGATCGTGGTGACGAACTCGATCGGCACGAGCAGCGGATAGAGCCAGAGCGGCGCTCCGGGCGGAAACAGCGCCAGCTTCACGTAGCCGACGAAGCCGTGGCGGCCGATCCCAACCGCGTTGTACGTGATCCACGCGATCACCGCCATGACCATTGGGAACGCGATCCGGCTGTTCGACGAGAAGTTGAACCCGGGGATCACCTCGAAGATGTTCCAGAAGAAGATGGCGAAGAACAGCGCCGCCAGAAGCGGCATGAACCGGTCGCCCTCGGGCCCGATCATGGGGATCGCAATGTTCTCGCGTACGAACTGAATCCCCATCTCCGCAAGGCTCTGCATCTTGCTGGGAACGAGCCGCGGGCGTCGCAGACCCACGAAGAAGAACGCGATGTACGCGACGAAGCCCAGCAGCACGAGGAACGTGATGAAGTTCAGGCAGAACGACAGTCCGCCGATGTCGAGCGAGGGGCCCCAGCAACCCCACACGAAGTCCTTGGTGGTCGGCGGGTGGAACTGCCCGAGCACGCCGCTCAACGTCTGACCTCGGTCGAGGGGAGGGTCCACAGATTCGCCTGGAGCCGACCGGACAGGACCCTCGCCTCGAACGCGAGGAGCGCGACCGTCGCCGGGACCACCGCCGCCACGAACGCCACGGGCGAGAACCACGCCAGCCGGTTGAGCAACAAGAGCGCGACGAAGATCGCTGCCAGTCGAACGGCGAACCCACCCAGCCCGACCGCGACGAGCGCGATCGGTGAGACGCTGGCGGCCCACGCCATCGAGAGCGCGTGGATGAGGAAGTTCGCCAGGACAACGGCGACGCCGATCACCGCCGACCACGCGACGTCGGCGGAGACGAACGCGCCGGCGACGTATGCAACCACGAGCCCAGGAAGCGACAACGGCAGGACCCGGCGGAGCAGCTCGCGCTCAGGCGCCGTCGTCGTCACGCCCTTCCTTCCCGTATCGCAGGTACACCAGATAGATGCCGCCGACCGCGCCGAGCAGGAACCCGACGACGGTGAAGACGCGTTCGGTCCCGACCATCCAGTCGACCAGGTAGCCGATCAGTCCCCACGCGAGGATTCCTCCGAGGAGCGTGCTGGTGATCGCCCACCCGATACCCATGCCCGACCAAGCGTCGCCTCGTTGCGGCCGGGCCATCGGCGTGGGGAGTATATCCGTGGGCTCGTTCGCACGTCAAAGCCACGGCGACGCGTTTTCGCAGGTCAGAGGCCCTATTTCGACGCGGGACCCCCTCGCTTGTGAAAGTTTTCACGAGAAGGGACGACCGCGCGGGGCGGCCTCTGTCAGCCGCGGCGCCGCTGCGCCACGACGTTCGTAATCGCCGCGATGATCCCGGCGGCGAACAGGATCGTCGCCATCACGTTCACCTGGGGCGGGATCCCGATCCGCTGCGCTCCGTACACCCACAACGGGAACGTGGACTCCTGCCCGGCCACGAAGTTCGAAATGACGAAGTCGTCGAGCGACAGAACGAACGCGAGGAGGAAGCCGGCCATGATCGCCGGCGTGATCAGCGGGAGCGTGACCTTGAAGAACGCCGTCACCGGGCTCGCGAACAGGTCCTGGGCGGCGTCCTCCAGGTTGCGGTCCAGGCCCTGCACGCGGGCCCGAACGGTCACCGCGACGAACGCGATCGAGAAGCCGATGTGCGAGAGGAGGATCGATCCCAGCCCCAGGGGGAAACCCGCGAGAACGAACATGGACAGAAGCGACGCGCCGAGGACGATCTCGGGCACCGCGATCGCCAGAAAGATGACGAAGTCGACGCCACGCGTGCCCCGGAAGCGGTACCGCCCCAGCGCCAGGCCGAACAGCGCGCCGAGCACTGTCGAGATCGCCGCCGAGGGGAAGGCGATCTTGAGCGAGTTGCGGAATGCGCCCGGAAGGCCGGGGATGTTCCAGACGTTCTTCCACCAATCAAACGTGAAACCCCAGAACCTCGCCGACTGCCGGTCGATCTGACCGGGGAGGTCATTGAAGCTGTACAGGATCATCATCACGATCGGGCTCGACAGGTACACGATCATCACGATCGTGTACACCGGGAGCAGGAACCTGGTCCAGCGCTTGTTCGGCCGGTGCAACGGCGCGGGCGCCTGGCGCTCGACGGGACGCGTCGCGGCGGCTACGGCACTCATGCCTGGGCTCCTGCGGCTCGCTCGACATCCTCCGTTCCGAGGATCCGCGCGTACAGGCTCGCGAGCACGAGCATCACGACCATGAGGATCACGGACAGGGCGGCCGCCTCCGGGTAGTCGAGCTCGGTCAGAAACTTCTGCTGGATGATGTTCCCGATCATCGTCGTGCCGGGCCCACCCAGGAGGTCCGCATTGACGTAGTCGCCGGTGGCCGGTACGAACGTGAGCAGGAATCCGGCGAAGACGCCGGGGATCGACAGCGGCCAGACGACGCGACGAAACGCCTGCCAGCGGCTCGCGTACAGGTCCTTCGCCGCCTCGACCAAGCGCTTGTCGATCCGTTCGAGCGCGACGTAGAGGGGCAACGCGGTGAACGGCAGGAAGTTGTAAGTGATGCCGGCGACGACGGCGAACGGCGTCGCCAGAACGCGGAATCCGTCCGGGAGGAGCCCGACGTCCTTGATCGGACCGAAGAGCGGCCCGCTGTCCGCGAGGATGAACTTCCACTGGATCGTCCGGATGATGAACGATACGAAGAATGGAGCGAGGATCAGCAGCAGGATCGACGTCTTCCACTTGCCGGCGTAGAACGCGATCCAGTACGTCAGTGGGTACGCGAGCAGGAGCGCGACGACGGTCACGATCGCCGAGTACTGGATGGACCTGAGGAACTGCCGCTGGTACTGCCCGAGCACCTCGGTGTAGTTACCGAACTCCCACGTGAAGGTGAACCCGCCCGCGAGCAGCCCGCCGCTCTGCAGGGACGTGTAGATCATCAGCACCAGCGGGAGCAGGAAGAACACCGTGAGGAACAGCCCGGCGGGGGACAAGAGGTAGTACGGGACCAGACGGCGTCGAGAGCCGAGCGTCCGCTTCCTCGACTCCTCTGCGCGCTCCGGCGTGTCGACGCCGCGCCTCATCACGCCGGAGCGCCCCGCGTCAGCCCTGCGAGATCGGGAGGAAGATCGCGTCCCACTCCTCGGTCTCCTCCTGCGTCCGCAGGTCGCGTCCGAACGATGTCCTCGAGATGAACTCGTCGCTCGGGTATAGGAACGGACTCCGCGCGGTCTGGTACAGCTTGTTCGCGTACCCCTTGAAGCCCTGCTCCTCGGCCTGCGCCGCGTTCGCCTCGATCAGCTCTTGCGTCTGAGGGATCGGAGACATGTACAGGACCCACTCGGTCACCATCGTCGCGATCTCGGGGTCGTAGTAGAAGTCCATGACCTCCATCGCGCCGACGGGGTTCTGAGAGCCGGCCGGGATCATCATGTTGTCGATCCACAGCAGCGCACCGTCTTCGGGGAAGACGAACTCCATGTCGTACTGGAGCCACACCTCCGAGTACAGCACGTCGCCGGACCACGCCATCGTCGCCGACAGGTTCTCGTTCTGCAGCTCGGGCAGGTATTCGTTTCCGTAGTACGCACGCACGGTGCCCGACTCCTGTTGCATACGCAGCCAGTTCGCGGCGTCGCGCCACTCCTCGGGCCCTGACGTCGTGGGATCGATCCCCAGGTTGATCATCACCCAGTCGGGCATGTCGCCCTCGAGCATTCCGACGCTGTTCGTTCCGACCTTGTTCGGGTTCGCCAGGTCGTCCATCGTCGTGACCTCGCCGTTCACGAGCTTGCGGTTCACGCCGATGCCCGTGATGCCGGACTGCCACGCCATGCCGTGCGTGTTGCCGGGGTCGTAGAAGGGATCCTTCGCCCAGCTCGCCGCGTTCGCGTCGAAGTTCGGGCGGCGATCGGGATCGAGCGGGTACACCCAGTCGTTCGCGACGAGCGTCGTGAAGTAGCGCCCGTTCGTCATGACGATGATGTCCCAGCCGGGATCGTCGCCCGCCGCGAGGAGCGGCTGGAGCCGCCCGAAGAACTCCGCGTTGTCGTTGATGACGTCCTCGTAGTTGACCTGGATGCCGGTCTCCTGCGCGAACCTGCGCAGCGTTGGATGGAACACCTCGCCCTCGTTGTTCTTGGACTGATCGAGGTAGAAGGGCCAGTTCGCGAAGTTGATCTGGTCGCCCGGCTCACCCGCGTAGATCTGGCCGATGTCGAACCCGTTGCCGCCGTTGCCTCCGTTGCCCCCACCGTTCCCGCCGCCGTCGCCACCGCACGCCGCGAGGAAGGATGCGAGGCTGAACCCGGCGATACCTGTACCCGCGCCCCTGAGGACGCTCCGACGCGTAAGCCGGTGGCGCATGATGTCCTGCATCGTCGCGGGATCGACGATCCGTTCGTCCCGATCGCTCATTCCTCTTCCTCCTCCAACGAAAGCCCTTCCTGAGGGAGCACCGCGAACGTGTGCTCGCGCTGCCATGAAAGACGTACGCGCTCGCCGGGCGTCGGAGCTGGATCGGTGCCGAGGTTCTGTACCCAGACGGTCATCTCGTGCCCGCCCGGGCCTTCGACCTTGTACTGATGGCTGACCCCGATATAGGTCGACATGCGAAGCAGCCCGGTCACGGAGTTCGAGCCGGCCGCGGGCTGGGGACCGTTCTCGGGCGCAATCGTGATCTTCTCCGGCCGGACACCAACGAGGACGTCGACGCCGGTCTGGAACGGTGCGCGATCCGACGGCATCTGCACGACGTCGCCGCCCTGCAGCCGGACCGACGACGTGCCGTTCCGCTGCTCCTTGAGCTCGCCCTCGATCAGGTTCGACGCGCCGAGGAACGCGGCCACGAACTGCGTCTGCGGGTTCTCGTAAACCTCCTCGGGCGGCCCGATCTGCTCGATCCGCCCGTTGCGCATCACGGCGAGGCGATCAGACATCGTCATCGCCTCCTCCTGATCGTGCGTCACGTAGATGAACGTGATGCCGACCTCCTGCTGGATCCGCTTCAGCTCGAGCTGCATCTGCTTGCGAAGCTTCAGGTCAAGCGCGCCGAGCGGCTCGTCGAGCAGGAGGACCTGAGGCTCGTTCACGAGTGCCCGCGCGAGCGCCACCCGTTGCTGCTGACCTCCGGACATCTGACCGGGTTTGCGCTTGTCGAAACCCTCCAGGTCGACGAGCTTCAACGCGTTCCGCACCCGCGCGTCGATCTCGTCGCGCGGCACCTTCCGGCGCCTGAGGCCGAACGCCACGTTCTCGAACACGTTCAGGTGCGGGAACAGCGCGTACGACTGGAAGACGGTGTTGACGTCGCGCCGGTGAGGCGGCTGGTCGGTGACGTCGCGGCCGCGGAGGTAGATCGTGCCGCGTGTTGGCTCCTCGAACCCGCCGATGATCCGAAGCGTCGTCGTCTTGCCGCATCCCGACGGTCCGAGCATGCTGAAGAACTCGCCGACGGCGATGTCAAGGGACAGATCGTCGACGGCGATCGTCTCGCCGAAGTCCTTGGTCACACGCTCCAGCCGAACGTCGACCTCAGCCAATGCGCCTCCCTGGTTTCGACGCCGCGATGGATCTGGCGTCGTTCGGACCGCGATTATGACGTATTACGCCGCACCGACGGACATCGGATGCCCCGAGTCGCCGGGCGTTGCGTCAGGAAGCGCCCGGCGCCCGATCCCGACGGGCGGGACGTGGGGGCGTCCGATCCGCGCGGGCGGCCACCGCGGAGACCGGCTTTCCGGCTCCGTTCCCGTCTATGGGCCGATCGCTCCCCCGGGGAGAGCGGTCGCGGATGAGCTTGGGGAGGACGCCCGCGACGATCACCGCAGCCCCGACGATCGCGCCCACCAGCAACGTGCCGTCGATGAAGGCGACGACCAGCGCGGAGCCCGAGATGAGCGCGCTCCACAGGTACATCAGCAACACCGCCTGACGGTGCGTGTGGCCGATGTCCATCAATCGGTGATGGATGTGCTCCTTGTCGGCGTGCCCGATGCCGATGCCGCGCCGCATCCTCCGGATGATCGCCAGCACGACGTCGAGGAGCGCGATCGACAGGACGAGGAGCGGCAGCGTGATGGGGATCACGATCGCGGCCAGCGCGCCGCTCGTTTCGTCCGGGGGTCCGTTCAGGTTCCGCACGGCGCCCGAGATCGTCGCGACCGCCAGTACCAGCCCCAACAGAAGCGCCCCCGAATCGCCCATGAAGATCTTGGCGGGGTAGAAGTTCCACGGAAGGAAGCCGATCGCGGCGCCCGCGGCGATCACCGCGAGCAGAGCCGCGGCGGAAGCCTCGACGTCGCCCTGTGGCGACCACGCGATGTAGGCGAAGAACGCGATCGCGGCGATGGCGACGATCCCGGCCGCGAGCCCGTCCAGCCCGTCGATCAGATTGACGGCGTTCACCATCAGCACCACCCAGATGATCGTGAGCGGCACGGCGATGTCCGGGGAGAGTGAGAGCAGCCCCTGGCCGGGGAAGTAGAACCAGATGAACTGCACGCCGATCAGCACGAGCACGCCGGCGATCAGCACCTGACCGGCGAGCTTGCCGAGCGCCGACACCCCCCGTGTGTCGTCGATCACGCCGAGCACGACGATCGCTGTGCCGGCCAATGCGACGGCGTCGAGATCGGAACCGGTGCCGAACAGATCTCGAAGGAACGGAACGAACCTCGAGGCGATCAGACCCGCGGACAGACCGATCCAGATGCCGATACCGCCCGCCGTGGGCGTCGGCTTGGGATGCACCTTGCGATCGGACGGCCGGTCGATCCACCCGAGGCGGCTGGAGAAGGCTCGAACCAGCGGCGTGACCGCGAACGTGACGATCGCCGTGATCGCGAAGACGAGCAGGTAGGAGCCCACCTCTGGCGACTCTACCGCCTGCCGTATCGGCGGCGCCCGACGCGTGGCGCTCGGAGGCTAGCCCGGATAGACGGGGAAGCGGTTCATCAGCTCGCCGACGCGAGCGCGGCACTGCTCCTTGACGCGGCTATCGGTCCGGTTCCGGAGCGCCTCGCCGATGATGCTCGCGACCTCCTTCATCTCGGGCTCGTCCATCCCCAGTGTCGCCGGGCCCGGCGTCCCGACGCGAATGCCCGACGGGTCCAGCGGCGGCATCGGGTCGAACGGGATGCCGTTCTTGTTGATGGCGATGCCGACCTCGTCGCAGACGGCCTCGGCCTCCTTGCCGCCCAAGCCGACCGGGCGAACGTCGCACAGGGCGAGGTGCGAGTCGGTTCCGCCCGACACGACGCGGATGCCCTCGTCCGCGAGACCCTGGGCAAGCGACCGCGCGGAACGGACCACGCGGGCCGCGTACTCGGCGAAATCCGGACTCATCGCCTCCTGCAGGCAGACGGCCTTCGCCGCGATGACGTGCTCGAGCGGCCCTCCCTGCATCATCGGGAACACGGCCTTGTCGATCGCCTTGGCGTGCTCCTCCCTGCACAGCACGATGGCCCCCCGGGGGCCGCGGAGCGTCTTGTGCGTCGTGAACGTCACCACGTCGGCGAACGGCACGGGGCTGGGGTACGCGCCACCCGCGCAGAGCCCGATGAAATGCGACGCGTCGACCCACAGGAGGGCGCCGACATCGTCGGCGATGCTGCGGAACGCCACCCAGTCGATGACGCGCGGATACGCCGTGAACCCGGCCAGGACGATCTTCGGTCGCTGCTGCTTGGCCAGATCGCGGATCCGGTCGTAGTCGAGCTGCTCGGTCTCGCGGTCGACCTCGTACCCGACGAAGTTGAACCACTTTCCCGACACGTTCACCGGCGACCCGTGGGTCAGATGTCCTCCGTGCGCGAGCACGAGGCCAAGCACCTTGTCGTCGGACCTCGGTTCGAGGAACGCACCGAACACGGCTATGTTGGCCTGCGCTCCTGCGTGCGGCTGCACGTTCGCATGCTCCGCTCCAAACAGCCGCTTCGCCCGTTCGATCGCCAGCGTTTCGACGACGTCCACGAATTCGCACCCGCCGTAGTAGCGACGGCCCGGATACCCCTCGGCATACTTGTTGTTCATCGTCGATGCCTGCGCGGCGAGGACGGCGGGGCTCGCGTAGTTCTCCGACGCGATCAACCGGAGCGTCGAGCGCTCGCGGTTCACCTCGTTGGCGATCGCACCGGCGACGTCGGGATCCGTCTCCGCCAGTGCGTTCCAATCGGCGACGAAGTCGTTCGTCATCTCATCGTTCTCCGCGTTCGATCTCGGCGATCTGCTCGAGCCGCTTCGCGTGACGGCCGCCGTCGAACGGCGTCGCGAGCCACAGCTTCACGATCTCCTTGGCGAGCTCGGTGGCGACGATGCGGCCGCCCATCGCCAGCACGTTCGCGTCGTTGTGACGGCGCGAGAGCTGCGCGAGGTGCAGGTCGTTGCACAGCGCGGCGCGCGTGCCTCTGACCTTGTTCGCGGCGAGCTGCTCACCCTGCCCGGAGCCGCCGAGGACGATCGCGCGGTCCGCACGGCCGTCGATGACCGCGCGCGCGGCCGCGGCGCAGAAGTCCGGGTAGTCCACCGTCTCCTCGGAATCCGTTCCGACATCGAGCACCTCGTGCCCCTCGCTCTGGAGGAACGTCTTCAGCTCCTCTTTCAACCGATACCCCGCGTGGTCGCTCCCCATCGAGACGCGCATCAGTCCGGATCCGAGATCGATGCAGCCCGGATCGGCGCCGGACCGAACATGGCGTCCACCAACCGGACGCACCACTCTTCGAGCTCGGCCGCCACGGCCCGATAGGTCGCGAGCGGCATGCCGAGTGGGTCGATGATTCCCTCGTCCGCCGGATTGCCGAAATCGCCCGCACGCCGCCGCTCGTCGGCCCGCTCGACGAGGTCGCGCAGCGTCGCATGCGTATCGACGGCCCGTTCCGACGGATGCTCTCGAGGAGGGAGCCGTTCGAGGAGGCGCACGAGCTCCTTGAGCGTGAACGTGCGCGCCGCGGCACGCGGATGGAGGTCTTCGATGTGATCGCGATGTTCGCTCGACATCGCGATCACCAGCTCCGCGTCGGACAGGTCGCGTTCGTGCAACCTGCGCCCGCGATGCGCCGAGAGTTGGAACCCTCGCTCGGCCGCTGCGACGATCGACCCCTCTTCTGCGAGCGAGCCGACCCATCCCGACGTTCCGGCCGACGCGACCGACGGCGCGCTCTCTCCGAGGCGCTCACGGAGCGTCGAGCGCAGGATCGCCTCGGCGATCGGCGAACGGCACACGTTGCCCGTGCACACGACGAGGATCGATGCCACGAGGTTCGGGAGTGTACTGGCGAACCCCCGCCTTCACGCTTCCGACAGAGCGTCAACAACGGCACTCTCGGCGAGGGCACCGACGCGGAGGAACCGAAGCTTGCCGCCGGTCAAATCCAGGACGGTCGACGCCCGGCCTTCGACCGGAGAGTTCTCGCACAGATAGACCGCCACGCGATCGCCGAACACCGCCCGGACGCCGTCGCACGTCGCGGGCGTCGACTCACCCGAGCGGTTGGCGCTCGTCACCGCGAGCGGCCCCGTCAACATGAGCACTGCGAGCGCGAGCGGATGATGGGGCATCCGAACGCCGATCGTCTCGGCGTTCCCGCCGAGGTCCCAACCTCGAGACAACTCCGTCCTGGGAAGAACCAACGTCAGGGCGCCCGCCCAGAACCGCGTCGCCAGACGCAACGCGGGTTCGTCGAACGATGCGATCTGCTTCCCCGCCGTCAGTGACGGCACCAGCACCGGAAGCTCGACGTCAGGTGGCCGCGACTTCGCCTCGAACACACGGGCGGTCGCCGCCGGATCGTCGGGACGTGTCCCGATGCCGTACACGGTGTCGGTGGGAACGACGATCAGCTCACCGCCCACCGCGGCGTCCGCCGCGTCACGGATCGGGTCCGTCAGGGCCTCCGAGCGATGACCACGCGATCGCGCCCGGCGAGATCCGGCGCCACACGAATGTCCATGAACGATCCCCGCATGACCTCCGCGATGGTCTCGCCGAACGCGCTTCCGACCTCGACCGCGAGCACGCCGCCGTCCCGCAGCCATCGGAGCGCCTCGACCGCGAGCCGTTCGTACACCTCGGGTCCGCCGAGGAGCGCGAGCGTCGGGTCGGCCTTCACTTCCGGCGGAAGGCCCTCGTACTCTTCCGGCGTCACGTACGGCGGATTGCTCACGACGAGGTCGAACCACCCTCGGAGCTCGTCGGGCAGCGGCATAAGAAGGTCACCCTCGAGGACCGTGACGTCGATCCGAAGCCGGCGGGCGTTCGCCAGCGCCAGGTCGACCGCCTCCGCAGAGCGATCAGTCGCGAACACCCGCGCGTCGGGACGTTCGTCCTTGATGGCGAGCGCGATCGCGCCGGTCCCTGTTCCGACGTCCGCGACAAGCGGCCCGTCGGAGACCTGGATTGCGCCGAGGGCGTGTTCGACCAGGACCTCGGTCTCGGGACGCGGGACGAACACGCCAGGCCGAACCTCGACCTCGATGCGTCGGAACGCCTGCCGTCCGGTGAGGTGCTGCAGCGGCGTTCCGGTGCACCGCTGACAGATCGCTCGCCCGTACATCCTGGCCTCGCGAGCGTCGAGTCCCTGAGTACGCGAGAAGAGCCCGGCTCGATCCGTCCCGAGCACGTGCATCATCAGTTGCTCGGCGGTCGCGCGTGGACTCTCGACGTCGTGCCGTTCGAGGTAGTCCGTCGCGCGGCGCACGACCTCGGCGGGGCGCATCGGTCACTCCTGCTCGGACGCTCGCGCGCCACGGCGGCCGTCGGGACCGCCGTCGGTCGCCGATGCGAGCTGTGACGCGCGCTCGGCCGCAAGCAGCGCGTCGACGAACTCGTCGATGTCGCCTTCGAGCACATCCTGCAAGCGGTGGACCGTCACCTTCACGCGATGATCGGTCACGCGGTTCTCCGGGAAGTTGTACGTCCGGATCTTCTCGGCACGCTCCCCCGTTCCGAGCTGCGAGCGACGCGTGGCTGCCTCCTCGGCCGCGGCCTCGTCTCGCGCGCGGCTGAGCAATCGCGCGCGCAGGTACCGCATCGCCTTCTCCCGATTCTGCAGTTGCGATCGCTCTTCCTGCGTCGCGACGACGATGCCGGTCGGCTTGTGCGTGATCCGAACGGCGGAGTCCGTCGTGTTGACCGACTGACCGCCGGGCCCGGAGGAGCGGTACACCTCGATCTTCAGATCCTCGGGCTTGACCTCGACCTCGACCTCTTCGGCCGCCGCGAGCACGGCGACGGTTGCCGTCGAGGTGTGGATCCGCCCGGAGGACTCGGTGACCGGAACGCGTTGCACTCGGTGCACGCCCGACTCGTGCTTCAGCCGCGAGTACGCCCCCCTGCCGCGAACCTCCAAGACGACCTCCTTGAACCCGCCGAGCTCTGCGGGGGACGCGGAAAGCACGTCGGTCTTCCATCCGCGGCGCTCCGCGTAGTGCCGGTACAGCTCCAGCAGCTCCGCCCCCCAGAGCGCCGCCTCGGTTCCCCCGGCGGCGGCGCGGATCTCGACGATGACGTCCTTGTCGTCGTTCGGATCGCGCGGGACGAGCAGCTCCTCGAGGCGAGATCGCAACGTGGCGATCTTCGCGTCGGCGGCCTCCGCCTCGGCACGGAGGAACGAGGCCATCTCGGGGTCGGTCTCCTCGCGCGCCAGCGATCGCGCTTCCTCGGCTTCTCGTCGCGCTTCGCGGAACTGCCGATACGGCACGACGATCTGTTCCAGCTCTGCGAAGTCCTTGCCCAGCCGGCGCATCCGATCGCGATCGGCGGCGACGTCAGGCGAGGCCATCTCGACTTGCACACGTTCGTAGCGGGCCTCCACGTCGGCGAGGCGCGTGTCGAAGTCCATGGACCGATTATCCAGGCCCGCGAGCGAGCGCGGTTGGCGCCGGAAGGGGGAACGTCTATTCGCGGGAAGTGTCGTCCGGCTCGTCGCCCCAAAACAGGTCGAGCCGCGGGATGTCAGGCATGTCGAGCCGCGGGATGTCAGGCATCTCCAGATCGAGCACCTTCGTCCCCTCCCAAAGCTCCTCGTACGAAGGATCGTCGAGAAGGTCGGGCTCCTCCTTGGGCTGGCTGAACACGTTGCCGCGCGGTATCGAGGGCTCGTGGTCGTTCGTCACGTCGATGACGCTCTCGATGGCGTCGCCGGCTTCAATGCCGTCCGAGTCTTCGTCGATGTCGGCCTCGGCGATCTCCGGCATGACGATCGTCGCCTCGAGATCGCTCGCCACGCCGAGCAGGCGGTCCCGCATCTGCGCGAGTTCCCCGACGAGGCGGTTTCGTCGGGTCGAAAGGCCCGACAGGGTTCGGTCGGCGTGCTCCTTCGCGAGGCGGAGCGAGCGCTCGGCGGTCTCGCGCGCATGTTCGTCCTTGGCCTTCGCGTGGTTCCGGATCCGATCGGCATCGGCACGCGCTTCCTCGAGCATGCGCTCTGCTTGGCGACGGCTTTCGACCTGGACCCGCTCGGCTATCTCGTCCGCCTCCCGGATCACCGTCGCGACGCGCTTCGCGAGCCGCTCGTACGGATCAACCTTCGGCTGAGCGAGCTCGCGTAGAGCGGCGTCCGCCTCGAGGCGGGCCTCGCGAAGCATCGAGGCCATCACCTCGACCTGGTCGGCGAGCTGGTCGAGGTAGTCGCGTACCTGATGCGGATCGTATCCCCGCCGGATCGTGACGAACTCCCGGCGGCGAATCTGGTCGGATGAGAAGAGGACGGGCACGTCCAGCTCGGTCGCGGACATGGGGAAGGCCTCCTGTTTTTGCGGGTGCCCGAAGGCGGGACCAGGACGCTACACGCGCCGAACGCCGATGCAAGCACCCAGCGCTCTTACGCCTCTGCGCTGCGGGCCTGTTGCTCCCGTTTGAGCACCTCGTTGAACGAGGCGATCGCGACCTCGATCTGACCGTCGTCGGGGGGCTTCGTCGTGATCTTCTGGAGCCACAGCCCGGGTGTCATGACGATCCTCATGAACGCGGACTCCGGGTACCGCGCGCCAAGCCGCAAGAGCTCGAATGCGAGCCCGGCGATGATCGGGATCGCCAGCAGGCGCGAGCCGATGCGCCACCACAGTCCGGGTTCACCGAACAGGGCGAACACGAAGATTGTCGTCACCATCACGATCAACAGGAAGTTGGTGCCACACCGGACGTGGAGCGTCGAGTAGGGATCGATGCGGTCGGGCGTGAGAGGCTCCTCGTGCTCGTACGCCGCGATCGTCTTGTGCTCCGCGCCGTGATACGCGAACACACGGCGGATGTCCTTCGCTCGACCGATCAACAACAGATAGCCGAGGAACAGCCCGACACGGAACAGGCCCTCGAGGACGTTCGTCAGGATGCTCGACCCGATCCTTCGGCCGACCCAGCCGAACGTCGCGGCGGGCAGCACGATGAACAACCCAATGAAGATCACCGCGGCGATGACGAATGAGACCGCCATCTGACGCGAGGTCAGCTGCTCGTCTTCAGGCGCCGACTCACGCGCGGAGATCGACAGCGCGCGGAACCCGATCGCCAGCGCCTGCCCGAGCGCGATCACCCCCCGCAGGAACGGCTTGCGGAGGATCGGGTGACGCTTCGCGACCGAATCGATGTCGTGCGACTCGACGTGGATGTCCCCTGCGGGTCTCCGGACCGCCACCGCCCAAACGTCGCGCCCCCGCATCATGACGCCCTCAACCACGGCCTGACCGCCGTAGAAGTGCTCGGGCTTGGTCGCCTCGTCCGCCACGCGCTGCGTCATCGGTCGCGCCGAAGCACGACCCGGATCAGCCCTGCTGCTGTTGCTTGGCGTAGCGACGTTGGAAGCGCTCGACGCGCCCCCCCGCGTCCACGAGCTTCTGCTTGCCCGTGTAGAAGGGGTGGCAGTTCGAGCAGATCTCGACGCGCAGGTCCGACCTCGTGCTGCGGGTCTGGAACGTGTTGCCGCACGAACAATGGACCGTAGCGACCTTGTACTCGGGATGGATGTTCTGCTTCATGACTTCGACACTCCTCGATTGTTGTGGACGCCGAACCTCAGGACGCCGGCGCCTTGGCGATCTCCCTCAGGAACTGCTCGTTCGACTTCGTTTGGCGGATCTTGTCCGTTAGCAGCTCGAGCGCGGCGCCCGGGTCGAGCGCGTGGAGCACTCGGCGGAGCCGCCACACGAGGGCGAGCTCCTCGGTCGGGAGGAGCAGCTCTTCCTTGCGCGTGCTCGAGGCCTCGACGTTGATGGCCGGGAACAGCCTCTTCTCTGCCATCTGGCGGTCGAGACGGATCTCCATGTTCCCCGTGCCTTTGAACTCCTCGAAGATCCCCTCGTCCATCCGCGAACCGGTCTCGACGAGCGCGCTCGCGATGATCGTCACCGAGCCCCCCTCCTCGATGTTCCGCGCGGCGCCGAAGAACCGCCTCGGCGGGTACAGCGCCGTCGAGTCGATACCGCCCGACAGGATCTTCCCGGACGCCGGAGCGGCGAGGTTGTACGCGCGCGCGAGCCGGGTGATCGAGTCGAGGATGATCGCGACGTCCTTGCCCATCTCGGCGAGGCGCTTGGCCCGCTCGAGGACCAGCTCGGTGACCTGGATGTGCTGGTCCGGCGGCTTGTCGAACGTGGAGTAGACGACCTCCGCGGGCAGCACGGTCCGCTGCCAGTCCGTCACCTCCTCGGGACGCTCGTCGACCAGCAGGATGATCACGTGGGTGTCCGGGCTCGAGTTGATGATCCCGTTCGCGATGTTCTTGAGGACCGTCGTCTTGCCCGCCTTCGGCGGCGAGACGACCATGCCGCGCTGACCCTTCCCGATCGGCGCGATCATGTCGATGATGCGCCCGGTCACGTCGGTCGGCCCGGTCTCCAAACGAAACCGGTCGTGTGGGAACAGCGGCGTCAGCTTGTCGAAGTTGGGACGCGACTTCGCCGTCTCGGGATCGACGCCGTTCACCGTGTCGATCTGCAGCAGCGCGAAGTACTTCTCGTTGTCCTTGGGATGACGAACCTTGCCGGTGACGGTGTCGCCCTTGCGGAGCATGAACCGCCGCACTTGCGACAGCGAGACGTAGATGTCCTGCTGCCCGGGAAGGAACCCGGTCGTGCGGAGGAACCCGTACCCCTCCGGCAGGATGTCGAGGAGACCCGTCGCCGTCGGCGCCGTGGCAAGCTCCTCCTCGCGCATCTCGACCTCGCGATGACGACGCTCCTCGCGGGCGCGCCGTCGCTCCTCGCGGGACGGACGTCGGCGCGGTCCCTGTCCGTCGCGGTACGGCGGACGCTCGCCTTCACGGCGCTCGAACCGCTGCTCGCGCGGCCGGTCGCGGGCAGCGTCGTCCTGCCGGACGCCGCCGTTGCCCGCCGAAGCCGGGCCGTTCTCGCGCCGTACGTCCGTGCGCGTCTCCGTGGTGCCACCTTCAGATCCAGCAGACTGCGCGTCTGCGGGAGGCGGCGAGGCGTCGCTCGGCGTCCCGGCGGGGGACGGCACGGTCGCCGGGGGGGCGCCTCCGGCGCTCGCGCTCTGGCCGTTCGCGTGCGCCAGGATGCGTTCGATCAATTCGGCCTTCTTCAGGCCTCTGTGGCCCTCGATCCCGAGGTCGGACGCGATCTGATGCAGCTCGGCCGCGACCTTGCCCTCGAGGGCGCTCTTCTCCATAGTTGCCACTCAGGCTCCTTTCCGCAGTTCCCTTTGCAGGGACTTCCAGTCCTGCAGGAACTTTTCAAGTCCAACGTCCGTGAGCGGATGCTTCACCAGCTGCGTGAACACCGAGTACGGCATCGTGGCGATGTCGGCACCCGCAAGCGCGGCATCAACGACGTGCATGGGATGGCGGAGCGAGGCCGCGAGGACGTTGGTCTCATATCCTTGAACCTCGTAGATCCCGCAGATCTTCCGCAGCGCGTCCATCCCGTCGGCGGCCACGTCGTCCAGCCGGCCGAGGAACGGCGACACGATATACGCCCCGATCTCGGCCGCGAGGATCGCCTGCGCCGGCGAGAACACCAGCGTGACGTTGACCTTGATCCCCTCGTCGGTGAGGCGCTTCCCCACCGCCAGGCCGTTCGGCGTCATCGGCACCTTCACCACGGCGTTCGGCGCCATCTGGGCGAGATCGACTCCCTGCTCGTACATCGGCTCGATCTCGAGCTCGGTCGTCTCGAGCGAGATCGGGCCCTCGACCTCCGAGAGGATCTCCTTCCACACCCGCGCGGGGTCGTCCGCCTCCTTGGCGACGAGTGACGGATTCGTGGTCACCCCGCCGAGCACGCCCCACCGATTGATCTCACGGATCTCGTCGATGCTGGCCGTGTCCAGGAACAGCTTCATCGGCCCCCTCCTTCCGTCGCGACGCCGACGGGCGTCGCATGGCCGACCGCCCGCTCCGTCGCGCGATCCATCACCAGGTCGATGATCGCGGCGAGCGTTCGGTCGAAGTCGTAGTTGGGCAACACGGGAACACCGTGGCTCAGCGCTTGGCTCTTGATGTACCGCTGTACTCGGCGGATGTTCTCGAACTCCGTCAGGTAGCGGTTCGCGGCGCGGCCCGAATGGTCCGCGGCGCGGGCCGCGAAGTGGCTCCGGTGCGCGTCCTCGTCCTCGACCGAGAGGATGAGCGGAACCGCCAGCGCCCGATCCTGCCACCTGGATGGGTCGACGAATCCCGGGACGACGTGCGCGCCCTCGATGATCAAGCTGGTCTGCTCGAGGGCGGCGCGCTCGAGGAGCGCGTTGACGCCCACCGCGACGGCCGCCGTCTGCTCTCGGAAGCCGACGACGACGGCGTCGCGCGACGGAGGTTCACGGAGGACCGAACCGGCCTCGAACGACGACGTGTGCAGCGAGGGCATCAGCTCGCGAGAGAACAGCGCGCGCATCACCTCGCGCACCGCGTCGGTCGCGACGACACGGACGATGCCGAGGCGCGTTGCGAGCTGCGTGGCCAACGTCGACTTCCCGACGCCGGTCGTGCCGCCGATCAGCACGACGACCGGAACGTCCAACGCCGCCACCTCGCGCCACCGCCGGTAGTTCTCCGCGTACCGCTCGCCTGCGAGCTCCTCCACCGCCGAGAGCGTCAGCTCGGAGAGCTCGTCGCTCGATACCGACGGCGCCCTTCGCGCGAGCAGTCGCTCCTCGACCACCTCGGCAACCTGGTACGCGCGCGACGGCGACAGCCCCGTGACCATCACCTCGGAGGCGTGCAGGCCCTTCGAAAACGGGAGCCCGGTCTGTCCGTCCTCGATCACGATGTGCGGGCTCCGCCCTTCATTGTTGTTGTTCTTCGAACCGATCTCGTGGGTCATGCTTGCTCCGAGCCGCCACGGGCGGCGTGCCGCTCGATCGCGAGCCCGATAGTCCAGCGCAGCGCCTCGCCGAGATCCGGCTCCCCGTCAACCGCGACGGGTCGGTTGTCGACGAAGACGACGTCGGCTCCGCGGGCGATGGCTCGTTCGCAAGCGACGTCCACGGCTGCGGCTTTGAGCTCGGTGAGGAGCACCTCGTACCCTCCGGCGCCATCCATCTCACGCGCCAACCCCGCCCTATCGGCGAGGCGGGCGCTCAACCCCACCACGCGGCAGCCGTGATTCGCTTCCAGGGACCGAGCCTGCCTGTCGGCGACCGGTCCCGGCGCCGTCGTGGTGAAGAACACGTCCTTGCCCTCCACGTCGCCGAGCGGCTGTGGATGAAGGTCCGCCACGATGAGCCGGGCATCACCGCGCAGTCGCTTGACGTGGGATCGGAGGACAGAGAAGTTCTCGCTAGAAGAGATTCTCCGCCCGGCTGGGCTGTGGCCCATCGTAACAACCACCAGGTCCGACAGCAACAGGCGGTAGGGGCCAAGGTACTCGGTCAGGTTCTTCTCGGCGAGAGCGGCACTCGTTACGAGCACGCCCGCATCCCACGGCACGGGGGGGACGGACGCCCCACTCCCCTCGAGGACCACGACGCCCGCCCCGAGCCCCACGGCCAGCTCGGCCGCCTCGCGCGCGTTCGTCGCGACCGGGCGTCCCGCCAGTCCGCCACCGGCCCTTCGCGCGCCGATCGTCGTCACACCCGTCGTGACGGCGTCCTCCAGGTAGTCGGACGCGGCGTGCCGCCCGCTGCGGACGAGCTGGAGCAGTCGCTCGAGCGTGACCGAGCCGGCCTCGGCCACTTGCGGCCGGGGTGGACCGCCCCGTCCCATGGCGACGACGATCGGGTTCATGCCATCGGCCAGCGCGGTTCGGGCGACCTCGCCCGCCGCCGCGGTCTTGCCGGTGCGCTTGCCGGTTCCGATCACGGCGATGGTTGCGACGCCGAGCGGCGGTCCGTCGACCGGCGGGTCGAACCGGAAGTCGCCGCCCACGTACGGGAGGCCTCGAACGAGCGCGACCGCCACGAGCTCCATGCGTTCGCGATAACCGAGCACGGGCTCGTCGGACACGTCGAGAACCGCGTCGATCGCGCCACGATCGAGCCGGTCGAGCGCGCGCGCCAACGAGGCGGTGGGATCACCGTCCGCCTGGATCAGCGGAAGGCCGAGCTCGAGGTCCTCCCCGGGGCGGAGCTTTTCCGTTCCCCCGAGGAACAGCGCCGCAACGGGGTCGAGACCGCGCAAACGCGCGGTCTCGAGCGCCCAACGCGTCACCGGTGGGTAGTGTTCGCCGTCGACGAGAACGAGGACCTTCATCTGGTCGCCAATCGCATGGCGGCCGGCGCGATTCGTGCCCTTCGGAGCTACTCCCCGATCTGTGCGCCGGTCACGGTCGTCCGTTGCTGAACGGGAGGTTCGAGCTCACGGTGGTACTGCTCGCCGGTCGAGAGCGAGAAGTGGGCGATCACGCTTCCCCCGCCGAACGGGTACTTCCGCGTGATCTTGACCTGATCGCCCTCGAACTCGAGCACGTTGTAACACGGCTTGGTGTAGCCGCGGACGCGGAGCGAGGCGACCGTCCCCGCGTTCGCGACGTACAGGTCTTCGAGACGCCACACGTATGGCACGTGCTTGTGTCCGGAGAGCACGATGTTCACGCCGCTGGTGATGAGCACCTCGAGCAGGTCGCCCGCGTCCATCACCGTGCTGCGTTCGCGACCCGTGCCCGGTATCGGCAGCAGGTGGTGGTGAAGCACGAACACCTTCAGCTCCGCGGGCACGTCGAACTGCGACCGGATCCAGTCGTACCGTTCACGCCCCACCTGCCCCTCGTTGATGTCCGGCTCGCTCGAGTCGACGCCGACTATGCGAACGCCGTGCACGTCGACGCTCCAGTGCCGGTCGCCGATCAGCTCCTCGAAGTGGAGGTAACCCACGTTCCGCGCGTCGTGGTTGCCAGGGACCGTATACATCGGCGCCGTGATGCGCTGCGCGTAGGCGAGCCAGTTCTTGTACTCCTGTCGGTATCCCTCGTTGGTCAGGTCGCCACTGCAGATGACGACGTCTGGGTTGAGCTCGTTCAGCTCCACCAGGACGCGATGCATCAGGTTCGGCACGAAGTACGGGGAGCCGACGTGCGGGTCGGAGATGTGGCCGATCGTCACCACGGCGTTCGCAGTGTAGCCGCACCAACGACGCTTCCAGCGGGCCGCGCGTGGGACGATGAGACATCGTGAACGGCCTCGACCTCGTCCTTGTTGGCGCACTGGTGCTGGCGGCCCTGTCGGGGTTCCGGCGCGGGCTAGCGTTGCAAGCGTTTGGCTTCGGCGGACTGCTGATCGGGCTCGTCGTCGGCGCGCTCTTCGTGCCACTCGTCTCCGGGATCGCCGATCAGTCGATGGCGCAGGCGACGCTCGCGATCGTCACGCTCATCGTGTTCGCCGGAATCGGCAACGGCGTCGGGTGGTTCGTCGGCACCAGGCTCCGCACGCGTACGCGCTCCTCGAAATACGGCCGGGCCGATGCCCTCGGCGGATCGGCCGTCGCGATCCTCGCGTCGCTGATCACCATCTGGTTCATCTCGCTGAATCTGGTGAACGGGCCCTTCCCCGACCTCGCGCGACAGATTCGTGGGTCCGCGATCGTTCGCGCGCTCGACGAAACGCTGCCCCAGCCGCCGTCGCTCCTCGCGCAGGTGCGGCAGTTCTTCAACAGGTTCGGATTCCCGGACGTGTTCGCCGGGATCCCGCCTGTTCCCGCCGAACCGGTTCGCCCTCCCAGCAGCGGCGACGCCCTCGCGGCGTTCGAGGCCGCCGACGACAGCACCGTGATGGTCGTCGGCCCAGCGTGCGACAGGATCCAGGAGGGTTCGGGGTTCGGGGCCGGCGGCGAGTACGTCGTCACGAACGCGCACGTCGTCGCCGGCGTCGACGCGCCGCAGATCGTCAGCAACGGCGGCGAGGCGTACGCGGCGACGACGGTGCTCTTCGACGCGGAGCTCGATCTCGCCATCCTGCACGTCGACGGCGCTCCCTGGCCCAGCCTGTCGCTCACGCCGCTCGACGCAGACCGTGGCGCCGGAGGAGCGGTTCTCGGTTACCCGGGCGGAAGAGGGCTCACGGCGACCCGGGCCGCGGTGCTTCGCGCTCTCGATGGCGTGATCGGACGGGACATCTACGGGCGCGACCGGACGGAGCGGTTCGTGCTCGAGCTCCAGACGCACGTCCGGCCCGGCAACTCAGGCGGTCCGTTCGTGCTGTCGAACGGCGACGTCGCCGGCGTCGTGTTCGCGGCGTCGACGGCCGACCAAAGCGTGGGTTACGCGCTCGCGGCGAGCGAGGTTGCGCCGGTGCTGGAACGTTCGATCGGGCAGACCCAACCGGTCGGCACCGGTCCCTGCATCCGTTAGTCGAAGGGCTGAGGCCGAACGGACGGGTCGCGCCCGGTCGGGTGACGCCGATCGGGCAGACCCTGCTCACAGTCGTATACCGGCTCAACACGGCTCCCGATACGGCGGGAGATGATCGCTCACCGACGTCCCTTGGTTGCGGTGATTGCCAGCGCGCTCGTCGTCGCGGGCGCCATCGCAACCGGGATGCCTCGCCCAGCGAACGCAGCACTGCTTTCCGTCACGGTCGGTACGACCCGCGCCGTCGTCCCAGCTGGTGGATCCGAGAACGCGGGCGGAGCGCCACGCGAGCGAGACGGACTGCGCCACCTCCTCGTTCACGTCGAACGCGCCATGGCGATCACGGCTCGTCCGGGCGCCGGCCGGACGATCGGAACGATGCCGGCGGGCTCGAGGTTTTACGGCATCCCCACGGTCGCCTGGGTCCGCGACGTTTCCCGCGACGCGCGCTACGGGCTCGTCGACGTCCCGTACGTCGGATACCGCGCAACGGGATGGATCCGACTCCGCGGACTCGACCGCTCGCACACGCGGGTGAGCGTCGAGGCGGATCTGTCGGAGCACAGCATCACGGTGCGCCGCGGCGACGACGTGCTGTTCCGCGCCGCCGCCGCGACTGGCGCGCCCCCGTCACCGACACCCGTAGGCCGGTACTTCGTGACAGACCGAGTGCCGTTTCCCAACGGGGGCATGCTCGGGACGTTCGCGTTCGGCATCTCGGGGATCCAGCCGAACCTTCCGCCGGGATGGGGCGGCGGCGATCAACTCGCGATCCACGGGACCAACGATGCGTCCTCGATCGGACACTCCGCCAGCGCCGGATGCCTCCGAGTTTCGGAGGGAACGCTGGCGCGGTTGCGGCGGGTGCTCCGCTTGGGGACGCCGGTGGTGATCCACCCGTAGCGGCTACCCACTGAGCCGAAGGACGACCGCTACTCCTCCATCACGACGCGAACGTCGCCTTCGCGCGACAGCAGCGAGAACGACGTGATTTCACCCTCACGACGAAATACCACGCTGATCCGGCTGTCGCCGACCGCGAGGTTTCGGACCTCGACCGTGTTGAGCCACGTCGGCAGGTGCGGCAAGTTGACCGTGAGCAGGTTCTGATGGGCTCGTGCCGAGATGCCGAGCATCGCCTGCAACATGAGGAAGGGCGAACCGGCGGCCCACGCCTGGGGCGAGCACGCGACCGGATAGCTCACGGGCCGGTTCGGCGTACGCCTGGTGAATCCGCAGAACAGCTCGGGCAGCCGCATGTAGTCCGCGTTCACCGCCGCGTCGAACAGCGCCGTCGCGACGCGGTTGGTCGAACGAGCCATGCCGTAACGCTTGAGCCCCGCGGCGATGAGCGCATTGTCGTGCGGCCAGACCGATCCGTTGTGGTAGCTCATCGGGTTGTACGCCGCGGCCGCCTTGCTCATCGTGCGGATACCCCATCCCGAGAACATGTCCGGCGAGAGCAGGCGCTTGGCGAGCGGGACGGCCTTCTCGTCGTCGACGATCCCGCAGTACAGGGCGTGCCCCGGGTTCGAGGTGATCGTCCGCACCTGGCGTTTGTCCGCGTCGAGCGCCTGGGCGAAGTACTTCTCGTCGCCCATCCAGAACGACTCGTTGAACCTCGCGCGCAGCGCGGCAGCCTCGTCCTCCAGGCGGCGCGCGTCGTCGTCGCGACCAAGCGCGCGGTATACGTCGGCCATCCGCTGCTTGGCCAGGTAGACGTATGCCTGGACCTCGCCGAGGGCGATCGGCGGTTCGGCGAGCCGCCCGTCGGCGTGGACGACGGAGTCGTAGGAGTCCTTCCACCCCTGATTCTTGATGCCTCGCGGCGAACGCGAGAGGTATTCGACGAAGCCGTCGCCGTCCAGGTCGCCGTAGTCGTCGATCCAGGCCAGCGCCGCTTGTGCGGCCGGCAGGAGCTTCTCGGCGAACGCCAGGTCCCCCGTCCACCGGAAGTGCTGGGCGTACAACAGGACGAACCACGGCGTGGCGTCGACCGAGCCGAAGTAGGGCGAGTGCGGGATGACGCCGGCGCGCGCCAGCTCGCCCTGTCGGATCTCGTGCAGGATCTTGCCCGGTTCCTCATCGCGCCAGTCGTCCTCGATCGTCCCCTGCTTCGCCGCGAGGAGCTCGAGCGCGTCGCGCGCCGGCCGTGTGTTGACCATCAGCAGCTGGTGTGAGGCGATCAGCGAGTCGCGGCCGAACACGGTGACGTACCACGGGATGCCGGCGGCGAGCACGGCCCCGTCGTCGCTCTGCGTGTAGAGCGCGCGGAGATCCCGGAGACTGCGGTCGAGCAGTTCGTTGAACAGTTCGTTGTCGGTGACTACCTGTGTCGACTCGCGCTCCCACTCCTCGTACGACCGGCGCAGCTCATGCACCGCATGGTCGAAGTCCACCGACGACGGGCGGCCGTCCTCGATGATCGGGTCGACGGACAGTCCGATCAGCTTCGTCTGGTACGGGCCGAGATGGACCCGGAACGTAGCCGTCGCCTCGAGGTCGTCGACGTCGATGCGATCGGCGCGCGCGCCGAACTCGATCCTGGTGATCCGACGAACGCCGTCGCGTCCTTCGTACACGAAGTCGATCCGGCCGTCCTCCACCTTCGGTGCCGCAGGGGGTCGCGATCCGTCCCGGGTCATCCCCCGGACCTCGAAGATGTCGGCGAAGTCGGCCCCGAACGCGAACTCCACCTCGATCGTCACGGGGAACGGGTTGTAGTTCTTCATCCGGACGCGCTCGAACAGCCGTCCGCTGATCGCCCGGATCCGCCGGATGTTCAGCGTCTGCTGAGGGACGGCGAGGACCTGATCGTCGTACAGGTCCGGGTTGGTCAGATCGACGTGCGACATGTAGCCGCGCTCGGACGACGATGACAGCAAGACCGGCGCGCGCCCGTTGATCGTCAGCCGGAACCGCGAGAGGAACCGTGTGTCCTTGGAGTACAGCCCCAGGCCGTAGTCGGCCTCCTGCTCGAGGTTTCCTTCCAGATCGGAGTACAGGAAGGCGTCGCCTTCTTTGACCGCGAGCGTCTTGCTGGCGAGATCGGTGATGAGGACCGGCGACACGCCCTCTTCGGGACGCTCGACACCAGGTGGTGACTCGTCTTCCGCTCGCCTCGACTCGTTGCCGAGCGGGTTGACGGTCATCGGGTCACGCCGTTTCCATCGACACCCTCCGGCGGTCGACCGAGTCTAGGTTTGAGGTGTGAGCGATTCAATGACATCGATCACACCATCGTCGCAGGACCGTGCCGATATAAGGTCCCAAGGCGCAGCCACGAGCATCTGTCAAGACTCGAAGACCTCGACCCCGGTTGCTCGAACGGGCACTCGGAGCACGCGCCAGCCGTCATCGGGGTCGGCGATGCGCCGATCATCGGTTTCGAACGCCAGCAGCGCCGGCCCTGAACCGGACAGACACACCGCGTACCCGTCCGCGCGGAGCCGACGGAACACGTCCCGGACGGTCGGCGCGAGCGTGAGTCGCGCGTCCTGATGAAGCCGGTCGTCGAGCGCGCCGGGTAGCTTCGCCGGGTTGCAAAGCAGAGCAACGATCGTCATCGCCGAGCGGCCGATGTTGTAGACGGCGTCGTCCCGAGCAACCGTGTCGGGCAGCGCACGGCGCGCATCCTCGGTCGAGATCCGCACACCGTCGGGGATCAGCACGACCGGCCGCAGGTCCGGATGGGGATCGATGCGCTCGACCTCTCCGCCGCTCGCGATCACCAGCCCTCCGAAGGACGCCGCCGCCGCGTTGTCGGGATGCCCCTCGAGCGCAGCGGCGATGCCGAACGTCGTCTCGGCGTCGCTCCTGTGCCCGAGGAGCGCTCGGGCGAGCGCGACGCCGGCGACGGCGGCGGCGGCGCTCGAGCCAAGGCCGCTCGCGAGCGGGATCCGATTGATGCCGTGGAGGCGATGGGCAGGGATCGAGTCGTCACCGTTCGACGCGGCCAACCGCATGGCGCGGCTCACCACGTCGGTGCCGTCGGTGGGGAGCTCGTCAGCGCCCTCGCCCTCCCACGTCACTCCGCCGCCGGCCTCGGTGTCGATCATGACCTCGTTGCAGAGATCGAGCGCCAGGCCGAAGCAGTCGAACCCCGGTCCGAGGTTCGCCGACGTCGCGGGAACGCGCGCGATGAGTCGCATGCCCGCGACGTTACAGCCCGAGCTCAGCCGCGACGGCGTGCGCGTCGGCGGGGATGGACGGCGGATGGGCCGCGCCGGTGATCGCCCACTCCGGGTCCTTCAGACCGTGACCGGTCAGGACGCACACGATCGTCGACCCCTCGGGGAGACGATCCTCTCCAGCGAGCCGAAGCAATCCCGCAACGCTCGCCGCCGACGCCGGCTCCGCGAACATCCCTTCTCGTGCGATGCGCCGGTATGCCGCGAGGATCTCGCGGTCTGTGACGGCGAGGATCGCGCCCTCGGACTCCTTTGCCGCCGCGAGCGCCTTATCCCACGACGCCGGGTTCCCGATGCGGATCGCCGACGCGATCGTCTGGGGCGTTTTCACCGGGGCACCTTCGACGATGGGAGCAGCCCCCGCCGCCTGGAACCCGAACAGCCGTGGCGGCTCGTGGATCACGCCGTCGTTCAGGTACTCGGAGTAGCCGAGCCAGTGGCTCGAGATGTTCCCGGCGTTGCCCACGGGGACGCAGTGCACGTCCGGCGCGCGGCCGAGCGCGTCGCAGATCTCGAACGCCGCGGTCTTCTGCCCCTGCAGGCGGTGCGGGTTCACCGAGTTCACGAGCGTCACCGGAAAGTTGGACGCGAGGTCCTGCGCGAGCTCGAGCGCCGCGTCGAAATTCCCCTCCACCTCGAGCACACGCGCGCCGTGCACGAGGGTTCCCGCCATCTTGCCCAGCGCGACCTTGCCCTTCGGGACCAGCACGGCGCACGTCACTCCCGCCTTGCCGGCGTAGGCGGCGGCGCTCGCGCTCGTGTTTCCCGTCGAGGCGCAGACGACGGCTTTCGAGCCCTTCTCGAGCGCCTTGCTGATCGCGACTGTCATGCCGCGGTCCTTGAACGACCCGGTGGGGTTGGCCCCCTCGTACTTCAACCACACGTCACACCGGGTCTCGTCGGACAGAGCGTCCGAACGCACCAGCGGCGTTCCGCCTTCGCCCAGGGTGACGACGGGCGTGTCGGGGCTGACCGGGAGACGGTCGCGATACTCCTCGATCACGCCGCGCCACGGCCGTGCCACTACTCTTCGGCCTCCACTCGCAGCACGCTTCGAACCTCCTCGACGGCTTGCAGGGCGTGCAGTTCGGCGACCGCTTGCTGGAACGCCCCCTCCCGGGCTCGGTGTGTCACGAACACGAGCTGCGCGTCTCGGCGCGTGCCCTCCTGCCACACGCTTCTGATCGAGACGGCGTTGTCGCCCAGGACGCGGGCGATCTCGGCCAGCACACCCGGACGGTCCTCGACGCGCAGCAGGATGTAGTACTGACCCGTCATCTCGACCATCGGGCGGATCGTCCTCTCGTAAAAGCACGTGCAGCCGATGCCGCGCGCATCGGCAACGAGGTTCCGAGCCACCGTGATGAGGTCACCGACGACCGCGGTCGCGGTTGCATCGCCGCCGGCGCCGCGGCCGTAGAACATGAGCTCGCCGACCTTCTCGCCCTCGACGAACACGGCGTTGAATGCGTCGCGCACACTCGCGAGCGGATGCGTGGCCGGGATCATCGCGGGGTGAACCCGAACGGCGATCCGTTCGGTGTCGTCGAGCTCCGCGATCGCGAGGAGCTTCACGACGTAGCCCAGCCGGCGCGCGAACTCGATGTCTTCCGTGGTGACACGCGAGATGCCTTCGCGGAACACGTCGCTGGCCACGACGCGGGCGTTGAAGGCGATCGAGGCGAGGATCGAGCACTTGGCCGCTGCGTCGTGCCCGTCGACGTCGGCGCCCGGGTCAGCCTCGGCGTAACCGAGCCGTTGCGCCTCACGCAGCGCATCCTCGAAGGAGCTCCCGTCGTCGGTCATCCTGGTGAGGATGTAGTTCGTCGTGCCGTTCACGATGCCGAGCACACGACGAACGCGCTCGCCGGTCAGCGATTCCTTGAGCGGCCTGATCAGCGGGATGCCACCGCCGACGGCGGCTTCGAAGTACAGGTCGAGGCCCTTCGCGTCCGACGCGTCGAACAGCTCACGCCCGCGGGTCGCCAGCAACTCCTTGTTCGCGGTGACCACCGGCTTGTCTCGATCGAACGCGGCCAGGACCAGCGACCCCGCCGGCTCGTTGCCGCCGATCAGCTCGCAGACGATGTCGACGTCGAGGTCCTCGACGACCTCCATCGGATCGGAGACGAACCGCGACGCATCGAGCGGCACGTCACGTCGCTTGGCCAGGTCCAGGACGGCGACACGCGCCACCTCGAGGTGGCAGCCGGCGCGACGCTGGATGTCGTCGCGATGCTCGTGGAGCAAACGGATGACGGCGGCGCCCACGTTGCCGCAGCCGAGCATCCCGACGCGGAGGACGCGCTCGCTCACGGCGTGGGTCCGAGCCACAGCGCCATCAGTATCTCGTCCTCGTAGCCGTAGGACTTCCTGGCGTGCCGAACGAGCCGCCCCTCCTCGACGAACCCGAACTTGCGGTACAGGGCTCGCGCGCGGTCGTTGTGCGGGTACACGGTGAGCTCGACACGCCGGACGCCGACCCGTTCGGCCCACGCGACCGCTTCCTTCAGCAGCTCTGCACCGATCCCGCGGCCGCGGTGGCTGGAAACGACGAACATGCCGAACGTCGCGACGTGCTTGGTCGCCGGATGGTCGTCGAGCCGGTGGATCGACAGACCGCCGACGACGCGGTCGTCCTCCACCGCGACGAGGTGCGCGGCGCTCTGCGACGACGGCCGGCGGAACCGTCGCCGATAGAACCTCGGCGTCCGATCCAGGCGCTCCGACTGGATGAAGCGCCGTTCTTCGGCCACCGATCGGAACGCCTCGAGGAACGATCTGGCGTCGCTCGGTCGCCCGAGCCGGACGACCACACGGGCGGAGCCGACGGGCGTTCCGGTCCGCTGCTCGAGCTCGGTCATTGGGCGCGCTCGACGTCCTCGGAGCGTTCCATCGAGTCGGGCGCCGAGACGCCGAGCAGGTCCAGGAGGTTGGCGATCACCTGCTTCGTCCCCACGCACAGCCACAGCCGCGCCTGCGTCAGTGCCCCGTCGTCCGAGAGCACCGGACAGTCCGTGTAGAACCGATGGAAACGCGCCGCGAGGCCCTGTGCCGCGTGCGTCAAGCGGTGCGGCGCGCGCCGTTCCGCCGCCGTTCGGATCTCGGCCGTCACGTCGGCGATCGCACGGAGGAGGTCGAGCTCGGCCTCGTGCGACAACCGCGACAGGTCGGCCTCGTCGATGGAGCGGAGCTCGACGCGACGCTCGGCGGCCTTTCGCAGGATCGACGCGATCCGCGCGTGTCCGTACTGGACGTAGTAGACGGGATTGTCCAAGCTCTGCCGCTTCACGGCCTCGATATCGAAGTTCATCGTCGCGTCCGGGCTGAACATCAACAGGTGGAACCGCGCGGCGTCGGTGCCGACCTCGTCGATCAGCTCGTCGAGCGTCACGAACGTGCCGGCGCGCTTGCTCATGGGGACCGGCTCGCCGTCACGGAGGAACGCCACCCACTGGTAGATCACGAACTCGAGCGAGGACGGGTCGTACCCGAGCGCCTGTGCCGCTCCGCGAACGCGGGCCACGTCGCCGTGGTGGTCGGCGCCCCACACGTACACGACGTGGTCGAACCCACGCGAGAACTTGTCGATCACGTAGGCGCAGTCCGCCGCGAAGTACGTGTGACGTCCGTTCGAGCGGATCAACGGGCGATCCTTGTCGTCGCCGAACTCGGTCGAGCGGAACCACACCGCGCCGTCCGCGTCGTACGCCAGGCCGGCCCGCCGCAGGCGCTGCACGGCCAACTCGATCTCGCCGCGTTCGGCGAGCGTTCGCTCGGACGTGTACACGTCGAATCGCAGGCCGAAGCGGTCGAGCGTCGAACGGACCTGTGGCAACACACGCCGAACGGCTTCGTCCCGGAGCCGAACCATCCGCTCATCGGGCGGCAGGTCGGCGAGGCTCGGTCCCTCCGCGTGAAGGATGTCGCGTGCGATGTCCGCGACGTACGAGCCGTGGTAGCCGTCCTCCGGCACCTCGGCTTCGCGGCCCACTGCCTGGAGGTATCGCGCGACCACACTCTCGCCGAAGCGGTCCATCTGGCCGCCGGCGTCGTTGAAGTAGTACTCGCGCGTGACGTCCCAGCCCGTGAACTCGAGCAGGCGCGCGAGGGCATCGCCTAGCGCCGCGTTCCGTGCCTGCCCCACGTGCAGCGGACCGGTGGGATTCGCGCTGACGAACTCGACCTGGACACGCCTGCCGTTCGGCGCCGACCGTCCGTACGCGGCCCCCCGAGCGGCGACGTCGCGGAGCGCTCGATGGAGCCAGTCGTCCCGAACGCGGAAGTTGATGAATCCCGGTCTCGCGATCTCCTTCGACTCGACGACGTCGGACGACGGGAGGTTGGCCACGATGATCTCCGCCACCTCGAGCGCCGGCTTGCCTACCCGTGGCGCCACCTGGAGCGCGAGGTTCGTCGCGAAGTCGCCGTGCTCCTTCTGTTTGGGCTTGGAGAGGACGATCTCGGGCGGTTCGCCGTCGAGGTCGAGCCCGGACGATGCCAGCGCGGAACGCAGCAGGTCCGCGAGCGCGTCCTCGATCATCGCGATCCGTCCGGGGGGATCACCACAACGTTCGCTCCGCTCACCATGCAGCCCTCACGTCCTCGGACGTGGCGGGCGCCGAGCATCAGCCGCCCGATCGGGCGAGCACCCGGCGGACGATCTGCACGAGCTCGTCAGGCTCGACCGGTTTGGTGACGTACGCCTCCACGGTCGAAGCGTAGCCTCGCCCGAGAGCGTCGTTGCGATCGGTCCCGGACAGCACGACCACGGGCGTCGAGGCGACACCATCGAGCTCGCGCAGGCGCTCCACCACCTCCCACCCGTCGAGGTCGGGAAGTCCGAGGTCGAGCACCACGGCATCGGGACGGGCGGCGACCGCCATCTCCAGCGCGCCGGCGCCGCTCGTGGCCGTCACCACATCGAAACCGGCCGCCCGGAAATTCACCTCGAGCATCAGGAGAATGGACTTCTCGTCGTCGACGAGGAGCACCTTCGGAGCCATGGGCCGAGCATACGTGCGGTCTGTTCGGCGAAGCCCGGTTGCTAGACTTCGTTGCCTCGCCCTCGTAGCTCAGAGGATAGAGCGCCGGCCTCCGGAGCCGGGTGCGCAGGTTCGAGTCCTGCCGAGGGCGCCACCAACACGAGGGCGCCGATGAATCGTCGACTCCTGCTGATACGACACGCCAAATCGAGCTGGGACGACGCCTCGCTCTCCGATCGCGAACGGCCGCTCACCGGGCGCGGGCGTAAGGCCGCGGAACGGATGGGAGCCCACCTTCGGAGCGAGGGGCTGCGGCCCGACGTGGTGCTCTGCTCTCCGTCGAGGCGGACGCGGGAGACGCTCGAGCTCCTGGAGTTCCCCGGCGCCGAGGTGACGTACCTCGACGAGCTCTACGGCGCGAGCGCAGGCGATCTGCTCGCGAGCGCGGGGGAGGTTCGCGATGACGCCGAGGTCGTCGCCGTCGTCGGGCACAACCCGGGCATCCAGGACCTCTCGATCGAGCTCGCGAGGGACGACGCGGCGGCAGGAGCGGTCCGGCTCCGCCAGAAGTTCCCGACCTGTGCCGTGGCCATCTTCGACGTCGACGGCGCGTGGCCCGACGCTGCCACCGAACGCGTTCGGCTCGCGTCGTTCGTCGTGCCGAAGGATCTGCCGTAGATCACGCGCCTCGCCGAACGAGAGCGCCGAACCTTCCCAGAGACGCCGCTGATATCGTTCGGGCCCAACGTGGATCGTGACGACCTCCGCGCCGCCGTCTCGAACGATATGCCGCGCACGATCGACGAGCTGTCGCGGCTCGTCCGCATCCCCTCGATCGCGTTCCCCGACTACGAGACCGCGCCGGTTCGCTCATCGGCCGAGACGACCGCGGAGATCCTCGAGGCCGCCGGCTTCACCGGTATTCGGGTGATCGAGCTCCCCGACGGGGTGGAGCATCCCGCGGTGTTCGGAGAGGCGAAGGGGCCAGAGGGCGCGCCGACGATCCTGCTGTACGCGCACCACGACGTGCAGCCGGAGGGCCCGGTTGAGGAGTGGACGACGCCGCCGTTCGAACCCTCCGTTCGGGACGGACGGATCTACGGGCGCGGAACGTCCGACGACAAGTGCGGGATCGTCATGCATGCCGCGGCGCTACGGGCATGGGACGGCAAGCCGCCAGTCACCGTGAAGGTGATCGTCGAGGGCGAGGAGGAGGCGAGCACCGCGCACCTGGACTTCGTGATCGGCGCGCATGAGGCACTGCTCGCCGCGGACGCGGTCGGTGTCGCCGACGGCGGCAACTGGCGTACGGGCGTTCCGGCCATCGGGACGAGCATGCGAGGCGTGGTCGATTGCCGGGTCACGGTTCGCACGCTCGATCTCGCCGTGCACAGCGGCTCCTTCGGCGGCGCGGTGCCCGACGCGCTGATCTCGCTGGCTCGGATGCTGGCCACCCTCCACGACGAGGACGGGAACGTGGCGATCGAAGGGGTCCGGAGCTGGCCCTGGGACGGTGTCGAGATGACGGAGGAGGAGCTCCGCGAGGAGGTGCCGATCCGCCCGGGAGTCCGGCTGATCGGCTCGGGAACGATCGCCGAACGTCTGTGGTCGAAACCGGCCGTGTCGGTCCTCGGGATCGACGCGCCGCGCGTTCGCGAGGCGTCGAACCAGCTCGTACCCGTCGCGGTGGCAAAGGTCAGCCTGCGCATCCCGCCAGAGCAGGAAGCCGATGAGGCGATGGGGCTGCTGACCAAGCACCTCGAGGAGCACGCTCCCTGGGGCGTCGAGGCTCGCGTCGATAGGGGCGAGGGCGGCGCCGGGATGCGCGTGGCGAGCGACGGGCCCGCGTTCGCCGGGATGCTGCGAGCGATGGAGGCCGCGTACGGACGCCCAGCCGTGCAGAGCGGAAGCGGCGGGTCGATCCCGCTCGTGCCGGTGCTCTCGCAGACGTTCCCGAAAGCGGAGATCCTCGTGTACGGCGCTTCGGACGAGAAGAGCCAGTACCACTCGATCGACGAAAGCGTCGACCTCGGCGACCTGCAACGCGCGGTCCTGGCCGAGGCATTCCTGTTCGCCGAGCTCGCGAACGGCTGACCCAAGCGCTCCAGCGATTCTGCCGTGGCTGCTACGGTGGACGGCATGAGCGAAGCCGCGATGCCGCAGCCCCCGGAAGTCGTCGGGCCGCCCAAGCCGGGCGATGAGGGGTCCGAATCGATCACCCAGCCGGCGAAGCTCCTACGGATCGCGAGCATGGTCCGCGAGCTCCTCGAGGAAACGCGCCAGGCGTCGCTCGACGAGCCCGGCCGCGTTCGACTGCGCCAGATCTACGAGCGCGCGGTGGGCGAGCTCGCCGAGGTGCTCTCCTCCGACCTCCGCGAGGAGCTCGAGACGCTCGCGCCGCCGATGAGCGGCGTGCCCACCGACGCCGAGATCCGCGTGGCGCAGGCGCAGCTCGTCGGATGGCTCGAGGGACTGTTCCACGGGATTCAGGCCGCGTTGTTCGCGCAGCAGGCGGCGGCGCGCGCGCAGTTCGAGGAGCTTCGGCGCCGGGGCCTTCCGGCCGGTCAAGCACCCGGCGGCGAGAACCCTCCGGGCCCCGACAGGCGCGGCCAGTACCTGTAGTCGGTCATCGACGCACTTCCTCCCACGCCTCGCGCCAGGCCGGCGCGCCGGCACAGGCGCGTCCGCGCTCGTCGCCGCAGTCCACGGTGGGCGTACGCCACAGCTCGAGCGACGCGAGGAACTCGCGGTCCCCGCACCGCCCGAACCGCAGGCTGTCCGCGAGATCCGCGAAGTCGCCGAGCTCTTCACGGATCAACTCGCACGCGTGCGCGTTGCTGGGAGCACCGCCGTACCACCGTGCCATCTCGTCCTGAACCTCAGCCGAGAGCGTCCGGGCCATCCACAACAGCATGCAGTTCGGGTGCTCGGCGTCCGCGGCGACCATCCACGTGTCCGCCCAGCCGGTCGCACCCTCCTCCGGGATGAGCGCCGCGATCGGGCGATCCTGGATCTGCAGCAGGCTGAGAGCGATCGGCCATCCCGCGCCCACCACCACGTCTCCACTACGGTACGCCTCGATCGTTTCCGTGAAGAACGTCCAGTACAGACCGACGAGAGGGGCCTGCCGCTCGAGCAGGTTCGTCGAGGCCTCGAGCTGCGGTGGCGTCAGCGCGTACGGATCCTCGATTCCGAGCTCCGGGTCGGCGGCCGACAGGTAGAGCGCGGCGTCGGCGATCGACATCGGCGAATCGAGCATGGCGATCCGGCCGCCGTATTCCGTGTCTGGCTCGTACACGACTCCCCAGCTGGTCGGCTTGGGACGAACGGCCCGCTCGTCGAACATCAGGAAGTTCGGCCCGTACAGCGCGGGAACGCCGAACACGTCGCCCTCGACGATGTAGTGACGAGCGTTGTCGCCGCGGAGCGGCGCGAGCACTCGGTCCCACCCCGGGATGATCTCGGGATCGACCGCGGCGACAGCCCGCTGATTGATGAGCTCGCGCGCGATGTCGCCCGGGACCGAGGCCCCATCGAATCCCGAGTCCTCGGTGGTCAGCAGCTCGAGCATCTCCTCGCTGGAGTCGGCGTATTGAACGTGGACCGTGCACGCGGTTTCGCGCTCGAATGGGGTGACCCAGTCGTACGCCGGGTCGCTCGACCCGTCCTCGACATAGCCGGCGAACGCAATCAGATTGAGCTCCCCTTCGGAATCCCCGACCTCGTCCAGGACGACGATGGGCTCCACGACCTGCGGCTCCTCGTCGTCGTCGGAACATGCGGCCCCGACGAGCAACCCGGCGGCGACGAGCGCAACAATGGAGCGTCGTCCGAGCATCGACCGTCGAAGGCTACCGGCAGTGATGCCGACTACGGTGGAGCCGCGGTCCTCGCGGCCGGCGTGCGCGCGTCGGGGCTGCGGCGAGTCGCTGGGCGGCATAGATCGGCACGAACATGACGAGGATGACCGCCAGCGCGACCACGTTCACGACGGGGCGGTTTCGCGGGAGCCGGAGTGTTGTAGATGAACCTCGGGACGGTCGCCGTGCTGCCGGCCGTGAAGTTCGTCACCACGATCTCGTCGAACGACACGGCGGATCGGTCGGTGTCAGCGAACGACCGGCGCCTCGACGTCGTGAAGCGCAGACGCGAGTCCCGACGTGAGTGAACGGACGACGCGAGGGCCCTGGAAGATCAGCGCCGTGTAGATCTGAACGGTCGCCGCCCCCGCGTCGAGGCACATCCGTGCTTCCGCCGCCGAGCCGACCCCGCCGCAGGCGTTGACCGGCACGTCTCCGCGCGTCGCGGTAACCACGCGCTCGACGATGCGTGGCGTTTCGTCGGAGAGTGCCCGCCCCGACAGCCCTCCCTCGCCTCTCGACAGGCGCCGTTCCCGAACGAGCCGGGTGTTGGAGCACGTCAGGCCGTCGGCGCCGCCGTCGATCGCGACCGAGGCCACCGCGAGTACAGCGTCGCGCTCGGCGTCCCAACGGAACGGCGGGAGCTTCACGAACAGCGGTGTCCGACGGGCACCCATCGCGGCCAGCAGTTCCGCGAGGTGCGCCTCGTTGTCGCGGTCACGCCCCCACGACACGTTCGGACAGCTCGCGTTGAGCTCGATCGCGTCCACGTGCGGTTCGAGGAGCGCGTGCGTCTCGACGACGTCATGAACCGCCTCGTCGGCGATGCTGGCGAACCGAGGGGACGCTCGAGGCGTGCCCGCGAGCGTCCGAGCGGCCGCAACCGCCCCGGCGTTCGGCAACCCCATCGCGTTCACCATCGACGACCGATGCTCGTACCGCACGATCGTCGGGCGCGGGTTCCCCCGCCGCGGAGCGCGGGTGAACGTGCCCGCGACGACGTACCCGAAGCCGAGACGGCCGAGCGCATCGAGGCGGCGACCCGTCTTGTCGAAGCCGGCGGCCAGACCGATGGGGTTCGCCAGATCGATCCCGGCGAGCGACGTTCGGAGGGCGGGATCGGTGACGGCGCCGCCGATGCGCTCCCACGGGAGCGGCAGCCCCAGCGCGGTGTGCGCGAAATGATGGGTCGTCTCCGGCGGAAGGGCGAACAGCGCGGGCCGCACCGTCCGGTACAGGTCCATCGGTACCCCCCCACTCGGAGTCCGCACAAAACTCGCTGCGCTCGCTCTGCTGTACCCCGGGCCCCCTATGCTACGCGTCGATGTCAGACGACATCGCGCGCCGATTGCTCGAGGTGTCGGAGCTCCACGGCGACTTCGTGTTGTCGTCGGGGAAACGGTCGTCCGTCTACTTCGACAAGTTCCGCTTCCTCACCGACCCGGACCTGTTGAGAGAGACGGCTCGCGCCGTCGCGCGGCTTCTCCCCGAACACGTGACGCATCTCGCGGCGCCCGAAGGAGCGGCCACGCTGCTCGTCGCGGCGGTCGCGCTCGAGACGAGCCGGAGGATCGTCGTTGTGCGCAAACAGGCGAAGGCGTATGGAACGCGGGCGCTCGTCGAAGGGGATGCGCCGGATGGCGCGCAGGTCGCGCTGATCGAGGACGTCTCGACGACGGGCACGCAGGTGCTCGCGGCGGCCACCGCGCTCGAGGACGCAGGCTGCACGATCGCGCTCATCGTGCTGGCGATCGATCGAGGCGGCGCAGAGCGACTGCGAGACGCGGGGTACGACGTGTCGTCAGTCGCAAAGGTACGCGGGAGCGACTGAGCGAACGGGATCGTCGAGGCGACGTCAGCTGGTCGTGAGCGCGCGATCCGAGGCGGCGGGCATCTCGCACCGCCACACTTGGAGGCGCCACAGCAGACGGCTTCCACGCGCGTGGAGGTGGAGGATCCCCTCCTTCATCATCCTCGCCACCGCCTTCGAGCTGGCGACGACGTCGGGCAACGGGAACTCGCGCTCGAGAAGCGATTGAAGGTTCGCTGCGCCGAAGATGCGACGCGCGACCTCCAGGATGCTGTTCTCCGCCTGGATCGTTCCGGTCGGTAGATACAGTCGACCACCCGGTCGCAGGCACCCGTTCTCACGGATGCTCTCCAGCATCGCCGCGGGAAGCTCCGCACCGGTCGGACCGCCGGCGTGACCTTCGGGGAACCAGCCGGATACGGCGGCGATCTCGTCCGGGATCCCCGAGACGTCACCGATGATCACGTCGGCCTGGATGCTTCGAACGGGCTCGAGCAGGTTGCCGACGCGGAACTCGACGCGGTCGTCGACGCCCAGCCGCTGGGCGTTCCGGGTTGCGACGGCGACCGACGCCTCCGACAGATCGACCCCGTAGACGTGTCTGGCTCCGAGGTTGGCGGCGACGAACGACAGGACGCCGCTCCCCGACCCGACGTCGATCACCGTGTCGCCGGGCTGGATCTCGAGCGCCTCGGCGATCGTGCGGCTCGTATGCGTAGGAGCGAAGACACCGGGGTTGACCTCGATCGTGAACGGGCCGGTCCGGCCCTTCCAGTCGAGCAGATCGGGTGCACTCATCGGGCGCAATGGTGCGGGTTCGAGAGCCGCTCAGTCAACCGATCAAACGACCGGTTGTTCGAACGCCGCGTCCTCTCCAGGCACGACCTCACCACGGTCGATCGCCGCGACGAGCGCATCGGCGCGATCGGCGACGTCGGTGGTGCGGATGCCCCGATGCACCGAGGGATAACGCCGAAGGCGGCCCGCGCCCCGCGTCAGCAGCCGGATCGCCCCGTGGGCGTTTCCCCGCAGCAGGTGGGTGTAGCCGGCTCCGAGCTGCGACAAGCCCTTGAAGAACTCGGCGTCCTCCGTCTCGCGCGACTGCTTCCACGCCGTCTCCCAGGCCTCGTGCGCGGGGAAAAACCGCCCGTGGTTCAGATGCTCTCGCGCGAGGCGGTGGTTCTCGTCCACCGAGAACGACTCGTAGTCCTCGAGATGCAGGCTGTTCTCGGCATCCCACGGCTGCGGACGGCCGAGCTCGTCGCGCGGCCGCTCCGGCTTGTTGCGCGTTGTCGTGGGCTTCCCCGTCTTGCCCGTCGCCTCGCGCGCCATGCGTCCATCGTACGGTTTCTCCACGCCGACTCGGCACGGCATCGCGGACGCGTTGCTGGCGCGCCCCACGCACGGTCGATACCCTGCCCACATGGACCCGGCGCACGAGGCGGCGGAGAAGATCGAGCCACCGGTCACCGAAGCGCATGCGCGGGACGCCCAGGAGGTCCCACGTCCCGCCGTGGTCGCCGCTCCGGCCGGGATGCCGACGTGGATCCCGAAGCTTCTGTTGCAGATCGTCGTGACGGTATTCGCCGCCTACGCCGCGTTCTCCGTCTTCCGCCGGCTGCGAGACCTCGTCGTGTGGCTCATCACCGCGCTGTTCCTCTCGTTCGCCCTGGAACCCGGTGTCAACTGGCTCGTCGGGCGAGGGTGGCGGCGCGGCGCCGCCACGGCGGCGCTGCTGTTCGCGCTCGCCCTCCTCGTCGTGGTGATGATCGCGCTGATGGTTCCGCTCGTGATCGACCAGGTGCAGGAGCTCGTTGAGCGGCTCCCCGGTCTGCTGCAAGAAGCGAGCGTCTACACGGAACGGTCGTTCGATATCGAGCTCACCAGCGAGCGGCTCCTCGAACAGATCGCCGGCGCGCAGACGAGCGTTGCCCGTCTCGCCGCGAACGTCGCGTCGATCGGTGCGTTCCTGGTGAGCGTGCTGTTCCAGATGCTGACGATCGGGCTCTTCACGTTCTACCTCGTTGCCGACGGGCCGAGGTTCCGGCGTGCCGTGTGTTCGATCCTCCCGCCGCGGCGGCAGCGAGAGGTTCTGTCCGCGTGGGAGGTGGCGATCGACAAGACGGGCGGGTACCTGTATTCGCGCCTGCTCCTTGCCGTCATCAACGCCGCCTTCACCTTCGTCGTACTCGAGGTGCTCGGCGTGCCGTTCGCGCTGCCGCTGGCGATCTGGCAGGGGTTCGTCTCGCAGTTCATCCCGGTCGTCGGCACGTACATCGCCGCGGCCGTGCCGCTCCTCGTAGCGCTCCTCGAGGACCCGTGGGCGGCGCTGTTCTTCGTGATCTTCGTGCTCGTCTATCAACAGATCGAGAACTACCTGCTGGCGCCGCGGGTCACCGCTCGAACCATGCAGCTCCATCCGGCGGTCGCGTTCGGCGCGGCGCTGGCCGGCGGCTCGATCAACGGACTTCTCGGTGCGTTCATGGCCTTGCCCGCTGCGGCCGTTATCCAGGCGACCGTGTCGACGTACCTGACGCGCCACGAGGTGATCGAGTCCGAGCTGACGCGCGAGGACGAGACGACGCTCAGCCCGGCGGAGATCGCCGGTACGGACGAGGATTCCGACAAACGCGAGTCCGGGATCATGGGGCGGATGCGGTCGCGGCTCCGCCGGAACGGCGACTGACACCGCGGATACGCTCGAGGCCGTGACACAGCGCTTCGACGCGATCGTCGTCGGCGCCGGCGCGATCGGCACCTCCGCCGCTCGATGGCTCGCCGCCCGTGGACGGAGCACCTTGCTGCTCGAGCGGTACGAGATCGGGCATGCCCGCGGAAGCTCGGATGGACCGACCCGGGTCTTCCGTCTCACCTACGACCATCCGGACTACGTCCGAATGGCCCGCCGGGCACTCGAGGAGTGGCGTGTCCTGGAGGACGAAGTGGGCGAGCCGCTGATGGTCACGACGGCGGGCCTCGACATCGGAAGGGCCGGGCGGTCGTCGGCGGAGGCGCTCGAGGCGGCGGGCGAGAGGTTCGAGTACCTCACCGTCGAGGCGGTGACCGAGCGATGGCCGGCGCTCCGCCTCGACTCCGCGACCGAGGTGTTCGTCCAGGAGGACGGCGGCGTCTGCATGGCCGAGCGCACCGTGCTCGCACAGGCCAAGCTCGCCGTGGACCTCGGCGCGACGTTGCTCGAGAACACGCAGGTGCTCAAGGTCGTGGCGCGCGGAGACCGAGCCGAGGTCCGGACCGATGCCGAGACGTACGACGCGGAAGTCGTCGTCGTCACCGCCGGTCCGTGGGCGCGCCGGCTGTTGCTCGGCGCGGGGATCGACGTCCCGCTCGAGCCGAGTCTCGAGCAGGTCACGTACTTCGCGCTGGACGACCCCTCACCGCTGCCGACCGTGATCGACTGGGACGTGACGCCGCCGCGGACGCCGTACACGGTCCCCGATCCGACGCGCCCCGGCCACTTCAAGGTGGCGTTGCACATGTCGGGGCCGTCGGTGGACGCCGACGGGCGCTCGTTCGAGCCCGATCGGGAACGTGAGCGCCGCGTGATCGAGTACGCCGCAGGCAGGTTCGCGCCGCACGTTCCCGACGGCGGCACCGAAACGTGCCTCTACACGAACACGCCGGACGAGGACTTCGTCTTCGATCGCATCGGCCCGATCGTCGTCGGCTCGCCGTGCAGCGGACACGGATTCAAGTTCGCGCCCCTGAGCGGCTTGGTCCTCGCGGACCTCGCGGTGGGGCGGGCGCCGGCGGTCCCGATCGACCGCTTTGCCGCGAGCCGCTTCACCTAGACCTCGGACCGAACGGTACGGTGCTCGGGATGAACACACAGCGGCTATTTTGACAGGCGGCCGGGCATCCCCCCCGGGCGGCGACCCGCTCTCGTCCGCGGATCTCGCGACGAAGTCGCGGTTGAACCTGCTGTCGCAGGTGGTGCGCGGGATGCGAGGACGTCAGTGGCGCGTCGTGCCGCATCCGGGACCGATCGGCGACGAGCAACACACCGGTGGAAGGTCGGGCGCACTGCGCGCGGCGATCTTCGGCGTCAACGACGGCCTGGTCTCGAACGTGTCGCTGATCTTCGGCGTTGCCGGAGCCGGGGTGGGCAACCAAGTCGTCATCCTGGCCGGCATCGCCGGTTTGCTGGCGGGCGCGTTCTCGATGGGTGCAGGTGAGTACATCTCGGTGCGCGTGCAGCGCGAGGTGTTCGAACGACTCATCCACCTGGAGGCCCACGAGATCGGTTCGGAACCGGAGGCCGAGCGCGAAGAGCTGGCCGCGATCTACGTCCGCAAGGGGCTGCCGGATGACCTCGCCGACCGCCTGGCGACCGAGCTGATGAAGGATCCCGCCGTCGCGCTGGAGACGCACGCGCGCGAGGAGCTCGGACTCGATCCCGAGATGGGCCTCGGGTCGCCGGTCGCGGCCGCAAGCGCGTCGTTCGTGACGTTCGCCTCGGGCGCGCTCCTTCCACTGCTGCCGTTCCTGTTCGCGTCGGGCGGCGCCGCGATACTGGCCTCGGCCGTGCTCTCGGGCGTGGCGCTGTTCGGTGTCGGCGCGGCCATGACATACCTGACTGCGCGCGGGGCGTTCTACTCGGGCGCTCGCATGCTTGCGATCGGCGCTGCCGCCGCCGCGATCACGTACATCGTGGGCAAGGCGCTCGACGTCGGCGTGGGGGTCTGACGATCGGCGCAGCTCCGCTGCTGCCGCTCCGTCCGCGATGACGAGCTGACGCGTCGACCGAACCTCGCGGCGTCACGGTTCGAGTGGCTCCGCCGGAGCGCCGATCATCTCTTCGAGCGCGCTTCGGAGCGACTCGTATCGCCGGTCCCCGAGCTCCCGTCGAGCTCGGGCCTCGACGGCGGCGACCGCTCGGCGCGCTTCGGCGACGTACCGGCGTCCGCGCGCGGTGAGACGGACCATCTTCGACCGGGCGTCCTCCGGGTCGGGCACGCGGCGCACATACCCTCTGTTCTCGAGGTCGTCGACGACCAGCATCATCCCCTGCTTCGTCATCCTCGCTCGCCGCGCGAGGTCCACGAGCCGCGTTCCCGAACGCCGGTCGATGTGCATGAACACCGCACCGTGGCCAGGCCGCGCGTCGGGGAACCCGCGCTCATCGAGACTGGCGACGACCTGTGCACCGACGGCGCGCGACGCCTCGAGCAGCAAGCGCGGGAGATCGGGTTCACCCACGGCGTCATGCTCGCACCAACGACCCTGTGCCGTCGATCAGGTTGACCGCGGTTCGGGCCGGTAGCCTCGTCGACGTGACGATCGACGTCCACGTGGCCGAACCGCTCGAGTACGCCGAGGCCGGGCGCGTCACCGCACTCGCATATCGCGAGTTCGTCGAGCCCGGCGAGAGCGCCTGGGAGGAGTACCTCGACCACATCGCCGACGTCGCCGGGCGAGCCGATCGCTCGGTCATCCTCGTCGCGTCGGTCGACGGGCGCGTGGTCGGAAGCGCGACGCTCGAGCTCGGCGGACGCGTCGACGACGATGATCCGCCGCTCGCGCCCGACGAAGCGCACGTCCGCATGCTCGGCGTGCATCCTGACTCCAGAGGTCGAGGCGTCGCTCGTGCGCTCATGGACACATGCTTCGCGCAGGCACGTGCGGCCTCCCGCACGCGCCTCACGCTCAACACGACGGAACGGATGAAAGAGGCGAAGGCGATGTACGAGGCGATGGGGTTTCGCCGGCTGCCGGACCGGGTCTTTCCCGACGGGTTCGTCTTGCTGACCTACGAGATCGCCGTGCCGCCCGAAGCCGGTGACGACGCGCTCGCGTCGACCGACCGTCGTTAACCGCTGCCAGTCCGAACCACCTCGCCCGTCGAGAGGACCACGCCGTCCTCACACTCGGCCTGGACGAGCCCCCCGCGGAACTGCTGCTCGTACAGGCGCGCGTACAGCCCTCCGCGTTCGAGCAGCTCGTCGTGTGTGCCCCGCTCGACGATCTTGCCCTGGTCGACGACGAAGATGACGTCGGCCGACAGGATCGTCGACAGTCGATGCGCGATGGCGATCGTGGTTCTGCCCGTCATCAGCGGTTCGAGCGCGGTCTGCACAAGCC
>Ga0299907_10000003_pt1 | contig 70717 bp, 67 predicted proteins | sample RVTome_16_FD_198680 | JGI IMG/M metagenome (GOLD analysis project Ga0299907, IMG submission 198680) | Soil microbial communities from uranium-contaminated site in the Upper Colorado River Basin, Wyoming, United States - RVT152D67 (version 2) ...
GGGCACTCGCTGTTGCCGTGCCCGCGCATGTCCCACGCGATACACCGATGGGTATCCGGTAGCTCCTCGAACTGCGGCGCGTACATCGTGTGATCCATCACGATGCCGTGCGCGAACAGGACGGGCGGCCCGGCCCCCTGCTCGACGTAGTGGATCTTGAATCCGCGCCCGCCGAAGTCGGCCATGGTTATTGCGGACTCAGGCCGAGCTGCCGGGACAAGATGAGGTGCTGGACGTCTGTCGTCCCCTCGACGATCACGTAGTAGCGGGAGTCGCGCAGGAGCCGCTCGATGGGGAACTCTCCCCCGATATACCCGTAGCCGCCGAAGGTCCGCATCGATTCGCTCGCGGCTCGGACGGCCGTCTCGGAAGCGATGAGCTTGGCGACCGCGACTTCCTTCGGGGATCCCTTGCCCTCGTCCCACAGGCTCGCGGCCCAATACACCGTCACGCGAGCCGACTCGACTTCGGCTGCGATCTGCGCGATGCGGAACGCTACAGCTTGGAACCCGCCGATCTCCCGGTCGAACGCGCGTCGCTGCTTCGCGTACTCCACCGACACGTCGACGGCCCGCTGTGCCGTCCCGAGCGCGCCCCCGGCGACGATCAGCCGCCCGCCGTTGAGCGTGCGAGCCGCCCGGCGGAACCCACCCGTCGGTTCGCCGATGAGAGCTTCCTCCGGCACCTCGACCTGATCGACCACGACTTCGCCGACCTCCGAAGACCGGTGACCGAGCGTGCGGAGCGGGCGGATGGCGTCGTCGGGCAGACGGTCCCGGTCGAGGATGAAGTTCGCGATGCCTTCGTAGCCGAGGTCGCGGTCGGTGTAGCACGTGAAGATGAAGAAGTCGGCGGACGGCGCACAGGTGATGAACATCTTTCGCCCGTTGAGGATCCACCGGCCGTTCTTGCGTTCGGCCGTGGAACGTATGCCTTTGACGTCCGACCCCGCCTCCGGCTCGGTGAGCGCGAATGCTCCCATCCACTCGCCTGCCGTCACCTTCGGGATGTAGGTGCCTTGCTGCTCCTCCGACCCGAACTCATAGATCGGGTACGAGCCGATGTTGCCGGGGACGCTGAGGGCCGAGCTGATCCCGGCGCACTGGTAGCTCGTCGACTCCCGCCACAACACCTCGGCGGTCACACCGGCGTCGGAACCACCCAGCTCGTTCGGATAGCGCATGCCGATGAAGCCGGCCTGCCCCGCTTTGGCGTAGAGCGCACGCGGAAACGTCTCAGTGCGCTCGGCCTCCTCCACGATGGGAGCGATCTCACGTTCGGCGAACGAGTCCGTGGACTGTTTCAGCGCCTGAAGCTCGGGGGACAACTCGAAGGACATGACGGCACTCATACTACGAGTCCCTCGAGCAGCGAAGTAGGCTACGGCCTGAGATGGCGCGCCTCGTCGATACGTTCTTCCGCCGCCGCGTGCTGTGGGTGACGGGCAAGGGTGGTACCGGAAAATCCACGATCGCCGCGGCGCTGGCCATCTTGGCCGCCGAGTCCGGACTGCGAACGTTGCTCATCGACGTCGAGGCGCGCGGCGACGCTGCGCGTTTCCTCGATACCGGGCCACCTCGCTATCAACCGAAGGAAGCGCTGCCGAACTTGCACCACCTCGCCATCCATCCCGAGGAGGTGCTCGACGAGTATCTCCGCGTCGCGTTGCGGATGCCGCGCGTTCGGCGCATCGGCCCGATCCGCCGCATCTTCGACTTCATCGCCACCGCCGCGCCCGGGATCAAGGAGGTGTTGATCGCCGGCAAGATCGGATTCGAGGAGCGGGCACGCAACGGACAGGTACGTTGGGACCTGATCGTCGTCGACGCTGCGCCGTCCGGACAGGTGGTCTCCCATCTGCGCGGTCCGCGGACGATCCAGGAGATCGTGCAGGTCGGCATGATCCGCAACCAGACGGCCTGGGTCCAGGAGGTCATCGAGGACCCGGCGCGCACGGGCATCGTCATCGTCGCGCTGCCGGAGGAGATGCCCGTGTCCGAGACGGCCGAGCTCGTCGTGGCGCTTCCGGAGGCCGTGGGAACAACGGCGCTCGGCATCGTCGCGAATCGCGTGATCGAATCCAAACAGGACGACGAAACGCTCGGCGCGTTGGATCGCTCCGCCGAGCTCCTCGGCCCCCACGGACCCATCGCCGTCGAGGCGGCCAAGCTCTGGAGTGAGCTCGCGCGAGCGCAGCAGCCCGATCTCGAGCGGCTGCGCTCGCTCGGCCCGCCGGTGGCCCCCGTCCCGATGGTGGCGGCCGAGCGGCACGACCTGGCCTTCACGAAACGCATCGCCGAGCTCCTCGGAGCGGCGCAAGCATGAACCTTCGCGAAGCGCTGGCCGGCAAGGAGATCATCGTCGTCTGCGGGTCCGGGGGTGTCGGCAAGACATCGATATCGGCGGCCATCGCGCTCGAAGCAGCGAAGGAGCGCCGCGCGATCGTCGTGACCATCGACCCCGCCAAGCGCCTCGCGTCGGCCCTCGGCCTGGACTCCGGGCTCGGTCACAAGGAGACGGTCGTCGAGCTCCCCGACGCCGCGAAGGGGACGCTGCACGCGGCGATGCTGGATATGAAGACCGCGTGGGACGAACTGATCGACAAGTACTCCGATTCACGCCACGCCGCCGAGAACATCAAGGCCAACCGGATCTACCGCGGGATCTCCGAGCAGTTCGTCGGCTCCCAGGGCTACATGGCGATGGAGCGGCTCGCCGATCTGCACGAGCGAGGTGATTACGACGTCATCGTGATCGATACTCCGCCCACACGAAGCGCGCTGGATTTCCTCGAGGCGCCGAAGCGCATGACCGACTTCATCGGTGGGAGCCTCTTGCGCTGGATGGCGAAGCCGTACAGCGCAGCAGGCAAGATCGGCATGCGCGCGTTCAACTTCACGGCATCACCCTTCTTGCGCATCGCCGACCGCGTTCTCGGCTCCCAGCTGCTCGAGGACCTCTCGTCCCTCGTCCTGGATTTCCAGAACATGTACGACGACTTCAAGGGCCGCGCCGAGCAGGTCCTCGGGCTCCTGTCATCGCCCGACACCGGTTTCGTCGTCGTGACGACGCTCGAAGGGCCTCCCTTCCGGGAGGCCGAGTTCTTCGTCGACCGCCTTGTCGACGGCAATCTGCCCCTGGCGGGTCTCGTAGCGAACAAGGTGATCCCGCCGCGCTTCGCCGAAGACGGTGGGGTGCCCGTCGATCGCGCGGACGAGCTCGGCTCCCAGATGGGCCTCGATCCGGGGCGGGCGCGTGACGCGCTCGAAGAAGCGCGTCACGCGCTCGACACGCTCTCCCTGCTCGCTCGGCGAGACGTGGAACGTCTCGCCGAGCTCAACCGCCGATCACGCGCACCCGTCGCGAAAGTGCCGCTGTTCACCCAGGACGTCCACGACCTCGAGGGGCTGAAGCGGCTGGCTCGCTACGTGCTCGAGGAGCCGTCCGAGGAATCCTCGCGCGAGGCAGAATCGGCGGCGTCCGCTCCTCCATCCGGCAAGCGCGGGTAGAGCCGGAAGTACAGCAGGCAATAGGCGAAGTTGTAGGCCGCGAAGACCGCGCCCTTCGCGCCGCTTATCTCCTCTCGCGCCGTGCCGGCGATCGCCATCACCCCGGTGATGAAGGGAACCCCGAAGAGTGGGACGAGAAGCGCCCGATTGCGATGCGGCTGGGCGGCCGCAAGCGCATAGCCGACGCCCACCACGATCATCACGCCGCCGAACAGCCGTGCGAGCCCTTGGAAGGCAGGGGTCGGAGCGTCTGTCTTCAAACCGAGGACGGTATCGAGCATCCCGGTCCACACGACGCCCCACACGCCGATGGCGATCGACACCGCGGCGCCGACGACGAGCAGGAGCCTGAACGAGCCCGTGGTGCGCGTGCTCACCACTTCATTATCGCTACAGGCTCGGACGGTTTGGGTGGTTCTTGCGTTAAGCGCCCCGCAGCATGGCGCGCTTGCTCTCGAGGAAGTCCAGCAGGACGTACTCCCCGAGGTGCTCCGGAGACGTGAAGAACGCCCGCCCGCGGTTCAGCGCCGTCATACGCTCGATGAACCGCATGAGATAGGGCGAGCGATCGAGCATGAACGTGTTGATGACGATCCCGTCCTTGCTGCACCGCGCGACCTCCTTCAACGTCTCCTCGAAGGTCTGTGGGATCGGCGGCCAGTTGAACAGCACCTCGCCGTTGGGAAGGAGATGGGCCGTCGGCTCGCCGTCGGTGACCATGAGTATCTGGCGGCTCGCGCCGCGATGGCGGCCCAACAGCCTCCGGGCCAAGAGCAGCGCGTGCTGCATGTTCGTCCCATAGACCTCTTCCCATCCGAGGTTCGGCAGCTCTTCGGGCTGGATGCGCCGCGCGTAGTCGGAGAACCCGACGAGGAACAGCCTGTCCTGCGGGAACTGCGTCGAGATGAGCGCATGCAGTGCCAGCGCCACCTTCTTAGCCGCCACCCAGTTACCGCGCATGGGCATCGACAGCGACAGGTCGATCAGCAGCGCTGTGGCCGCCTGCACCTTGCGTTCGGTTCTTTCGATCATGAAGTCGTCCGGCGTGATCGTCACGGGCGTGCCCGTGCCCGAACGACGGACGGCCTCGAACACCGTTTCCTTCACCTCGATGTGGAACGGATCGCCGAACTCGTAGGCTTTGAGGTCGCCGGTGATATCGCCGCCGCGGCCGATCTCGGGCTGGTCGTGTTCCCCCGCCAGCGCCGCGCGTAGCCGCTGGTACACCTTCCCGAGCGCCTGCTTGCCGATCCGGCGAACGCCGTGGGGTGTCAGGTCGAGCCTGCCTGCCTTGCGTTCGACGTAGCCGGCTTCCTCGAGCATCTTCTCGATCTCGCGGAGCCGGCGGACGTCCCGCGCCGCCTCGTCGCCGAGCAGATCCGATACGCGCTCGAGATCGACCTCATTCAGATCCGACGGACGGCTTACCCCGCGCATGTAACGCTCGAGGTCCTCCGACTCCTGCATGCGCTCCATCACCTGCATCGCCTGGAGCATGTCGAGAGGCTCGTCCCCGCCGAAGGGGTATGACTGATCCCAGAAATCCCCGGGCATCGCTTGGCGGAGCATGTTCGACAGCTCGTTCATCTGGTGGGCCAGGTCGGCGTCCTGGAGCAGCGATCCGACGAGGTCCTCGAGACGCTGGCGCATCTCGGGTGACATCGACGACATCATCGCCTGCGCCATCGCCATGCGCCGGGCCAGCGTCTCGAGCAGTTCCTCGAGATTGCGCGGGTTCTCCGGGAAGAAGTCGCCGTAGCGCTGCATGAAGCTCTCGAAGTCGTATTGCTCGCCGGCGTTGTGCTTGCGCACCATGTCGTTGAGCTCCGAGAGCATGTCCTTCATCCGCTGGAGCTCTTCGGGCGTCATGTTCGCCAAGGCCTGCTCGGCTCCCCGGAAGTACTGCTGGAGCACCTGCTGCTGCAGACGCTCGGTGAGCTCGCGGAACTTCGCCTCAGCCTCCGGAGACAGGAAGTCGTAGTTCTGCAATCCCTTGAGGGCATCGGCGGGACGGCCCTCGAGATGGTCCAAGTAGTCGAGCCGAGGATTCAGTCGTGACCCGAAAGGCGGCTGTGCGAACTCGCGCTCCAGGGCCGATAGTGGATCGTCTTCCGGCAGAGCGTCCAGATCCGGTGCGTCTTCCCCTTCCGGGGTCGAGGATCGCTCGTCACGCTCCTGCTGGCGGAGATCGAGACGATCGCTCACCTCGTGCCTCTCCAACTCGCGCACCTCGCGCAACTCGTCGGAGATCTGCCCGACGACCGAGTCCATGTCGTAGCGACGCATCGAGTCGCGACGTAGATTGCGCAACCGCTCGGACAGGGACTGCAGACCCGTTATGCGACGGCCCTCGAGCGAGAAGCCGCGTTGCATCATGCGGCGCAGCGCTTGACCCAGGTCACCGAACTCGAGCAGGTCGTCGGACAACCCTTCGAGCACTTCGTCGGGGTCGGCCCACGGGTCCTGTGTGCCGTCCCAGCGCGAGTAACGGAAGCGAGGACTCACGCCGTCACCATACTCGTTGGGAATCCTGGCAAGGCGTTAACGTTAGCTTCACGAGCAGGTGGGTACCGTACGCCGGATGCCCGCCCCCTCCCTTGCACAAGCACACGAGCGCGGAGCGCGCACCACGGGGCACCCGGGGACGCGCGAGCAATTGCCGGCTCTCGACGGGCTGCGCGGCGTGGCAATCTTGGCCGTCGTGGCGTTCCACGTCGCCGTCATCGTCAGCCACAACGCGCCGTGGGCGTATCGGTCGTCACCTCCCTGGTACGCCTGGCCCGTCTTCGCCGGGTCGCTCGGTGTGGACGTCTTGTTCGTCCTTTCCGGCTTCCTCGTCCTGCGGAGCTGGCGGTCGATCCGGCAACGCTTCGATCAGGACGGTCTGCGCTCGGTCGTGGAATTCGCTCGCCGCCGCGGCCGGCGGATCCTGCCGCCGTTCTGGTTGTCTTTGGCGATCCTGATCCCCTGGCGCGCACCGCAGTGGCTCTCGTCCGCGGAGGGATGGTCGAACATCGCGATGTTCGCCTCACTCAATCAGTTCGTCGATCCGAGCCTTCCCGAATCGCTGAGCGCGGTGACGTGGAGTCTCACAACGGAGACGCATTTCTACGTGCTGCTTCCCGTGCTCGCCTTCGTCGGCGTGCGCTACGGCTGGGGACGGATGCTCGCGTGCACGCTCGTCGCGACCGTCGGATGGCGCCTCGTCGCCGGCGGGACCGGCGATCAGGCCGAGTGGATCCTCGGCCGCGCCGATCAGTTCGTAGCCGGGATGTTCGCCAGCACGCTCGTCGACCGGCATCGCTCCGGAGGCTCCTCGGTCATGCTGCGGTTCCTCACCGGCCGACGAGCCGGCTGGTTTCTCGCCGGCGGTCTGGTGCTCACGGCCGTCACGCATGGTGCCTTGCGCCTCCGGCCGAAGCCGCTGGTGTTCCTCGCCCTGGTGCACGCCGTCGCCGGGCTGGCCGTAGCGGGCCTGCTGGTGCGCGGAGTGTGCAGGGGACGGATGCCGATCCTGCGCAACCGGGTTCTCGGATGGTTCGGGCTCGTGAGCTACAGCCTCTATCTGTGGCACTGGCCGCTGCTGGCCGAGGCGTCGGCGCGCTGGGGGGCGACGGCTCCAGTCGTGGCCGGCGCGGTGGGCGCAGCGGTCGCCGTAAGCGTGCTCTCCTATGCGATCGTCGAACGGCCGTTCCTCCGGAGCCGATCCTCTCCGCGTGCGATAGAGCCGGAGAAGGATCAGCGGTGGCTCGGCAGCAACACCGAAGCCACTATCGCAAACTCGCCCTGGTCGATCTCGTCCTCGTCGGCGGAGCCCGCGCCGCTCGGGAACAGCACGTAGGCCTGCTCGAAACCCGTCGAGCGGCAGAGCTCCAGCAGCGCGCGCGGGGCGATCGCACCGTGGTGCTCGATCGACTCGGCGTCCCGCGGATCCTCGGTCTCCGCTACGAGGACGCCTCCGGCGTCGAGCTTGCGACGGGAGAGCGCGAGGAACCGTTGCAGCTCCTCGACGGATAGGTGGTCGATCACGCGCACGGTGAAGATCCCGCCGAGTGAACGATCGGCCAGTCCTTCCATCTCGTCGAGCACGTGGGCGATGTCGAAGCTGCCGGCGTCGGCGTCGAGTGCGAAACCGTTGATGCCTTGGTGGGAGAGCAGATCGATGAGCGCCGTTGCTTCGTGCCCCACTGCCAGGACGGGGGCTTGCGTCCCGAAGAGTCCGGCGTACGAGCGCATCCGCTGCACGCGTCCGGCCGGATACTCGGACACGACGTCCGGGTCGAGGGCCGGGACGAGCCGGGCTTCCAATGACGCGCGGTGCTTGGACTCGTAGGTGAGACGTTCGGAGAGCTCGCTCACTCTGGCCTCGAGGTTCCGCGCCGCATCGACTTCGGTGCGTAGGCGCTCGTCGAGTTCGCGCACACCGGCGAGCAAGCCCGACTGCACCTTCTCCGCGTGTTCGATGTAGTGCCGCGCCACTCGATACACGAGCTTGCGGACCATGCGAGTCACGAACCCGTACGACGTGGGGGATTCCACATCGGGCCCCGTCGCGAGCGCCGTGTCGGCCGACTTCACCGGGGTCCACGGCAGCTGCGGTTTGAGACGGAGGCGTTCGAGCTCCGGAGGCTCCGGGACGTACCGCAAACGCTCGATGACGAACGATGCGCCGGCGTGCGGGCTGTGCAGGCGCGCCATGTCTGCCGCGGCCCGGGCTCCCCGTTCGTGAGCTTCCGCCGGATCTTCGACGACCCTGCGCATCATCTCCGCCGCTGCATCCAGGTCCGGTGATGCCCATCGGGCGCCGGCGGGATACGGGTCACACCCCTCGGGGATCGTCACGAGCTCGTACGGCACGAGCCAGGAGTTGGTGACGTCCATGAACTCGAGGTTCCCGGAGTACCCGGTCGCGACTACGGGCTTGCCGAGCGCCATGGCCTCGGCCATCGTCAGCCCGAAGCCCTCCGCCCTGTGCAGGGAGACGTAGGCGTCACATGCGGCCATGAGCGCAGCCTGCTCGCCCGGAGTCAGATAACCGTCGTTCACGTGAACGTCCGGCCGCGCCGCCGCCGCTGCGCGCAGGCGATCCAGCTCGTCCGGATGAGCCTCACCGCGCACGCTCTTGATCACGAGGTGGGGGCCGCTTCCCGGCGCGAAGGCTCGAGCGAACGCCTCGATCGCGGCCAGAGGGTTCTTCCGTTCGAAGACGCTGTCGAAGTCGAAACAGAACAAGAAGACGAATCCGTCGGGGAGACCGAGCGCCGCGCGCGATGGGCGGCTCGGTACGGGTCTCGGGACGGGGAGTGGGAAAACCAAGACCGGCGTCGATGTCCGTTCGCGCACGGCCTGTGCCGCGTGCTCGCTCGACATCCAGATCTCATCGACGCGTCGGGCGGAAGCGGCCATCCACTCCGGAAAGACTTCGACCTCCCACTGCCAGACCGCGATCGTGCGGCGGTCGGCGAAGAACGCTTCGCCTGCTTCCTCGGCGAAACCGGGAAATGCATCGGCGTTGACGCACACGATGTTCGTCCGATCTTCGGGGGCCTGCAGCCGGTCGTCGAGCGAATGAGCCTCCTGGCGGCTCGGTGTCTTCGTGAACGGGACGATCGCCGACGGCGCGCCGGCGGCATCCAACGCCGCGACGACCGCGCGCGACACGGCTCCCACGCCGCTCTCGGCTCGTACGTAGCCGGCTACATTGGCCCCGGGCGGGGTCGGGTCGCGCCGGCGATGTGTCTCGAGGGCGACGAGCTCCGGCGCGACGTTGGGCTCGAACCGGCCGAGCGCGCGTGCCCAATCGACGTAGAAGCGGGCTTCCGGTCCCTGCAGGTCGGGGAAGGAGGCCCGCAGGTCGGCCCGCTCGTGCCATAACGCTCGCAGGTAGCGCGTGACGCGATGGGCGGCAGCCGGGGCGCGCAGCCAATCCTCGAACGCGCGGGCGCCGCGGGCGTCGAACGGATCCGGTGGGAACCGGCCCCCGCCGTTCTCAGCAGCGAGGAGCTCACGTCTGTACAGCCGGCGTGCGTACCGATCGAGCGGAAGGCCGGCAGCCGTCTCCGCAAAACCGTGAGGGATGCGCGAATGTGCGCGATGGCCGTTGCGCGTCAACTGGTCTGCATAGCGCGAGCACAGGTGCGCGAGCACGGGATCGTCGGACACCGGGGTCCTATTCGTCTCCTCTTCGTAGCAGCTGAGAAGTTCGGGATGATCCGGATCGAATCCGGAGTAATGGAAGAATCGCATCGGCTCGCCATCGACCTCGAATCCGGTCTCGGAGCGCGTCAGCGTGCGGACGGAGAGGTTCCAGTACGCGACGTTCCAACCAGGCCCCCGGAGGATGTGCACGTCGAAATAGCTCGGGACGAGGTCCACCCATCGCTGGTCGACGAACATCGCCGCTTCCTTGTCGATGAGCCCCTCGCGGCGAAGGCGGTCGGACCACCAATCGAGAAACGCTCGTGCCTGCGGACCAACGGCGATGAACCCGAGGTTGTACGCGCCCGACCCGAGGATCAGTAGCTCCTCGGTCGGGCCGCTGCCGTCCCGCGGCAGCGGCGTCGTCGAGTGCGGAGTGACGACGATGCCGTTCTCGGCGGCGAGCTCCCATACCTCGTCGATCGGAGAGAACACCTCGATGTCCGGGTCGAGATACACCACGGTCGAGTCGGCACCGACGAGGTGCCGTAGCAGCGAGGGCTTGATGGCTGTCGCCAGCTCGAGCAGGTCGTAGATGGCGGCCATCCGATGAAACTCGGTGCGGTCTAACCCGACGTCCGCCGGGGTCAGGACGTCGAAGGGCTCCCGAGCAGCGGCTCGAGGCGTTTCGGCGTCGGCGTCGATGACGAGAACGCTCAACCGCACGTCCGGATGGTGCTCGTGGAGTGACCGAGCCAGGACGCGGGCGTACGCCCAATAGTTCCTAGCGATGATCGTGCAGGCGCGTCTCATGCCCTCGGGTGTCGACGAGGCGGCTAGGATACCGCTGCCCGCCGACGCCACGCGCTCGTTGCCGCTACCGCCGCCGCCACGGTCAGCGCCCACGTCGCCTCGCTCGAGTAGAAGAGGCTGTCGGAGACGTTCGCAAACATGGCGAACACCAGGAATACCAGGGGCCACAAGCTGGTCGCGTCCCAGCCGTCCCAGGCAAAACGGAACGCTCGCCAGACGGCCACGGCCAGGAAGGCCGCGAACAGCCCGAAGCCGATCCAGCCCGTCGACATGAGTACCTCGAAGTAGCCGCTATGCGAAGAGTACGGGAACTTGCCGTAAGCGGTCTGGGCGACCGCGATCGTCGGAGGGTGTGCCCAGATGGCCTCGAACCCCCAGCCCTTCCAGGACTGCATCCGCAGGTAGTAACGGTCAACCGACCACATGAGGGTGCGGCCCGAGAGCCTGGCGCTGCGGTCGAGCCAGTCCACGATGACGCGCCAATTCCATTGGACGATCAGCGCCACGTAGCCGGTCACGAGACCTACGGCGAACGCCCCGACGGACGGCCGGAGCGCTCGCGTCGTCGCTTTGCGCACGACGAGAAGCGGGACACCCACAGCTGCGGCCGCGGCCATGGCAACCCAAGGCGTCCGCGAGCCCGACTGAAGCAAGAGGAACACCTCGAGCACACCGATCGCGATGAGGAACGGGCGACGCCTGCGCGGCACGGTGGTCCAGAGGAACGGCAGAGACACGAGACCGATCGCCATCGCGTGGCCGAGCAGATTGCGGTTCACGTAGGCGCCGGACCAGATGCCTTCGATCCGATTCGTCGCCAGCGCACTATCGGGCCACGCCAGGAGCGCGACGAGGCTGGTGAGTGCTCCGATCGCCGCAACGGCCCCGACGATCCCGATCAACTCCTGAACGGTGAACCGCTCACCCAGGTACCAGCCGACCAAGGCCGTTCCGCCGAACAGTGCCACTCGCCACAACGAAACCGCCGGCTCGATGGACCATGTGACCGAAGCCATCGCCATCGCGAGATAGATGAGCAGGAGCGGTTGGCGAAGCAGCGTCCGGGGGTTGCACCTGCGCGCAGCGACCATATACAGCGCGAGCAGCACCACCACGAACGTGGCCCGCACGACGCCGTCGTCCTGCCAAACGCCCACCGCCCTGGGCAGACCGAACAGCTCGGCGATGCGCTCTCGATAGAACAGCACGGGCGACCGTCCGAGCAGGAACAGGCCGACGACGACGAGGCCCCATTCCCAGCCGGGTATCCGTCGCACCGCCACTCCGACGTCCGAGACATCCGATGGAACCGCCCGGCGCGAGCGTTCCGACCTCGGGGAACGAGGCCGGCGAGGTCGCTGCGCCCGGGCCGCGTCGGCGCCAACGGCAGGCAGATCCGTCGTCTTGTCCGCCAGGTTCGAGGCCACGACACATTTTCTAGCCTGCGCGCCTGCAAATGAGCGAACCGCGGCCGTCAACCCCTCCGCATGTGACAGTCGCGGTGGTGTATGGTCGGCGCGCCTATGGAGGCGAGGGACACCGCGGCGCCGGCGGCGTGGAGGGAGGAAGGCAACGCCTTCCCCTTCGACCCACGCGACCCGGTCTTTCGCGCCGATCCGTACCCGACCTACGATCGCCTCCGCGAAACGTCGCCGGTGCTCCAGAGCGCGCTCGGACTGCTCGTCCTGTCGCGTCATCGCGATTGCGTTTCGCTGTTGCACCACACCCAGACGTCCACCGACCAGCGCAATTCGGTGCTCTTCCAGGCGTACCTCCAGACGCTCGACGAAGACCCGTTCGACGGACGCGAGCCGTCCTTCCTGTTCCTCGATCCACCCGATCACACGCGACTTCGAGGATTGGTGAGCCACGCGTTCACACCGCGGCGCGTTAGGGATCTCGGCCCCCGCATCCAGGAGATCGTCGACGAGCTCATCGATGAGGCGGTGGCCAACGGCGGGCTCGAGGCGATCGAGGAGCTCGCCTACCTCGTACCGGTTCGCGTGATCTGCGAGTTGCTCGGAGTCCCGGCAGCCGATCACGAGATCTTCAAGAACTGGTCCCGGCAGCTCGCGCGCGGACTCGATCCCGATTTCATGATCCCCGAGGACACGCGCCGCCAGATGATGGAAGCAAGCGAGGCGCTGCGCTCCTACTTCGAGGGCCTCATCACCGAACGCACAGCCAACCCGGGCGACGACATGCTGTCGGCCCTCATCCACGCCGAGCAGGAGGGCGACAAGCTCACGCACGGCGAGCTGCTGTCTACCCTCGGACTGCTCCTGATCGCCGGGCATGAGACGACGGTTAACCTCATCGGCAACGGCCTCCTGCAGCTCAACCGTCATCCCGACGAGTACGCGAAGCTCTGCGAGGACCCGTCCCTCGCGCGCCATGCCGTCGAGGAGACACTGCGCTTCGACCCTCCCGTCCAGATCACCGGCCGGATCGCGATGACGGAGCTTCGGTTCGACGGCCAGACGCTGGCGCCCGGCTTCCAGGCGATCTGCCTGCTCGGCGGCGCCAACCGCGACCCGGAGGAGTTCGGCGAAACGGCCGGCACCTTCGACATCACCCGCTCTCCCAACAACCATGTCGCCTTCGGCGCGGGCATCCACTTCTGTCTCGGTGCACCGCTCGCTCGCGTGGAGGCAAAGATCACGCTCGAGACGTTCGCGCGTCGCATCGGACCCTTCGAGCTCCTCGAGGAACCTGGGTATCGCGAGAACTTCGTGTTGCGTGGATTGAGTAAGCTACCGGTCGCATTCAAGAAAAGGGGGTAGGACGATGGCGCATGAATTCCTGTCGGACGAGTGGTTCGTTGAAGCGAAGAAGATCCGCGAAGAGGTGAACCCGCCCGCAGCTACCGGGCCCGCGGCGGACATGAAGATCAACATCGTCGTCACGGGAGGCCCGTCGGGGGACAAGGAGCTGCATTCCGACGCCGGCGAGTTCGGGGAAGGCCTCATCGATGGCGCCCCGACGAAGCTCACGGTCCCCTATGAAGTAGCCAAGAAGGTGTTCATCGAGCGCGACCAGCAGGCAGGTATGCAGGCCTTCATGCAGGGCCAGATCAAGGTCGAGGGCGACATGTCCAAGCTCATGGCCATGCAGACGGTGCAACCGTCGGCCGAAGAGCAGGAAGTCCTGAAGCGAATCTCGGAAGTCACCGCGTAGCGCGACCGTTCTCATAACGAGGCGCCGCGTTCCCAGCGGCGCCTCGTTCATTTCGGCCAACCCGATACATTCCACTCCATGGACCACCACTCAGAAGCGAGGCGCTTCGCCAGCGAGTTGCGGCGCATCATCGAGAAGCTCGCGGTCGTCGACGCGCCTGCGTCCGAGCTCGCCCTGGCCGCCGACGCCGCGAAAGCCTTCGCCGACCGTCTCGAAGAAGAGTTCCCGAAGCGACGCTCGTGGTACGAGGCGGCGGAGGTGGTGGTTTCGGACGAGCCGATCGACGTGACTCGGGAGAGCCCGGGGGGCTTCTTCGATCGCAGTCCGATCATCGGCTTGGCCAACCCGCTGGCCGCGCCGGTCTCCCTCGAGATCGTCACGGACGAGACCGGCCCCCATGTCGAGGGGCGCGCAGTCTTCGGCGCGGCGTATGAGGGTCCGCCGGGCAACGTGCACGGCGGCATGGTGGCCGCTGCCTTCGACGAGGTCCTCGGCATGGCGCAATCCCTGTCCGGCCAGGCGGGCTTCACGGGAACGCTTGTCATCCGCTACCGCAGCCCCACGCCGCTCTACGAGGAGCTGCGCTTCCGCGGCTGGGTCGAACGCGTCGAGGGACGGAAGATCTTCACGGCCGGGACGTGTCACGCGGACGATCGGCTGACGGCAGAAGCCGAAGCGATCTTCGTGACCGTGGATCGCGAGCGCTTCGAGAAGCTCCTCCGCGAGCGTCAGGCGCGGGAGGAGCGGACCCCCTAGCGCCCGTAACGGGCGCCCGCAGCCGTCGCGGTCTTGTTCAGTCGCTTGCCGAGATGTAGTCCTTCGAGGATGAACTCGAGCGCTCCGGCCGTCGTGGCCGGTGACTCCCCGGCCTCGAGCGTTTGCAGCGCGCGTGCCATGCCCTTGAGGTCGCCGAACTGGCGGCAGAACTCCTCGGCCCCCATCTGTGCCGACGTCTCGATCTGCAGACCCTCGTCGTCGAAGCGCTGGATGAGCTCCGTGAACGCCTCGCCGCGCAGCTCGCGCTGGAACACCGCGAACACGGCCTGGCGTACGAGCTTGCCGAGGATGTCGCCCTCGCGGCCCTCCTCGAGAGCCTCGACCTCGATCTTGCCGAGTGTGGACGACCCGACGGACTCGAGGTCGGAGATCCGAGGAACCGCCTCGTTCTCCCCCAGCCGGACGGCGCGCTTGACCGCCGACGCCGCGACCGTCTCGGCGTTGCAGATCGACAGCCGGACGGACACACCGGAGCGCTGATTCACCTGCGGCGACCGCCTGGCCTGATGCGTGAGCTCGGCGATCACGTCCTTCATGTAGCGGGCGAAGCGGAGGGGCACACCGACCTCGAGCGGCGTCGACTCCTGCTCGAGGATCTCGACCTCGTCGTCGATCGTCTGGGGATAGTGCGTGCGTACCTGAGCCCCGAAACGGTCCTTGAGCGGGGTGATGATCCGGCCACGGTTCGTGTAGTCCTCGGGGTTGGCGGATGCGCAGAGGAAGATGTCGAGCGGGAGCCGGATCTTGTAGCCGCGGATCTGGATATCACGCTCTTCCAGCAGGTTCAGCAATGCGACCTGGATGCGCTCGGCCAGATCGGGGAGTTCGTTGATCGCGAAGACGCCGCGGTTCGTCCGGGGGATCAGGCCGTAGTGGATCGTCAGCTCGTCGGCCAGGTAGCGGCCCTCGGCAACCTTGATCGGATCGACTTCCCCGATGAGGTCCGCGACGGAGATGTCGGGCGTGGCGAGCTTCTCGGCGTAGCGATCCTCCGGAGCCAGCCACACGACAGGTGTCTCGTCGCCCTGCTCGGCGATGGTCTGCCGGCAGGCGGTGCAGATCGGCGCGAACGGGTCGTCGGAGATCTCGCAGCCGGCGATGGCCGGTACCCCGTCGGGATCCAGAAGCTTGATGAGATCGCGCATGATCCGCGACTTCGCTTGACCGCGCTCGCCGAGGAAGATCAGGTCGTGTCCGGCGAGGATCGCGTTCTCGACGGCCGGGACGACCGACTCGTCGTAACCGACGATGCCTTCGAACACCGTTTCTCCGGCGCGGATCTTCGCCAGGAGGTTGTCGCGCAGCTCGTTTCGCACAGACCGTGTTCGGTAGCCGGACTCCTTCAACTGGCCGATCGTGGCTGGTTTGGACACGCAGTTGCCTCCAGGATCTCCTTCGGACGGACCAAGCAGGCCATCAGTATAGTGAGGGCACCCAGACCCCTATGGAGGTGCATGGATGGCGTATGTGATCTGTGAGCCCTGCGTCGACATCAAGGACCGGGCTTGCGTCGAGGAGTGCCCCGTCGACTGCATCTACGAGGGCGAACGCATGCTGTACATCCACCCCACCGAGTGCGTCGACTGCGACGCCTGCATGCCGGTCTGTCCGGTGGACGCGATCTTCCCCGCCGACGACGTGCCCGGTGAGTGGCGCGAATACACCGAGATCAACTCGAAGTTCTTCGAAGAGCACCCCGACGCCCAGGGCGGGGCCTCACAGAGCCCGTTCGCTCCCGCGCTCGAGGGTTGAGCCCTCACTCCATAAAGCCGACCGATGTCGGGAAGCGGATCACCCTCCAGTACTTCGATGACAAAGGCGCACGCCACGAGGTGGTCGGCGTGTTCGAGCGGGCCGAGCTGCGAGAGGGTGAGCCCATCCTGCACGTCCGGCGGCGCGACGATTCGCTCGTGGCCGTCCCCATCGGGCGGATCAAGGCCGGCCGGGTCGTAACCAAGCGCTGATGCCGAAGACCCGACAACAGAAGCGCGCGAAGGCGCGCAGTCCGCTGAAGAAGCGGCGTCGCGGCGGCGTCGCCTTCCTCGCGTTCATCCTGGTCATCCTGTTCGGCGGGGGCTACCTCGTCACGCTCTTCCGCACGAGTCCTCCGCCGCTGACGCGAGGAGCGTCGGTCGGCGAGCACTGGCACGCCTCGTACCGCATCTACATCTGCGGACAGCGCATGACGAACTATCCGAGCGTGGAGGGAGAGGTCCATTCGCACGGAGACGGGTTCATCCACATCCACCCCGCGACGCCGCAGTTCTCCGGAGACAACGCGACGCTCGGAGCCTTCCTGCGGCAATACGAAACGGGGCTCGGCGAGCTCACGCCGGGCAAGCGGACGCTCATCTTCCCGGACGGGACGAAGTTCGAGGACGGCGGCACCTGTCCGGGCAGCAGGACGAAGCACGACGTCGAGGTGCTCAACAAGGGCGAAGCGATCGAGGGGGAACCCGGATCGTTCATCCTCCACGAGGGAGACGCAATAGTCATCCGCTTCGGTCCCGAGGGCGAGAAGCCGCTGCCCAACCCCTACTCCGAGGCGAAGGGGCTACCGGACCCGGGTCTGCGTCAGGGAGACGAGCCGGCCCCCGACTAGGCCGCAGTTCCGTGTCGCCCAGCGGCGGCTATGCCGCCGCGGTTTCCATGTCACTGGAGTACTTCCCGAAGCGGGCCGCTCCGTTGCAACGCGCGCGGTGAGCCAGCGCCTGCTGCGCGGCCTCCACGTTGGCCGGCTCGCCCTTCCACGCCTTCAACGCGGGGGCCTGCAGCGCGCGGCCGTAGGAGAACGAGAGCTCCCACGGGTGCGGACCCCTCTTGTTCATCTCGTTGAGATGATCGGTGGCCGGGATGTCGTCCTGTCCACCGGACAAGAACACGATGCCGGGCACGGCGGCCGGCACCGTGTTGCGGAAGCAGCGGATCGTCTGCCGGGCGATCTCCTCCGGCCCTGCCTGATCCTGCGCGTCCTTTCCGGGCAAGACCATGTTCGTCTTCAGCAGCGCGCCCTCGAGGACGACGCGGTGCTCGTAGAGTTGATCGAACAGCGAACGCAAGGTCCGAACCGACACGTCGAAGCAACGGTCGATCGAGTGGTCGCCGTCCATCATCACTTCGGGCTCGACGATCGGAACCAGTCCGGCGTCCTGTGACAGCCCCGCATAGCGGGCGAGCGCGTGTGCGTTGGCGTCGATGCAGAACTGCGACGGGATCCGATCAGAGGGGCTCGCTTCGCTCGATCCGGGACCGATGTTGATGACGGCGCGCCACTTCGTGAAGCGGGCGCCGAGCTGTGCATATTCCGCCAGCCGCTCCCGAAGCCCGTCGAGCCCTTCGGTGATCTGCTCCCCCTCGAAACCGGCCAGCGGTTTCGCCCCCGTGTCGACCTTGATGCCCGGGATCATGCCGGTCTGCTCGAGCACCTTCGTGAACGGCGTGCCGTCGGGAAGGCCTTGGCGGATCGTCTCGTCGTAGAGGATCACACCGGAGATGTGCTCACCGAGACCCGGTGCTGTGAAAAGCATGTCGCGGTACGCGCGGCGGTTGGATTCGGTCGACTCGAGATTGATCGAGTCGAAGCGCTTCTTGATCGTCCCCGAGCTTTCGTCCGCGGCGAGGATGCCTTTCCCGGGAGCTACGAGTGCGCGAGCCGTCTCTTCCAGATGAGCGTGATGTGTCATGTTCGCTTCTCCTTTCGCAACTTTCGCAACGTGGCCACGGGTTGGACTCACAAGACGCGCTTCATTATCACGCTAGGGGTTTTCGCAGGTAAGAGGCCATTGACCCTTCCGGGGGACAGACCTAGACTTTGCGGTACCTGGGCGGTCAGTCGGGTGGTTCACTCGCAGATCCCCCGGACGGAGGGCCGGCGGCGCCCACTAGGGCGCGTGACGCTACGAGCCTCGTCCAGCCGGGGGAACGGCGGGGAGGAAAGCTTCCCGATGGCCGCTCAGGCCGTGTCGGTAGGCTTTTCGGCCGACGCCTCCGCGGGCTTCGAGCCCTCGGCGCCGCCCTTTTGGAACTCGTCGCGCGCTTCGCGCATGCTCCGGGCGAGCTTGGGCAGCCTCGCCGCGCCGAAGAGCAGCAGAACGATCAGCAGGATAAGCAGCATCTCTTGGCTACCGAAACGCATGAGGCAACCTCCTTAGTCTCGTCCACGATACCGCCATCGCAGGGCATACTTCCGCGATGGACGCCCGCTCCCTCGCCTCTGCCGAAAGAGCGGACTTGGCCGGCTTCTGCCGGACTCTGGATTCGGCCGAATGGGAGCGACCGTCGCTCTGCGAGGGATGGCGGGTCCGCGACGTCGTTGCGCACCTCTTGCAGGTCGACGACGTCGGCCTCCACCGGCACGTCGTCGATTTCATCCGCTGCGGGTTCGGAATCGACCGTTTCAACGCGCTGGGGGTCGAACGTCATGCGTCGTGGAGCACCGAGCAGATCGTCGTGACACTCGAGCGGCAGATCGAGCTGGGATGGCTCTCACGGACTCGAAGGGGCCTCCCCTGCCTGGCGGAGACGGTCATCCACCACCAAGACGTACGACGCGCACTCGGCCGTCCTCGAACGATACCCGCCGAGCGCCTGATCGCCACGCTCGGGGCTCCGGACACGTTCACAGGATCGGCCAAGCGCGCACGGGGCTTGCGTTTCGTCGCGACCGACCTCGAGTGGTCACGCGGAGAAGGCCTGGAGGTTCGCGGGCCGGCCGAGGCGATCGTCATGGCGCTCGCCGGACGCCGCTCGGTGCTCGGCGAGCTCACCGGGGAAGGCAAAGCGGTTCTGTCCGAACGATTCTCCGGCCCGAGCGGGCCGGGTCCTGGTGGTATTTTGTAAGTGTCCGTTGGATTTAGAAAGGCCCAACCCCGGTGATCACTGAAGCGGCCGTTCGTGAGGCGCTGCACGCGGTGCGTGATCCCGACATCGGCAAACCGCTGGATGATCTCGGCCTCATCGGAAACATCGACATCGACGCCGGACACGTACGGGTCGACGTCCTTGTCACCGTCGCCGGTCATCCCTTCCAGGCACAGCTAGCCGAACAAGCGCGCGAGGCGGTTCGTCGTGTTCCGGGCGTCGACGACGTGGACGTGCAGATCGGTCTGATGGACCCGGATCGCCGTGCGGAGCTCGCATCGAACCTCGTCGGCGAGATCCCGTTCCGCAAGCCCGACACGCGCACGAGCGTCATCGGCGTCTCGTCGGGGAAAGGTGGAGTCGGCAAGTCGACGGTGACGACGAATCTGGCCGCGTCGCTGCGCACGCTCGGTCACAAGGTCGGCGTCCTCGATGCCGACATCTGGGGCTTCTCGATCCCGAGGATGATGGGTCTGCGTGGCCAGCGGCCGATCGCCTTCGACGGGGTGCTCTTTCCGCTCGACCGCAACGGCATCAAGGTGATCTCGATCGGTTTCTTCCTGCCCAACGAAGAGGATCCGGTCGTCTGGCGCGGGCCGATGCTCCACAAGGCCCTGGAACAGTTCCTGTCGGATGTGTACTGGGGCGACGATCTGGAATACCTGCTCATCGACCTCCCGCCGGGCACCGGCGACATCTCGCTGTCGCTGGCGACGTTCCTGCCCAACATGGGCATGGTCGTCGTGACGACGCCGCAGCCGGTGGCCCAGAAGGTGGCCGAACGTGCGGCGAACATGGCCGGCAAGATGAAGCAGCGCTTGCTCGGTGTCATCGAGAACATGTCGGGCGTCGTCTGCGCGCATTGCGGCGAGGTGACGCCGATGTTCGGCGAAGGTGGCGGTGACCTGCTCGCACAAGTGCTCGAGACTCCCCTGCTCGCGAAGCTCCCGTTGATCGGTGACCTGCGGAGCGCGTCCGACGACGGCGAGCCCTTCGTGTGGTCCCAGCCCGACCACCCCGTGTCGAAGATGTACGCCGATGTCGCACGGAAGCTCACCGAGTTCCGTCCGCGCCGGCGCCTCCCGGTCATGGAGATCGGCCCCCGCGGCTAAAGCTCGGACTAGAGCGCGCGGACGTGCGGGACCACGTCCTGCGCGAACCGAACCACGTCTTCGGGATCGTCGAGGCCGAAGGGGACGGCGGAGAAGCACATCACCGCGTGCTCGACGCCCGCCGACGCGAACGCCGCCAAGCGGTCGACCATCTCTTGCCGTGACCCCTGCGCGTACTGGCCGATCGATCGCCGCACGGGGGCGTCACCGAGCAGTGCTGCGCGTTCCAGATACGGCTCGACGTCCTGGAACCACGAAGCGTTCCAGCCGTCGGCCACCGACGCGATCAGTCGCATGGCCCGGTCGCCCTTGCCACCGACCCAGATCGTGGGTCGCGGACGCTGGTCGGGGACCGGATGGGCGAGGGCATCCCTCAGGCGGTAGTGCTTGCCCGCGTACGTCAGCGGTGCGCCCTCGAAGAGACCTTTGAGGATCTCGACCGACTCGCCCAGCCGTTCGAGGCGTATACGGGGCGACGGGAACGGGATGCCCGACCGGAGGAACTCGGGCTCGTACCACCCGGCGCCCAGACCGAGCTCGAGCCGTCCGCCGGAAGCGACGTCGAGCGTCGCGGCCTCCTTCGCGAGCTGGACGGGATGACGGAACTCGTTGCACAGCACCATCGTCCCGAGACGCACGCGTTCGGTCTCGGCCGCCAGCACCGACAACGTCGCGAGTGGCTCGAGTGACCCGACGGGCTCGGGCGAACCGCCGTATTTCTCGAGATCGAACACGATGTGATCGGACACCCACACCGAGTCGAAGCCGAGCCGTTCAGCCTCCCGACTGATCTCGACCACCCGGTCGAGCGACGGGTCGTGACCGGGCGAGCCATAGTGTGGGAGCGCTACACCGACCTTCACGAGGCGTGAGTATGCCAGAGCTCCCCGAAGTCGAAGGGTTCCGCGCCGTCGTCGAGCAGCACGTCGTCGGTCGCACGATCATCCGCGCCCGTTTCCTCGACGACTGGATGCTCAAGGATGCATCGCCCTCGAGCGCAGGTCGACGGATGAAGGGGCGCCTCGTCTCGGCCGTCGACCGCAAGGGCAAGATGCTCGCGATCTTCACGGAGCCGGCGCGGGGACGACCGGACACTCCCGTGCTCGCTCTGCATTTCGGGATGACGGGGCGGCCCATCGTCGGGCGGATCGGTGATCCGATCCATCACTGGGATCGCGTACTGCTCGACCTCGACTCCGGTGCGCAGTTCCGCTACCGCAACAGTCGGCGGCTGGGTTTCGTCCGCGTCGTTACTCGCAACGAGATGGCCGACCTCGCCTGGCGACTCGGCCCGGACCCGCTCGAAGCGCCGGCGAGCTTTCTCGTCCAGGCCCTGGCCGGGCGTGAGGCACCGATCAAGGCACTCTTGCTCGACCAATCCTTCCTGGCCGGTGTCGGCAACATCTACGCCGACGAAGCCCTGCACGCCGCCGGCATCCGGCCCTCGCGGCCCGGCGGCGACCTGCGTCCGGACGAGGCAAAAGCACTCCACCGCGCATTGCAGCGGATCCTCAAGCGGGCGGTCACCGCCCACCGGAGCGGTGGAGACGCGCGGTTCCCGCTGCTCGCCGTGCGGCGGCACGCCTCACGCCAGCTCGGGGCGTCGGGCTCGCCGAAAGTGGGATGCCCGCGATGCAGTCGCCCGCTTCGCTACGCACGGATCGGGGGCCGGACGTCCTTCTACTGCGCGAACTGTCAGTCGTGATCATGGTGATCGTGACCTGAGCCCGCACGGGGCTCGTCTTTGCCCATTCAACAACCGGGTTCGCCGGGGTGACCGCAGCAGTTCTGACCCTTGCGCGCCTTGATCGCGTTGTTCTCGACGGCCTTGCGGCACCGCTCGACGAACGGCAGGTCCGACGTCCAGAAGTTGCGCAGCGATTGGCGGAACGATGGTCGCTTCATTCGTCTCCCAACGGCGACGGCCCGGCGATCGACACCTGGCCGAGCGGCGCCGCGCTGCGGCTGCCGGTCGGCTTGAAAGCCGCCTCCGGCGTCCCACGCTTGTAGGTCTGCTCCGCCTCTTCGGCGTTCCACGGCTCGACGCGGCCCTGGTCCATCCACAGCTCGACGTTGCGGGTACGACGCCGCTGCCGCTTGGAGAGACGCTCCATGAGGTCGTAGGCGGCCGGTTCTTCGGACGCGGGCCGGGTCTCGACCTTGCCCGCCTCCATCATCTCCTTCCACCACATCTCGCCGCGTTCGGTTCGGACGACGACCATGCACCACCCTTCCATCCCCAGACCACCGAGGGCGATGTCGGCGTGCTCGGCCGAGAAGTCGGGGCAGAACGGACAGCCCCAGTCGCGCGCCAGGGGCCGGCATTCCTTGAGTGAGATATCGACGTCGCTGCCGTCGTCCATCGTCACGATGACCTTGCCCTTGATGTTGATCTTCTCCACACGCGCCATGTCGATGCCGTATTCGCCCTGAAGCTTCTGTTCGAGGAAGGGTTTGGGAAGGAAGGTCTCCGAGCACATGAGACCGACGTTCAGCGCGATGCGGTTGGACCACTTGCGGACCCCGGCGTACGCCATCTTCGGTGCGGCCGTGATCTCGCACGACACACCCACGAGCGCGAGCTTGCGCAGGCGCTGCTCGAACGCGTCCTTCAACGCCAACGGCGTCGGGCAATACGTGTAACGAGATCGGCCCGTCGTCAGGACGTCTTCCCGCGTCTTGATCAGCTTCGGCTCGGTCATCTGCGTCCGCCCGTCGAAACCCGACACGACCGCGCCGTCCAGGGCGCCCGTCTCGAGTCCGTGCAGCACGAGGGCCGAAGAGATCCCGCCGTCTTGGGCGGCGGCTAGGACGGCGGGGTCGGAGGCCCGTGCGAGCACGACCTCGCGCGCGACTCCGAAGACCTCCTCCGGACCGCGAGTCCGCCCGAAGAGCTGCTCCTCGAGCTGCGGCCAGTTCCACCGCCAGATCCCCGCGTCGTGATCCAGGCGCGGGCAGGCCTGGGCGCACAGCGTGCAGCCCTTGATGCCGTGGGAGCAGTCGTCCGGCCGCTCCTCATCAGTCTGGAAGGGTTTCTCCCGCTCGAAGTCGTAATCCAGGACGTGGTGCGGGCACACGAGAACGCACGCCGCGCAGCTACAGCAGACGTCGGTCGCGACGATCTCTTCGAAGAGTTCTTTCCATTGACTCAAGCCGCACCATGCTAGTCGCCTCGTTACCGCAGGTCAGGGTGGTCGCTTACCAACCCGACGCAGCCGGAACCACCAAGCGGTCGATGGCGGCCAGCAGATCCCGGATCTCGTAGGGCTTCGCGAGGTACACCGCGCCCAACGCCTCCCCGGCCTTGATGTCCTTCGGCGCGGCCCGACCGCTCAAGAAGATCGCGGGAAGCTCTTTGGCGTCCTCGCGTGCGCGGAGACGCTGCAGGAGCTCGAGACCGTTCATCTTGGGCATCGTGACGTCGAGCACCGCGATGTCGGGTGCGCCGTCGTGCTCGACGATGAGGAGAGCTTCGTGGCTCGCCGCGGCCGTGGTCACTCGGTGCCCGTGCTGACGGAGCTGCGCTCCGATCAGCGTCAGCAGATCAGGGTCGTCGTCGACGACCAGAACTCGCGCCACAGCCCAACCCTCCTCCTACGGTGCCCCTTCCTTTCCCATCGGTCGCCTCGCGGCCTACCTGAGGCTGCGCTAGACGCGCGTCGCACGACCCGCCCAGAACGGCTCGCGCAGGTCGCGTTTCCGGATCTTTCCGGCTTCGTCCCGTGGGAATTCGTCGCGGAACTCCACGGATCGCGGCTTCTTGTAGTCGGCCAGTTGCTCGCCGTCGTTCAGCTCCGCGAACGTGACGACGCGGGTCGGGCCGCCGGGCGGGTCGTCGATCACCGCGGGTGGGTCGGGGCGTCCTTCGGCGTGCATGGCGAGTCGTCCATCACTTCTCCCTGGTAAAGCTTTCCCACAGCCGACGCTCGGCCCCCACGGTGGTCTCTCGGCCGTGGCCGGGCAGAACCCGCAGATCGTCGGGCAACGGTAACAGCCGCAACCTGACCGACTCGCGTAGCGAGCTTCTGCTTCCGCCCGGGTAGCCGGTGTGCCCGAGCCCGCCGCTGAACACGGTGTCTCCCGCGAAACAGAGATCGTCCACGAGGAAGCACGCGCTGCCGGGTGTGTGCCCGGGCGTGTGCAGGAGCGAGATCTGGAAACCCGCTTCCTCGATGTCCCCCGCCACGAGCCGGAGCCGCTCCGGCCGCAGGCCTCGCGATCGGCCGTACAGCCGCCCGGCGATCCGGAAGAAGGGAAGGTGCCCACCCGTCGCCGGGTCGCCGAACCAGCTCAAATCCGACGGGTGGATGTAGGCCGGGATCTCGTACCGATCGGAGAGTTCCCGGGCCGTCCAGATGTGATCGGGGTGCCCATGCGTGAGGACTATCGCCTGCGGCTCGAGGCCCTCGGCCGCCACGAGGTCGGCGATCTTGGCGGCCGCTCCGGTGCCGGCGTCGACGATGAGGGCCCGCCCGTCGCTGGGCGCGTAGACGTAGGCGTTGGAGCGTGCGCGGCCGTTCACGAAGCGCTCGAGGAGCACGCCGCAGTCTAGTGAGCTAGTGGGTCAAAAGACCTGGACAGGGGCGGTTTGGGAGCCGGAGACTGGCGGGAGTGAGCGACGCGCGCATCGTTACGCTCCTGTTCACCGATCTCGTGGGCTCGACCGCGCTCACGGAGCGTCTCGGCGACGACGTCGCGGAGGGCATCAAGCGGACGCATTTCCGCCTACTCCGCGAGGCCGTGCAAACGCACGGCGGCGAGGAGGTGAAGAATCTCGGGGACGGTCTCATGGTCGTGTTCAACTCCGCCGTCGAGGCCGTCGCGTGCGCCGTGGAGATGCAGCGCGGCGTCGAGCGGTACAACCGCCGGCCCGCCACGACGCAGCCGCTCGGTGTGAGGATCGGTCTCCATCTCGGCGAGCCGATCCGCGAGCAGGACGACTATTTCGGCGGCGCCGTCAACGTCGCGAAGCGACTCTGCGACGCCGCCGGCACCGGACAGATCCTCGCGTCCGATCTCGTCCGCGGACTCGCGCGTGCTCGGGCCGAGGTCGAGTTCCGACGTCTGGATGCGATCGACCTCAAAGGCATATCCGAGCCCGTCGAGCCCTTCGAGGTCGTCTGGTCGCCGGACCGCGGATCTGAACTGCCACTACCGGGCGCATTGACCGTGCCCGTTCGGACGTCGTACGTGGGTCGGCGCGAAGCGCGAGACGAACTCGCCGACGACTGGAAGCGGACCGCCTCTGGCGAGCGCACGGTCGTGCTCATCGCGGGAGAACCGGGCATCGGCAAGACGCGTCTGGCGACCGAGCTCGCCCGCACCGCGCACAACAATGGCGCCACCGTCCTCTACGGGCGTTGCGACGAAGAGGCGGTGATCCCCTACCAGCCGTTCGTTGAAGCCTTGGGGTTCTACATCGCACACGCCGCGACCGCGGACCTGCGCGAGCATCTCGGTGACGAGGGCGCAGATCTTGCGCGACTCATCCCCGAGCTTCGTAATCGCATAACCGATCTCGGCGAGCCGACGCAGACCGATCCGGAGGGAGAGCGCTACCGGCTCTTCCGCGCCGTCGGTCACCTGCTCACGCAGGCGGCTTCAACGGCGCCGACGCTCGTCGTCCTCGATGACCTTCACTGGGCGGACCGAACGACGCTCGCCTTGCTGAAGCACGTGATCCGCGTGACCGACGGAGCGCCGATCATGCTTCTCGGCACGTACCGGGACGTCGAGCTCGGCCGGCGTCACCCCTTCGCCGAGGTGCTGCACGACCTGCGCCGCGATCGCACGGCGCGACGGATCCTTCTGCGCGGCCTAACCCCGGAGGAAGTCTTCTCGTTCCTTGAAGCCGTGGCTGGATACGAGCTCCCGGAGACGGGCACGGGCTTCGCCGATGCCTTACACCTTGAGACGGAGGGTAATCCGTTCTTCCTCGAGGAGGTGCTCGCTCACCTCATCGAGAGCGGCCGCCTGTACCAGGACGACGAGGGACGGTGGACCTCCGACGTCTCCACCATCGAGGAGCTCGGCATACCCGAGGGCGTCCGCGAGGCAGTTGGCCGCCGGCTGGCGCGTCTGTCCGACGAATCAAACGACGCGTTGGCAGCCGCGTCGGTCGTCGGCCCGCGCTTCGGGTTCGCCGTCCTGTCGCGGATCGTCGAGCTCGGTGAAGACATCCTTTCACGGGCCCTTGAAGAAGCGCTGGGGGCTCAGCTCGTCGTCGAGAGCTCCGACACGTCGGGACCGGTGTATGCCTTCTCTCACGCACTCGTGCGCCAAACGCTCTACGACGAGCTGTCCCTCCCCCGCCGGCAACGCACACATCTCAACGTTGCCGAGGCGCTTGAGGCCGTGCATCCGGCCGATACCCCGCTCGGCGCTATCGCCACGCATTATCGAGCCGCAGGCGCCGCAGCCGATCCACAGAAGGCGATCGACTACTCCCTTTTGGCCGGCCAAAAAGCTGTGACCGTCTTCGCCTTCGAGGACGCTCTTCGTCACCTCGAGGCGGCCCGCGAACTGATGGAGGACACTCGCGCCGACCCGGCGATCATGGCGCGCCTGCTCGGCTACCTTGGTGATCTGCGCTACGCCACGGGTCTCGAGTACGAGAAAGGCGTCTCGGCCCTCGAGCGGGCTCTCGAGCTGTACAAGCAGATCGGCGACGATGTCCACGCCGCACACATCCAAGCGCGTCTGGGACGGAACCTTTCGAGTTTCGACGAATGGATGGACATCGATCGAGCGCTCGGCCATTTCCACGAAGCGCAGACCACATTGGCGGGACGAGACGATGCGCCGCTGGGCTACACCTATGTGGGCCTCGCCGGGACATCGCTTTGGGCGATCCGTACAGAGGAAGGGCTCGAAGCAGCTCAGCGGGCGATGGATCTGGCCGACAAGCTCGGACGCCAGACGTTATGGGCCAACGCCGCCGCCCTGGCCGGCTTCCACACGTGGGCGGCCGGTCACCCCGTCCAGGGGCAGGCGCTGCTCGAGCGGGCCTACGAGGTTGCGGATGCGCTTGACCATGCGGCGACGGCATTCTTCGCCGTCTGGATGCGGGCCGGGACGTCGATGATGATGGGAGATCCACGTGATTCGGCCGACTGGTTGGAACGCGAGCTTCCCCAGCCCCGACTCGCCCAGGCTCCTAATCTGCGATCTCAACTGCTGTTCGGGCTGACCCAGTCCTACTACCTCGCCGGTGACCTCGAGGCCCGGGCCCGTTGGCTGCCCGAGCTCCACGAGCCCTTCGAAGGCGTACGCGCGGTATCCGCGTGGATCGAGGGCAACTTCGAGCTCGCTCAGTCGCTAAATGAGCAGGGCGCGGGTGATGCCCGCCGCCGTGGGAACCGGTTTTTCCTCGGTACCTACCTGATGAACATGGGATACGACGCGTACATCCGGAACGACGTGGACACGTCCGTCGAGCATCATCGCGAGTGCGCAAACGTGGTCGAACAACACCTGCCGTGGCGCGCCTTCGTCGCAACTCTCCTCGCAACTTCGTTCTCGCAATCCGGACGGTTGCCGGAAGCCAATGCGGAGCTCGATCTTGCCCGAGCGACGATCCTGGTCCCCCGCGATTGGCGCAGCATGCCTGGATACATCCAAAAGGCGGAGGCATCCGTCGCCGCCGCCGAGGGTTCTTGGGAGAAGGCCGACCAGCTATTCGCCGACGCGATCGAATCGTTGGAACCGTTCAGCCGACACCACGTCGCCGACACGATGCTCGCGTGGGCGCGGGCGCTGCGCTCAGCAGGTGCCATCGACCGAGCGCGGGAGAAATACGACGAGGTGATCGAGATCCGGCAAGCAATGGGATTCGGCCCTCGGCACATCGAGATGCTCGCGGCGCAAAGGCCGTAACGTCGACAGTCGCCCGTCCCTATGCGCGCCGCTCCCCCTCGTCGCGCTTCTACCCGGCGCCGTGGGATCGAAACGACAGTTGCACGAGTAGGTCGTCCAGGGCGGGCGATTAGCATCGACCCATGCCCGTGGACGTTCCCGCTCCTACGCAGGTCCTGACGCTCGTCTTCCTCGCGTGGGCCGTCGGCACGGCCGCGTTCGCTGCGTGGACCCGGCTGTGGGGGGAGATCCAACCCGGACACTTCAAGGTGATCTGGCTCGTCACGGCGGCCCTCGCCGCCGCTGCCGGATTCGGCCACGCGCCCGCCTGGATCCTCACCGCCCTGTGTGCGGCCACGTTCGCGGCGATCTACGGCAAACGCGACAGAGAAGTCGGGATCGTCACTGCCGCTGCCGGCCTGACGATCCTCGGTCTCGGCAACCCCCCCTACGGCTTCGCGATCGCGGCCCTCATGGGTGCGGTCACCAACGCGATGCTCCTCGGTCACTGGCACCTGAACCAGCCGAGGCTCGGGACGAAACCCATCATCCGTCTGGTTTGGTCGCTCGTCGCCGGGCTCGTCGTGTTCGCCGCCGCGACCGCCGTGCTCGCGATCGGATCGGTCAGCGTTCGCTTGCTCGGAGCGGGCACGTCGGTGGCCTTCACGCTGTTCGCCGGCGTCCTGACGGCGATGGTCATCCACCTCGTGCGGACGCGCTCGATCATGTCCGCAACGGGGATCCTCTACCTGGAGATCCTGCTGTGCTTCGTCGCGGCCTTTACGGGGTCGCTTGCTGCACTGGCGCCGGCCTGAGCAGGGCCGAGCTGAACGTCGCCGCCCGCGCTTCGTCGAGCAGCTCGCCCAGCGCCGTCGCGTAGCCGGTGGCCTCCGGCGATTGGCGAAAGAACGCGTAGACGTCTTGTCCGACGCCGATCACGTCTCCGAGCATGTCGCCCCACACGATCAGGTCGGCGTAGGTGTAGCTCTCACGACGGAACCGGACGTACACGAACGGGAACTCCCAGCGATCGGCCAGCGCGCCACCCGGCAGCAGCCCCCCCGAGGACGTGCCGTCGAAGGACTCGACGATGACGGGGGCGGAGTTCCGCTCGGCCAGGAGCTCGAGCACCTCGGGACACGACCACGACGGGTGCCGGAACTCCCAGGCGGTGTGGAGGTCAGGCGGCAGAGCGTCCAGGACGGCCCGGACGCGGCCGACGTCGCAGCCGAAGGTCGGCGGTGTGGTGAACAGGACCGCACCGAGCCGGGGGCCGAGCGGGGCCAGCGTTTCGACGAATCGCGCCGCCCGCTCGGGCACGGCGAGCCGGTCCACGTGTGTGAGCTCTCTCGGTGCGCGCACGGAGACCCGGAAGGTCTCGGGAGTGACGTCGCACCATCCGTCGACCGTTGCTTCAGAGGGACGTCGGTAGAAGACCGAATCGAGCTCGACCGCGTCGAAGCGGTTGGCGTAGGCGGACAGCAGGTCGCCGGCCGATGCGCTCTGCGCCGGGACAGCGCCCCTCATCAGGGGTGAGGCAAAACCCGACGTGCCGACGTAGAAGTCCCCCACGGGACGACCATGGAACACGGGTTCGCCGCGAGGGTCAAGACCTGGCGTCTGACCTGCGAAGTGAACACGTGCGCGAGAGGCATGCGGCTGCAAGCGTTGTGCCACAATGCCTGCAGCGCCCACGTTCAGCCGGTGGACCGTCCGTCCCTGTGGCGCAGTGACTCCGTCGCCGTTTCCGCCAGCCTGAGCAACTCCATGGGGAGCGGGAAGATCAATGTCGAGTTCCGCTCGGCCGAGACTTCCACCATCGTGGAGAGCACCCGCAGCTGCATCGCCGAGGGGCGCGCTTCGAAGATGTCGGCCGCTTGCCCGAGCGTTTCGGCCGCTTCGAATTCTCCCAGTGCGTGGATAACCTTCGCGCGCCGCTCACGCTCCGCTTCGGCCTGCCGGGCCATCGCCCGCCGCATGGTCTCGGGCAACTCGACGTCCTTCACTTCGACGAGCGTCACCTTCACGCCCCAGGGGTTCGTGAGGTCGTCGATGATCCGCTGCAGGCGCTGATTGACATCCTCGCGGCTGATCAGGAGCTCGTCGAGATCGATCTGTCCGATGATCGATCGCAACGTCGTCTGTGCGACTTGGGACGTTCCGAAGAGGTAGTTCTGGATGTTCACGGTTGCCTTGACCGGCTCGATGACGTTGAAGTAGGTGACTGCGTTCACACGAACTGTGACGTTGTCTTTGGTGATGGCCTCCTGCGGTGGGATGTCCATCGTCACCGTCTGGAGGTTCACCTTCACCATCCGGTCGACGATCGGGATGATAAAGAACAGTCCCGGACCCTTCGCGCCCATCACGCGGCCGAGACGGAAGATGACCCCACGTTCGTACTCCTGGACGATCCGCACCGCAGACAGAAACAAGATCAGCACGACGACGCCCGCCGCGACGAATCCCCATATCGCTGCTTCGCTCACGAGCTCTCCTCCTCCTCGACGATGAGATCCAATCCTTCGACCGCCTTGACCCGCACGCGCTGTCCATCCTGGAGAGGCTCAGCGGCGCGCACCGTCCACCAGCTGCCTTCGAGAAAGACCTGACCCCGAGGACCGTCGGCTCGCCGCACCTCGGCGACGAGCCCTTGCAGAAGTCCCGACCCCGTGGCCGAATGCTGGCCGCGTGCGCGCCACACGAGCCGCCCCGCCAGCACCACGGCGCCACCGACGACGGCGACGGTGGGGAGGATGACGATGAGGTCCACCCCGATGTCGCCGCGCACGAGGAAGAGCCCGGACAAGACGAGCGACACCGCTCCCCCCGCGGCCAGCACCCCCACCCCAGGCACGAACAGCTCGGCCACGAACAGTCCCGCCGCGAGCAGCAGCAGGACGACGCCGACGACGTTCACCGGCAGGACGGCAAGAGCGAAGAACCCGAGGACGAGCAAGATCACGCCGACGACACCACCGAGCCCGATGCCGGGGTTGGCAAGCTCGTAGATGATCGCGAGCGTCCCCAGCGACAAAAAGAGGAAAGCGAGATTGGGATCGGCCAGTCGCTGGCGGACGCCCTTGACGAACCCCATCTCGTGGGGGACGAGCACGGCGTCGCGCATGCGCAGGGTCACGGTTTCGTCCCGGTCGAGGCGGACCTGCTGTCCGTCGAGCTCCGCGAGGAGCACATCCCGGTCAGCCGCAAGGAGATCAACGGCGCCGATGCGCACGGCCCGCGACGCAGGCTCGGAGCGTCCTTCCCGGACGATGTCGCGCGCGAACTCCGAGTCGCGATCACGCAGCTCAGCGATAGCGACGACGTACGCCGTCGCGTCGTTCACCACCTTGTCGCCCACTTCGCCGCCCTGGAGCGCCACCGGGGTTGCGGCGCCGATGTTCGTGCCAGGTGACATGGCCGCCTTGTGCGCCGCGAGCGCGATCACGGCACCCGCCGACGCCGCCCGCGCTCCCGATGGCGCGACCCAGACGATCACGGGGACGCGCGCGTTGAGGAACGACTGCACGATCTCGCGCATCGAGGTGTCGAGTCCGCCCGGCGTGTCGAGCTTCACGAGCAACGCTTCATGGCCGTCCCGATCGGCGCGTTCCACGGCTTCACTGAGGTACTCGGCCACGACCGGGGTGATCACACCACGTACCTCGGCCTGGAGAACGGTCGGACCGCCGTCCTGCGCGAACGCGGCGGGGATCGCCAGAAGGACCAGGGCCGCGCCGGCAGTGGCTACCGCTCGATGCACGAGCCGCGCAGCGCACACGACTTCATGGTTGCACAGCGCGACGATCGCAGGGCGATTACGTCAGGCGAACTAGAAGCCCGGCGAGATGAAGTCGCCGCCGCCCGCAGGCGGCGTCATGTTCTGCGCAGGCCCGTCCGCGAAGAACGGGAGCAACAGATCGCCCTCGCTGGAGCCCCGCGGTGCCACCGATGTCGTTGCCAGCGCCTCGGACGCACTCACCGGTGCGATCCAGTTGCGACGACGACGACGTGCGAACTCCATCAGCGACGCGCCGGCCAGGAGGCTGGCTGTACCGATGCCGCCGACCTCGGCTGCGTCTGTACCGGTCTTCGGCAGGGACTTGCCGCCGCCACCACCACCGTGCCCATGGCCGCCACTGCCGACCGGGAATACGACGTTTTGGTTCTGGCTCTGGTCCTGCGACTGGGTGTTGTCGCCGTCGCCGTCCGCGTCGATGTCGTCAACGGCGTCCGCGAGCTCGTCGAGGGCGTCCTGGATGTCGGTGAGGGTTTGGGTAACCGTGCCGGCTCCGGTCTGCGCTTGCGCACTCAACTGGACACCGAACACGAGCAGAAACGCGCTGCCGATAACGGCAACAACTCTGGCCCAAGTAGTCAAAACCTGCCCCTTCCCCTCCGACCCGATGCAGCAATATTGCTCCTCAGTGAACAACGGAGTCAAACCGAGCACACGAATGCACACGGTTCCCTTTGGCGTTGTGGAGATTACGCGAGTGTTATTCGTCCACAGGACGTCGACTGGGTGTGGGCTCTCTGCCTTGGTCCCAACCCGGCGCCAGCACCGGAGGCGAGGTGTAGGACTGACCCGGGGACGACGTGGGCACACGCGGCGGAAGTGAAACCGATTCGAGCCGCGGCGGCGATCCGTACCGTTGCTTCCTGGCCTGGCGTCCGGTCTTGCCGACCCGGGATATCGCGCTCGCGAGCCGGTGTTCCTGCCAGCGTCGGTAGGACACGAAGGTGAGAGCTCCGCCACCCAGCGCGAGGACGATCGCCCAAACGGCGAACCACACGTTCGTGTCATCGGCGGCGGGCTCGGGATCAGGCCGTCGGGCCTGGGCCGGCGCCGGGGTTGCCGCCATCTCGACCTGGCAGACCCCAGACGGGCCACCGGACGAGGCCTGGATCGTGGCCGGCCCCGCCGTCGTCCCGGAGGGCAGATGAAGCGCCGTCGGCTCGGATGTGAACTCGCCGGCATCGTTCGTGCGGAAACGCCCCAGCTCGGCCGTCAGGCCAGCCTGGCGAAACGTCACGAGGATCAACGTCCGGGCCGGGAACCCCGTGCCGCGCAGCACCAGCTCCTCGCTCGAGCGGAAGCTCGTTTCGGCGACACCCTCGCGGTTGAAGGTGCTGCAGGACGGACTCGTCAGGATGAAGCCACCCTCGCCGGGAGCGGTGGGGACCTGAGCCGCCGCCGGAAAGAGACCCGCCATAGGCACGGAAGCCACAACGATGATCAACAGCAGTCTCTTCATGAGCCTTCAGATCGGTGGACGACCGGTCATACCAATTGTGGGCAGACCGTCACCTCCGATTCAAGCACTCCCGGCCTTCGGGCCCCTTACAGACCCGCGACGGTGTGGCTGAACTGGGCGTTGGCCTGAGGCTCGCCTTCCAGGCCGTAGAGATCGGTCTCCTCGACGACGAGGTCGCATCGCGTGAGCGACCAGTTGCCCAGGCCCGGCGGGGTCAGCTGCGGGATCGTCCCGTTGAAGGAGCCGATCTGAGAGCCGTCGCCGTACAGCGCCAGCGCCGCACCCGCGCGCGCAACGCCGTCGCCACCCAGCGGGATCCCAGGGCCGATGGACAGGAACTCTCCTGTCTCGTTGAGCAGACCGCACGAGCTATCCCCGGGAGCCCCGATCATGAAGTCGGGATCGCCGTCGTCATCGAAGTCCCCGAAGGCGATCGCGCGTCCGAACTGGTCTCCCGCCTCGGCCCTCCGGTGCGTCCCGAGCGTGTCTTGGTCGATCACATAGGTGTTATCTGCGAGGTCGCGGAGACCGTCACCGGCGACACCGCCTACCACGAAGACCTGGCCGGCGCCTCCGTTCGCTCCGGGCACGCCGATGCCGAGCTCCCAGGCCGGGTCGATCACCGGCTGCCGGCCGAGCCGCTCGATCGGGTCGATGTTCTGGGCGTTGAGGGACTGGCCGAACCTCGCGTTCTCCTCGGCGGGCTCGTCCAGGTCGCCCAGACCGGGATGCTCGATGAAGTACTGATCCCCACCGGGCCCGGCCAACGGGTCGAGGCCGCCACCGTCGCGGTCCGGGTAGATGACGTTTACGCCCCCTTGGTCCTTGTGCTCGGCGTCCTCGCCCGGCACACCGATGGCCAGCGCGTCCACGTCTATGAGGTTCGGAGCGGATCCGAAGCGCAGTCCGGCAAAGTTCCCGGCCGCGAGTGCGCATCCATAAAGGTCGCCCGTCTCGTCGGCCCCCTGGACGTTCGGTGCGCCCTGGTGGAAGAACTGGTCGTTGGCCGTGAGGCCGGCCGACGAGCCGTAGACGACCTGGACGGCGCCCGTGTCGGCGCGGGTGCCGATGTCCTCCTGCGGAACCCCGATGGCAAGATCGTCGATGGGCTTGCCGCCGCTGGCGTCCCCGTTGAAGTTGCCCGAGGCCAACGCCAGCCCGAACATGTCGCCGGGCTCGGCGGCGTCGAGGAGTCCGTCTCGGCCTTGCACGAGAACCCGAGGGGATACGAACGCCGAAGCGGACAGTCCGCCTCCGCTCGAACGCGCACCCGGCTTGCCGTGCACGACGATCACGGCGCCGAGATCCTTGATGCGACCGACGTCCTCGCCCGGCCCACCGATGGCAAGGTCGTCGACCCCGTCGCCGTCGAAGTCACCGGCCGCCAGCGCCCACCCGTAGGAGTCGCCGGTCTCGTTGGCGGCAGGGAGACCGCGCCCCTGGTAGAAGAGCTGCGAGAAGCGCGTGCTGATCCCGTCCTCGGTGCCGTACAGGATGAACACTGCTCCAGACTGGGTCACGTTGTCGGCGGGCGCTCCGGGCGCACCCACGGCGAGATCGCTGAAGCCGTCGTCGTTGAAGTCGCCGGCGGCCATGCCCTTCCCGAACAACCGGCCCGCACCGAAGACCCACTTGAAGGCGGGCAGGCCGGCCGAGCCCGGTGAGAAGAACTGATCGCCCGTCGAGACCAGGCCTTCGTCCGACGCGCCGTACACGACATTGAGTGATCCAACGTCGGCTCGGCCGAACAGATCATCGAAGGGAGCGGCGATGGCCACGTCGTCGGCGCCGTCGCCGTTGAAGTCCGCGGAGGTGCTCGCGTCGGAGTGACAGTCCATCGCCGGACGGATCGCGCGCGGTGGCGCCGGGGTCGGTGTCGGGGTCTGCGCCGTCGCCGGGACGATGCCGGCCGCCGAGACCAGCCCCGTAACCAGGAGCGCGCAGCTACCTCTCAGGCCCAGGCGCATAGGTTCTCCCTTGGTTGCTCTGTTGAATACAGGCCCCCCCGCGGGGCCTACATGCTTCAACGCTCGGCCCCAGGCCGGAGTTCGATAGCTCCCGCCCCGCTCGTGGGCCATGTTTGTCCTATCGCCAGGGCTATGGGACGTCAACGACCCTGGCTGCGGGGGGCGTGTACCGTAGCCAGGTGGGCGACGCCAACACTTCCGCACCGGACTGGTTCTACACGGCGCTGGCGCGCGTACAAGCGACCGAAGCTTCGGTCGCGGTGCTCGGGTGCGGGTACGTCGGCCTCACCCTGGCGCTCGAGTGCGCACGGGCCGGCTTCACAGTGCTCGGCATCGAGACGGATGAGGGCCGAGCCAAGGATCTGCGCGCGGGCGCCAATCCCGTCCCCGACGTCGAGGTGCCCGAAGGAGAGCTCGTCGCCCTGCGGGAAGCGGGCACGCTGTCGTTCGCGACATCCCTGGAGAAGGCGTGCGACGTCTACGTCCTGTGCGTGAACACGCCTTTGCGCGATGGTTCACCCGACCTCCGCTATGTCGAGGCGGCCGGCGAATCGGTCGCGCGCGTCCTCGCCTCGGGTGCCCTCGTGGTGCTCGAGTCCACGACCTACCCGGGAACAACCGAGGAGCTCCTGCGTCCGCTGCTCGAGGAGGCGTCCGGGCTCGAAGCCGGCCGCGATTTCGCCATCGCCCACTCCCCCGAGCGGATCGACCCGGGGAACCGTGAATGGGGGATGCGCAACACGCCGAAGGTCGTCGGCGGACTCACCCCCTCGAGCACGGAGCTCGCGGCGGCCTTCTACGCCGGCGTGTGCAGCAGCGTCGTGCCGGTCTCCTCACCGCGAACGGCGGAGATCACGAAGCTGTTCGAGAACACGTACCGCGAGGTCAACATCGCCCTCGCCAACGAGATGGCGATCGTCTGCCACGACTTCGAGATCGACCCCTGGGAGGTGCTTCGGGCGGCGGCCACGAAGCCGTTCGGATTCACCCCGTTCCGCCCCGGGCCCGGTGTCGGAGGTCACTGCATCCCCGTCGACCCGCAGTACCTCGCGTGGCGAGTGCGCGGGAAGGTGGGACGACAGTTCCGCCTGCTCGAGACGGCCAGCGACGTCAATCAGCGCATGCCCGTCCACGTAGCACAACGGGCGGCCGAGATCCTCAACGACGAGGGCAAGGCGCTGCGCGGTGCGCACGTCCTGCTGCTGGGCGTGTCGTACAAGGGCGGGTCGGGGGACGTTCGAGAGTCGCCGGCGCTTCGCATCGCCGACCGTCTCGTGACTTCCGGTGCCGACGTGGGGTACCACGATCCGTACGTGCCGCAGACGGCGATCAACGGTGTCATCTACGACTCGCAGCCCCTCGATGACACCCTTCTTGCGTCGTCGGACCTCGTGATCGTGCTGACGGACCACCCGGACATCGACTACAGGCACGTGCTGGCCACGGCTCCCGCCGTGTACGACACACGGGGCGTCACGTCGATGCTCGCTGCGGCCCCGGGTCACCGGCTGCACCGGACCTAGCGCCGGCGCTAGCCGCCGGTGAACCGGCGGTAGAACAGCGGATCTTCGACGATCTCGCGGAAGATCTGGGCGCTATGACGTTCGTTCTCGGCCGCGGCACGGCGCGTGACGAGGCCACGAAGTCGCTTCGGTAAGAGGCTCCATAGCCACCCACGTCCGCTCGACGCGCGGAGGGTGTCGGCCCTCGACCACGCACGCCGGAACCCGGCGCCGTGATGGTAGACGAGGTCGTCGTACACCGCGAAGAAGACCGGGTGCAGATCGACCTTGTTGGACCGCAGCATCGGGTACCAGGTCGACCCACTCTCGCTGAGCGCCCAGAGCAGATTCCCTCCGACGTCGTGGACCGTTTGTCCGCGGTCGTTCTTCCACCCGCGTGTTTCCTTCCAGTCACCGCCGATGGCCTTCCAGAACCCCACGGTGGTCAGGCAGAAGGATGGATGCGGCTGGATGTCTCCGTCGTTCTCACGCCGTTGGATGGCGGCCAATGGGAACGTGCGTAGCTTCTCGCCGCCGAAGGCCACGACGTCGGCGACGGGGAACGCGTCCCCGTCGATGAACAGCAGCCAGTCGTCGGGTCCGTCGGCGTTGAATGAGGCCACGTCGGCCAGCAGGTTCAGCTTCACTGGATGTGAGGCGATCGGCTCCGTGGAGGAATAGAAGAACTTGATCCGATGCTCGTCGGGCACGCCGTTGAGGAACGCATAGACCCGGAACGGCTCCGTGAGGTGGGTGGCCAGGTAACGCAGCTGTACGTCGATCCAACGCTCGTCTTCCCAGTGAACGGTGAGGACGTGAATCATTCCGACGTCACTCCACCACGTCCGCTGCCGCGCGGTCTATGCCACGCTCGCGGTGCGCGCCGACGTTATCTGTCGGCGATCGCGGCGACCTCGCGTGAATCGCGTTCGGCGGGTCGCCATTCGGGGAGGCGCAGGAAGAGCAGGAGCGTCATGACGCCGGCGCAACCGACGAGCACCAGGATGGCCCAGCCCGTCACACGCGGAACCGACGCGATCACAAGGGCCATCCCTCCGAGCGTCGCCTGCGCGACAAAGAGGAACGGCGCGACGGCCCGAACGCCGAAACCTGCGGTGTGCAACCGGTGTGTCATGTGGTCGGTGCCACCTATAGCGACCCGCTGCCGTCCTCGCAGGCGCGAGATCGTCACGAGGGCCGTGTCAAAGAGCGGAACGGCGACGGCCAGTACCGGAAGCGCGAAGCCGAGCGGACGTTTGACGGGCGGTTCGAGCATCAGCCCCAGGGCGGCCACCCCGAATCCCAAGGCGAGGGCTCCCGAATCGCCCATGTACAGCCGCGCCGGGAAGAAATTGTGAGCGAGGTAGCCGATACAACCTCCTGCCACAGCCAAGGCGAGAATCACCAGCACACCCTGGTTCGAGACCGCGCCCAGCGCCGCGATCGTGAGGCTGGAGGCCAACGCGACCCCGGCCGAGGCCCCGTCCATGTTGTCGAACACGTTGAAAGCGTGCGTAACGACGACGAACCACAGCATCGTCAGAAGTGCGTTGGCCACCGTGCCCGCCGCGCCGTCGGCAAAGACATCTGCGCGGAGGCCGAGCATCCACGCCACCTCGGCCACAGCGGCCGTGGCGAACAGCCTGGTGCGTGGCGTCAGTCCCCGCAGGTCGTCGACGAAACCGACGGCGCCCATGCCCAGTACCCCGACCGCCGCGCCGACGAGCTTCCCGGACCCGAGCGCGCCGCGGGCACCGACGAGGACCCCAGCCGTCATGCCGGCGAAGAGCGCGAGACTGCCGAGCAGCGGGGTCGGCCGCGAATGGACCTGCCACAGCCGGGGGACGGTGACGATGCCGATCCGGTGTCCGGCCGCGCGCGCCGCCAGGCCGAAGGCGAGGCTGGCCAAGATGGCCGCGAGCGTCGCCGGGATCAGGTAGTGCTTCCAGTACGGCCCGAAGGTGATGACGTCGACCGGATCGGGCCCCGCCACGAGCGGGCGCCAGGCCCGCCAGAGGCCGGAGGCCACAGAGATGGCGATCGTGAAGGCCAGAGCCACGGCGAGCGGGTAGGAAAGGCTGTGCCCGTCGGGGATGTCGGCGCCAAGCGTCGCCTCACCCGAACCCGACGTGCTGTCGATCATCACAGGTTTCATCGCTCGTCGATTGCCTAGCTTGGGGATGGATCCGAGACTAGCCACCGCCGGTACTTACGTTGCGGCCCTAGGGTTCTTACGCTACCCGGTTGCCTCAAGTGGTAACCGGATGATGTTACCGATACAGGTCGGTGCCGGCTACGGTGCGTGAACTCGCTCTCAACGGTACCAGTTGCCCCAAGAGCCACAACGACGTACAGTACGTCGCGTAATGACCCGCCTGGGACGGCTGGCCGCCGTCACATCCGTTCTGCTCGGCTCGGTACTCCTCGTGCCGGGTGCTGCCTACGCCGACCACTGTGAGCCCATCGACAACCCCGACCCCATACCCGGCCAGAACCGCGACTATTGCCACACGCCCGAACCGACAGATGAGCCCGACCCGACCGCGACGCCCAGGCCGACCGTCGCCCCGACGCAGGCACCGCCCGCCGCCACTCGGCGCCCGGCGGCTCCGGCTCCCGTCACCCGGAACACCCCGGCCCCCACCGTCATCGACAACGTCGAAGTGCCCACGACGGAGCCGTTGGGCACCCCCGAGATCATCGTCGAGGGCCCGATCGCCGACGACCAGCCCCTCGACGTGGCCGAGCCGTCGGCGTCGGCGTCCAGCTGGATCTTCGGATTCATCGTGGGCCTCCTCATCGGAGGCTTTGCCGGACGCGCCTCGTGGGGCCTTCGGCGCCGCCGCCGGCAGCAGATCTTCGGTTAGTTAGAAGATCCGTCCCAGCAGGTCCCGGGCTATCCGCCAAGGCTCCAGCACGACCTTGTCGAAAAGCCACGCCCTCTGAGTCTGGACGACGCGCACGTCCATGATCAGGTCGGAGCTCAGGTCCCCCACAAAAGAGGTCGCCCCTTCCAGCCGCCACCCATCGGGCACCGCGATCGCCACCTCGAGGAAGTCCGGGTTCACGACGGCCTGCGGCAGCACGTGCAGACGGAATGAGCGCTCGTCGGCTGGCCCCTCGAGCGCTCGAGGCAACGTCGAGAGCATCCGTATCTCCTTCGACCCGCCCGCTGTGACGTCGACGGTCGTTCGGTAGCCGCGTAGCGGCCCTTCGGGCCCTTGCATCGCCTCCGCCTGCTTGCCGTCGACCTCGAGCGATCGGAGCGCGTCGGTAGGGGCTCGGACGAGGGTCACGTTCTGTCTGTTCGTCCCACGATCGAGATCGCCGACCTTTGCACCGATGACGTAATCCGGCAATCCGGAACGGGGCGCCGTATTCCGGATGTCAACGACGAGCTCCGTGGACGCCGAACCACTTCGCGGATCGAGTTTCACCTCGTAACGCATCGTGCGCCGCAGGAACCAATCCCCCTTGTTCCCGGTGGCGTTCTGCGACACCAACGACAGCACGTCCCCGGCCCCCCGAGCGCGATCGACGTCGCCGGCGAGCCCCAGCTCGGTGAAGGTCGCCTGATCTTCCGAATGGGACGAGTACATACGGAAATGGCCCGCACGGACCGCGGCATCGAACGTCCCGAACGTCTCGGGCCGGAAACGGACGTCGACGGTGACCAGGCGATCGAACGTCGTTCGGACGAGCTCCGCGAAGAAGTCCTCGCGGGCCTGGTTGTTCCGGATACGCAGATACACGTCGTGCTGGGCGATACGCGAGACGTTGTCGGCATCGATGGATTCGGGCCACGACGGGATGGTGATCGGCCCGGTCGCCTTCAGGACGGCCGACAGACCGACGGGGTCCACGCCGATGACGCCGTCGATCGTACCGATGGCCCGACCGGCGGTTTCGGTGATGAGCTTCCCGGCCGTCGGGAAATCTGCGGTGAGGTTGATGTTCTGGAAGATCTCACCCGAAGATCGGAAGTCGGCCGGGAACCAGTCCGGATACGTCACGCCCGATTCACCCGGTGGTGGAAACAACTCCGTCGGGCGGCCCGACACATCCTCGAGATCGAGGTCGCCGTCTTCGGCCTTCAGCACGGTCACGAACCCGATGAAGCCCCCGGAGCCTCTGAGCTCGGAAAGATTGGAGAACGCGATGAGATACCTCTTGCTGGTGCCGTCGGCCAGCATGCTCGGCAACGCCTCGAGCGCCTTCTGGCCCTTCAGCATCCCGTCCACTGCGGCGGGCAAGATCTCGATGGCCTCTTCGCGCGCCTTGGCCAGTGATCCGACCACCCACCCCGTCGGCATGCGTCTGAGCTCCCCGGCGATATCGGTTGCCGCCGCAACGCTCCCGCCGAACGCACCGATCGCCTCCCGCACAGCGTCCAGATCCACTCGGCCCCGCTCGAGCTTCAGCTCGCGCTGAGGCAGCTCGTTCATCGCATCCGCGGCTGCGCGTCCGGCTTCTGCGACACGTCCGCCGATGAGCGCAAGCGAGTGGCCCACGACGACGTGTCGGTTCGCTACCGGCACGAGACGCACAGGCCAAATGAGTGGCGACGACAAACGACGCTCCGCCGACCTGAACAGCGTCTGGGCACGCAAGAACTGTCGTCGCGCAGCTGCCGCATCTCGATCCAGGAACGCATCGCGGGCGGCCGTCAGAGCTGTTCGGCCGTCACGCGCCGCCCGAAGACCACTCGGGCCGGCGTACACGGCCGCGAAGATCGCCGCGAGAACCAGGAAAACCGCGACGGCGAGAACGGCTATGAGGGCACGCCTGAAGAATCTGCGTGTCCTTCTCGAAACGCGCCGGCCGGCCGAAACCTTGCGCCGTCCTCGCATCGTGGGAGGAGCGGCCGGCGGAGGAATCAGGTCAGGTGGTACCCCGGACGTCAGTCGTCCCAAGTCTCAGCGCTTGCAACGTCGGCTTCGGTCACAGACGGCTCGACGGACGCGCGCTGTGGCCGTACGGGGACGAACCCCGTGGTGTCGATATACGGAACGTCCGGCGCCGGCAGCGCCGGCGGCTGATCCCCACGCTTCCTGAAGCGAGCACCAACGACACGCAGCGGTTGTGCGCGAAGTCCGCCACGACGCGCAGCGAACACCAGCGCCGTACCCAGACCGACGAGGGCCAGAGCCCACAAGATCAACATGATGATTCCGGTACCCGTCCTCGGTAGCACTCCGCCGCCACCGCCACCGCCGCCACCGCCGTTCGTGGTGTCCCTCGCGTTCGTCACTGCGCCCCCGCCCCCGCCACCGCCCCTCGTTGATGCGTCGACGATGAGGATCGGGCAGAAGAACTCGACGTTACCGACCGTGAACACCGGGATGATCTGGTGGGGGCCGGGAGTCATGTGCGGTGAGAGCCGGATGACGGGCGAGAGGAACGATCCGTCGGCGTTGGCGGCGAAGCCCGGATGCAGATTGATGCGATGACTTTGGCCATCGACCTCGATCTCGGATCCGCCCTCCGTGCATCCCGGTCCACCCTGCACCCTGAACGTTCCGAGATACGGAAGCACCGTGCGGCCTCCCTGCGTGCCGCTGCCGCCGATCAGGCTGTGACACTCCGGATTCAACGGAGCAGGCGGGTACTGCGCGATGGCGGGCGCTCCCATAACGGTGACGAGCGCGACCGACATCACCAGGACGGCGAGGCGGTGAGTTCTACCCATGTCGTTGAAGCGTTTCCGCTGTTTCATGTTCGCCGACCTTCGGAGACCGATGCCCGTAGGAGTAGTACCCGTATTCGTATGCCGAGTCTCCTACGCGCAAGAAGTTCAGGGCCACGCCCAAGAGGCGGCCACCGGCGCGCTCGACGACACCGGCGCTCTCAACCAGCCGACGACGATCCGTCTTGCCCGCTCGCGCCACCATCACCACCCCATCGCACCGACCAGCGAGCGTCGCGGGGTCGGCCACGGGGGCCAAAGGCGGCGAGTCGATGATCAGCACATCGAACATCATTCTGAGCTTGGTTAGTACATCAAGCAACTGCTCGGATCCGAGAAGCTCGACGGGATTGGGCGGTATCGCCCCTGCCAGCAGGATCGACAGGTTGCGGGTCTCCGTGTGGAGGATCGCCTCCTCGAGCGGGACGCTGCCCACGATCACCGTCGTCAACCCCCGCGTGCCGTACATCCCGAAAACCCGGTGCAGGGACGGGCGTCGCAGATCGGCCTCCACGAGCAGCGTCCGGAACCCTCCGAGGGCGTAGGCCGAAGCCAGGTTGAGGGCGACCGTCGTTTTGCCCTCCTGGGCCACCGATGACGTTACGAGCATCACCTTGATCGGCTTCTCGACGCCGAGGAACCCGATGGACGTGCGGAGCTTACGGAAAGCCTCGCCACCCGCACCTTGGGTGTCGCGCTCGAGATGGACCTCCTCGCCTGCGGTGTCCAGGGTTGGGATCGCTCCGAGGCTCGGGAGCCCGAGCCGTTCGAGTTCCTCGCGACTCTTGACGCTCTGATCGAGGTGGTCGACGAGGAAGGCAAGCCCGCCGCCGGCGAGCACCCCGAGAACGACGGCCAATGCCATGTTTCGGACGGGATTCGGGGCGATCGGCCTGCCCGGCGCGACGGCCGGATCGATGATCGACACCTGGATCGCCGGCTGGGCATTCGGCTGCGGTGACGACTCGAGCTGATCGATCTCGGACGCGAAGGCCTTAGCGACGGCGTTGGTCACACGCTCGGCGACGACCGGATCGCTGGCCAGGTAAATGATGCGTATGACCTGGGTATCCACCACCGGCAGGGCCTCCAGTCCGCTAACGATCTCCCCGGGCGTCTGCTCCAAACCGCTCTCGGAGATGGCCCGCTGTGCGATGGAGCGTGAATCGATGATCTGCGCGTAGCTGCGCACCAGGTCGTCAGAGAGGTTGGTCACCACCGCGCCGAGCTGCAGGGCCGCCGTGGAGATCTGGCGTTGTCCGATGAACAGGCTGGCCTGGGCTTGGTAGACCGGAGTCGTGGCGACCGTAACGAACATGCCGATCGCGACGGTGCCGATCAGGCCGGAGATCAGCCACCATTTCCGCTTGAGGAGCAAGCGAACATAACCGCGGAGATCGAATTCCATACCGAAGCTTAGCCCCTTAAAACTGCTCTCACATGCGTCTGCACCGCTCGGCCACGCGCAACATCGCGTGGAGCGGCCGAGGGTTTCGCCGGCGGGTGCTCCGGGGGGCCCTGAGCGGGGAGGGGGGCCGGTTGAACGTCTCCGGACCCGATGACGACCCCGAGAACCCCCGGGGTCGTGGACTCCCCCGGAGCACATGCCGTCCAGCGAACTTGAGCGGTGAGCTCGCTCCAAACCTCCTGCTGAGCATTGCCTAACCTCGTCCAGGAATACGCGGGGTCGGGCGCCTTCTTACGGTGCGCGGGGTTCGCCGCCCAAAAGCCCCGCGATCATGGGTCGATATGATGCTCACGATGCGGGACTCACGAGTCCCCAGCCGTTCGTCGAAAGGGTCGCGGTGACGGCCGACTACCTCCCCGACTTCCTGATCATCGGCAGGCCGAAATGCGGCTCGACGTCGGTCGCGAGGTGGCTCGCAGACCAACCAGAGGTCTGGTTCTCCAGCGTGAAGGAGCCACGGTTCTTCAACCGCCAGGAACAATGGGAACGCGGCCTTGACTGGTACCGTTCGCTCTTCGATGGGGCTCGTGATGGTCAGCTTCTCGGCGAGGCGACCGTCGGCTACACCAACCCGCACATCGCGGCCGTGGCCGCCGAACGCATCGCGACGACCGTTCCCGACTGCCGCTTGATCTACCTGATCCGGCACCCGGCGGATCAGATCCGCTCCGCATATCGTCACCTGCGAACGTCCAGGACGGAACCGGGCGCTTCCCTCGCCGAGGCGCTCACCCGGCCCGGAAGCGACTACGTCGCGCACGCGATGTACTACACATGCCTGGCCCCGTACCTCGACCGTTTCGACCGCGAACAGATCCTCGTGGTCCGGATGGAGGATGTCGTGGGGGCCGGGGGCGGATGGGACGCGATCATCGCGCACCTGGGGCTGTCGGCCCGGCCACGGCCCGACGGAGCCTTCAACGTCTCCTCCGAGAAGGGTCTGCAATCGCGGATGCAGCGCGTCGTCGGCGCCGTGGACGCCGGGGGCTTGCGATCGCGCCTCCCGAGTGGTGTCCGGCGGGTCGGCAGACGCCTCATGTGGCGCCGAGGAGCCCGGTTTCGGCGAATGCTGGGCGCTTCCCGGGGGCCCATCCCGGAGGGGGTCCTCGAGCCCGTCTGGCAGGACATCGCACGACTCGAGCAGTGGCTGGGACGTGTGGAACCGCTGTGGCCGGATCGGGTCGCCTCGATCGCCGACCGGCCGTAGCCCTCATTTTGAGTTTCCCGTGGCGGCGCGGGCGGCGTACACTTTGGCACTACGTCCGAGCGGGCGAGGGGACGCTGTATTGGGCAGCCAAGGACGTTGTCTGGAAGAACGACGTGAGAGTGAGGCCGGTGAAGACCTCGCGGCGTCGTACGCAACCCTGTTCCGCGAGCTGACGTCGGTCTTCCGCGCACGCGGTCTCGGGTCGGACGAAGCGGGCGATCTCGCGCAGGAAACGCTCGTGCGCACGTTCGTCCACTTGAAGCGCCACGGGAAAACGCAACCTGACCTACGGCCGTTGGCCCACACGATCGCGCGGCGTCTGTACGTCGAGCGCGGCCGTCGATCGCGGCCGCAACTCGTCGAGCTCCCGGAAGCCGAGTACCTCGTCGATCCTGCACCCGAGCCGATCGATCACGTCGTGAGCGTCGAGGAGCGGCAAGACGTGCGCGACGCTCTCGCGTCACTTGCACCGCGCCATCGCCGCGTCGTCTCGATGTGGATGGGCGGACTGCGGCCGGCCGAGATCGCTCGGGAGCTCGGGATCAAGCGGAACGCGGCGGATGCGCTGCTGCACAGAGCGCGTCGCCAGCTCGCCATGAAGCTCGACCCGAGCAAGGTCACGTTGGGAGTGCTAGGCATCTTCGTTTTGCGTCTTCGCGCAGCGTCGCGCCGGATCGTCGACGGCGTTCTCGGTCTCGACCCGTCGGGATCGTTCACACAGGCAGCGTCGGGTCTCGCAACGATCGGGATCGCCGCCGTGCTCATCAGCGCGGCGCCGAACACGGGGACACACTCAACGCTGACCCCGGACGAAGTGGACTCGAGTACTTCGGCGGTCGTCAAGGGCGTGGAGGAAGGCGCAGGATGGATCGCCGGCCAGACGTCCGATGAGCGAGTCACTTCCCCGGCAACCGACGTCCCGGCTGCCCTTCGCGAATATCGACTTCGCGGGAGCAGGCAGATGACGAATCCGACTACCGGCAAACCGGGACGGCTCGGCATCGACGTGGTGTACATCCCGGAGGAGCAACCAACGCTCGTCGACGAAGTCCTCGAGCCGACGATGCTCTTCGGGTGCCGCGCCCGCCTCCTCGCCTGCCAGCCGGAGTAACCGATGGTCAAGAGGATCCTCATCAAGCTGATGATCGTCGTGGTCATCGCGTCCGGAGTGGTCGTGGGCACCGGCTCAGGAGCGAACGCCGACCTCTGCCTCTACGTCTGGACGATGCGCCCCAAGCCGACGCCTATCTGTTTGATAACCGCGCAGTAGTGACGGCGATAGGCCGTCGTCTGACCCGCACCGGGCGACGCGTCAGACGCGTTTGTTAGGTTGATGGTGGGTTCAGCGAGCAAAGCCGAGCGTCCGATTCTCAAGAGCATGTCTTCCTCGTTTGGTCGACGGCGCACGTCCGCCGTAGCAGCGGCCGTTCTCGTGCTCGCCAACGTCATCGGCTTCGGCGCCTACTTCTCGCGCCGCCCGCCCGAACGGCCCCATGTGGTCCTCCCTACTACGGCGGCCACACCCTCGTGGCGCCTCGAAGCCAGCTCGGATACGCCGGACCCGACGAGGAGACCGAACGGGCGCACGCAAGTAGAAGGCGCCACGGCTGCGGCCCCCGTGGACTCGGGGGAGATCGTCACATCGGAGTTGCTCCGTGCGGCGAATCGATCGCCCTGCGCACCGGATCCGAGCTCCAAGGCCGACGTACGGCAATACGGCGCGAAGGGCAACGGACGGACCGACGACACCGAGGCCATCCAGAAGGCCAACGATGCCGTCGCGAAACGCGGTGGGGGCCGGGTCGTGTTTCCCCCCGGCGTGTATCGAGCCATGGGCGTTCAGCAGGACTCCTGCACTGAGTTCACCGGCTCGAAATACGCCACGCTCCTCCACCCGGACGGGACCTCCCCGGCCGCCATCATCGAAGGCAGGCTGAGGTCGACCACCGGATCGATCGCTCGCAACTCACGTGTGCTCACCGTCGAGGCGACTCGAGGCATCAGGCCCGGCGTCCTCGTCGCGATCCAGGCGGCCGACGGGAGATCCCGGCTGCAACGAACCAAGCTGAGCTCGAGCCTAACGCCGTACGTAAAGACGATCACCGTGCAGAACACGAAGGGCCTGCAACGAGGCTGGAGGAGTTACCTCTACGTCGAGAACGAGGTGATCTCGTACGACGGGATCAGTGGCAACAACCTCCTCAACGTACAGCGCGGCCTCTTTGGAACCCCGCAGACTCACCACAGTGCCGGGCGCGTGGTGGCCCAAGCCCAGCGGAAGTACGCCGTGGTCGTGCGCGTGACCGGAAAGCGGATCACGCTGGATCAGCCATCGAGCGTTCGCGTCCAGAACGCAGACGTGAAGATCGGCGCGCTGGGAATGTCCGTCGTCGGGCTGACCTTGGATGGACATCGCCGTCCACCGGGTGTAGTCGATGCGAACCCGCTCCCGCTCTCCTATCAGCTATCACGTTGGGTAACGCTCCGAGATTCCACGATCAAGAACGGTGATCACGGCGGCGTCCGATTCGACATGGGTACCCGCGACTCGCTCATCGAAGACAACACGTTCATCGATCACGGCGACGCCGGGGACGAGATGGGTTCGGCGATCTGGCTCTTCCGGGGAGCTACGAACAATGTCGTCCGCGGCAACACGATCTCAGGACAGACGTTCACCGGCGTGACGGTGGACGATCGCACGATCCATTCGACCGAATTCGACGCCGAAAGCAACGGGAACACCATCGAAGACAACACGATCGACATGCCATCGTTCGCTCCACCGAAGAGTGCAGCGATCCTCATCATCGGTTCGTCCGGTTGCCGGGTGATCAACAATGTGACCAGCAACGCCACAACCGGCGTGATGGTAGCTCGGAGTGCCCAGGGGCCGATTGCCAGCGTGGCTCACCAGAACAGTGTCCGCGGCAACGTTCTCGTCGGGCACAAGGTCGCGATCAACGTGTCGGGCTCGGACAACGATTTCGTGGGCAACGAGATTCGTGAAGCCCAGAACGCCTGGAAGAACTCCGGGCAACGCAACCGCTTCATCGACAACACGGTCATCTCGTAGGACACGCTTAGCACGGGAGTTCGCTGACCGATGAGCTCGATCGTGGCCCTGAACGTCGCGGGAGCTCGTCCGAACTTCATGAAGCTTGCCCCCGTGCACCGGGCGATGACGGCCACGGGTGCCATCCGCCCGGTCTTCGTCCACACCGGCCAGCATTACGACGAGAACCTCAGCCGGATATTCCTGGACGAGTTCGATTTGCCCGATCCCGACCACGACATCGGGGCCGGCTCCGGCACACACGCTGAACAGACCGCCCGGGTGATGCTCGGGATCGAGCCGATCATCGCCGAGGTCCGTCCGGATGTCGTGGTTGTGTTCGGCGATGTGAACTCGACGATCGCGGCGGCGCTCGTGGCCGCGAAGATGGGAGTCCAGGTTGCTCACGTGGAAGCCGGTTTGCGGAGCTTCGACCGAACGATGCCCGAGGAGCTCAACCGTCTCCTCACCGATGCGCTGGCCGATCTGCTCTTCGTTCCCAGCCGCGACGCCGTCGCAAACCTCGCCAGGGAAGGTGTTCCCTCCGATCGCGTGTTCCTGGTCGGCAACGTGATGATCGACACACTCGATCGCCTACGGCCGAGGGCGGAGCGTTCGACGATCCTCGACGAGCTCGGCGTTCGCGACGGTGGCTACATCGCCGCGACGATCCATAGGCCGTCCAATGTCGACGACCTCGACTCGATGACGACGACGTCGACTGCGCTGTCGGATCTCGCGGCGTTCGCGCCCACCTTGCTCATCGTGCATCCGCGCACGCGGAAGAAACTTCAAGACCACGGCCTTGAGCGCGCGCTTGAGGCCGCCGGTGTCCGCCTCCTCGATCCTCTCGGTTACGTCGACTTCCTGCGCCTGCTCATGGGAGCGGGGGCCATCTTGACCGACTCGGGCGGGATCCAGGAGGAGGCGACGGTTCTCGGCGTCCCATGTATCACGTTGCGAACGACGACGGAACGGCCCGTCACAATCGTCGAGGGAACGAACCGTCTCGTCGGCACCGATCCCGCGCTCGCCGTCGCCGCGGTCCGCGAGGGGTTCGAGTCGGAGCGTCTCCCCCGCCGCCCGGAGCTCTGGGACGGTCTTGCCGCCGAACGTATCGTCGACGTACTGGTCGATCGCCTCGGCGCGTGAGGATCCTCGTCGTCTCCCAGTGGTTCCCTCCGGAGCCCGGTGGCGGCCCGGCGCGCTTCCTCGAGATGGCAAAGGTGTGGCTGGACCTCGGTCACGACGTCCAGGTGATCGCCGGCATGCCGAACTGGCCGACGGGACGCATCCACGACGACTATCGGCGCCGGCTATCGGTCCGCGAAAGGTACGACGGCGTGCCCGTCGTGCGCACGCCTGTCCTGCGTACCCGCAACGAAGGTGCGATGCGCCGTCTCGCCAACCACGGCTCATTCGTGCTGTCGGGCTCGGTCGCCGGACTGAGAACCGCGGGACGACCAGACGTAGTGATCGCCACGTCGCCGCCGCTCTTCGCTCCGCTGGCCGGACTGCTCGTGGCGCGACGACATCGCATTCCCTTCGTACTCGACGTCCGCGATCTTTGGCCGGACGCGATCTTTGCGTTGTCCGACATGGACAGCCGGCCCGTGCGCGGAGGATTGCAGTACCTGGAGCGGATGCTCTACCGCCGCTCGTCGGCCGTCGTCGTGGTCACCGAAGGATTCGCGCAGCCGGTGCGAGACCGGGGAGCGGCACGAGTCGAGACGATCCCCAACGGCGTCGACCTCGAAACCTTCGCGCCGGGGCCGCCCGACCCCTCAGTAAGGCGCAACCTCGGATCCGACGACGAGCTGATCCTCTTGTACGCGGGAACGCTCGGCCTTGCCCACGGGCTCGATACCGTTCTCGAGGCCGCCCGGCGCCTCGCGGGAACGCGTGCTCGATTCGTCTTCGCCGGCGAGGGCGCCGACCGCCCGCGGCTCGAAGAGCTGGCGGCCGCCATGGGTCTGGGCAACGTAACGTTCCTACCCTTGCAGCCGCGAGAGCGGATGCCGGACCTGTACCGCGCGGCCGACGTCTGTCTAGCGTCGCTGCGTCCGGCCGAGCTCTTCAACGTGACGATCCCGTCGAAGATCTTCGAGATCATGGGGTCCGGCCGCCCGATCGTGGCTGCGGTCGACGGTGAAGCGGCCGACATCGTCCGGCGGTCCGGGGCCGGCGTCGTGGCCAAGCCGGGGTCTGTCGAAGCGTTGGAGGGGTCGGTTCGTACATTCCTCGACTCGCCGGATCTGGACCGGATGGGGGCCGCAGGTCGCCGCTTCGTCGAAGGCGCCTTCGACCGCCGCGCGCTCGCGATCCGCTACGAATCCCTGATCGCCGAGCTCGCAGTGGGGACCACGCCGAGCATCTAACGCGCCCGGTGTCCTCAGGTGCGGTCTCGTGCCTCCGAAGACTTGCTGCCGAGCGCGCGTTCGTAGATCGACACGACCTGCGAAACCAGCCGTGCCTGATCGAGGACCGGCGCGCGCTCCGAGCCGTCGAGCCGTGTCGGCGTACGCAGCACGTGCTCCAATGCCCGGCTCAATGCTTCGGGACTGTCGTCGGTCACGATGCAGCCGGGGATATCGCCGGCGATCTCGCGCACGTCACCGACGTCCACGGACACGACCGGCAGCCGGCACGCAAGGGCCTCCTTCACCACAACCGGTCCGGACTCGTGCAGGGAGGTCACGAGGAGCGCGTCGGACGCCTGCATGTACGTCGCGACTCCCGACGGCGGAAGTCCGGAGACCCACATGAGGTCGACGTTATCTGAACCGAGGAGGTCAACCGCGCGCTTCGCCAAGCTGTAGCGTTTCCGCTCCACCTGCGGACGTCCTGCGAAGAGCACGATCTTGCGGTCGACTGGCAGGTTCAGTTGCCGGCGCGCGTCGTCCCGGGGACCGGGACGGAAGACTTCGGGATCGGCGGTCATGGGGACGATCGAGTAGCGGACGCCCTTCGGGAGCCGGCGAGCGAGCACGTCGGCCACCACGATCACCTCGTCGGCGCGGCGGGCGACCAGGCGACTGATCCGTTGGAGGACACGCCCGCGGACGGTATACCTCCCCCAGCGACCTACGATCCCTAGGAGGTCGCTGCCGTGAAACGTCACCACCGTCGGCACGGGGACCCCAAGAACCGCGAATCCCGTCTGCCCGAAATGCGCGTGCACGATGTCGTAGCGGCCGGTACGCAGTCGCCCGTTCACGCGACGGCGGACCTCGACGTAGTTCAGGGGGTTCATGGCACTCCTGAACGGCTCGACGTCGACCTCGACTCCGGCACGCCGGATCCAGTTGACCTGCTGAGCAACGAAGGCACCGCCCTCGGGAAGATCGGGCAACGCCCACTCGCTCGTTACGGTGAGAACTCGCACGCCGGCTTCCTTTACGCAGAGAGTCCTTCGGCCCCCGGGGCCGAGGTCGACGTCGCAGCGGCGCGCGCCCCCTGGCTCCAGGCGGACAGTCTACGTGCGAGATCCTCGCACGCTCGCTCCAGCGTGAACCGGCGCGCAAACTCCCATCCGCCGCGCGCCACCCGGTCGTGGAGGTCGTCGTCCTCGAGCAGTGATCTGATCCCGTCGGCCACCGCAGTCGCCGATCGCGGCTCGACGAGGATCGCCTCCTGTTCGTGATGGATCCAGCGGGGGATCCCGCCGACCGGGGTCGTCACCACTGGGATGCCCGCGCCCATCGCCTCGACGATGGTGCGCGGGAACGCTTCCGCGCGGCTGGGAAGGACGTAGATATCGGCCTGTTGGTAGATCGCCGCCAGCTGCGGTCCGGCCGGGACGTAGCCGATGAACCGGACGCGCTCCTCGACGTCGTGCCGTCTGACGTGCGCCCAGAAGGCATCGACGAGTGGGTCCGTTGGGGCTTCCCAGCCGACGATGTCCAGGACGGTGTCGTATCCGAGGTCGACGAGTAATCGAACGGCTTCGGCGGCTTCCCACAGCCCCTTCTCGGGGACGATCCTCCCGGCCAGGAGCAAACGAAGCGGGCGGGTGTCGCCGAGCTTCGCGTCCTTGCGCCGCGGCTCCGCGACTATCGAGTCCTGAGTCAACGTCGATTCGATGACGATCGGCACTTCGCGTCCGGGGAACAGCTCCCTGAGATGCGGGGCGTTGACGAGAACGAGAGCCTTCTGCGAGGCGCGTCGCTGCTGTCTTTGGTACATCCGGAACGCAAGTCCCAGTAGCGCGTCCCGCCACCACGGCCACTCCCGGGCCTCGGGATCACGCTCGGCCGAGACGTAGTCGGCCACGATGTGCAACGCCACCGGCATGTGGCCGCATGCCTTTACGAGGTGGGGCAGTAAGGGCGTGGGCCCGCGTATCAGCATCAGATCGATTCCATCCTCGTGCGGACGGAAGCTCGTGAACGACCGTCCGGGACCCAACATCGTCTTTCGCAACCTCGGCCGCGGGCCGAGGTCGACGCAGCGCACCAACGGCTCGCTCAACGTGAAGTCTTCGATCGATGCTTGCGACTGGCCGTGCAGATAGAACGTCACTCGGCCCACGTGCTTGGCCAGCTCCTCCACGAAGAGTCCGACTAGTGCTGGGACCCGCGCCACGTGCTCGGAATCGAAGACGGCAGGGATGTGGTAGTAAAACCCGACGTTCAGGGGATACCTCTCGGCGCACGATCAGGGAGCGCGCGATCGGGCGCCGACCGATCGACTTCGCCGAGCGCGCCTACGAGATACGCCAGCGGGAAATAGGCGAACGACAGCGCGATTGGGTTGAACACCATGACCAACATCAACCCCACGAGTCCGGACGTGGCCGCGAGCACCTCCCGCCTCCCCCGTTCGAGCCATCCCTGGCGAAGAAGGGAAAAGAGCAGGAGCACGAACGCGAGTGCCCCGGGCACGCCGAACTCGGCGAACACCTGCGCGTAAGTGTTGTGAACACCGACTTCTTGTGCCTTTTGGCGGCCCTGTCGGTTTCGGATCTTGTCAAAAGCCTCGTCGGGCGTGCCTTCGACATTGCCGTAACCGATGCCGAACGCGGGGTTCTTGAGACCGACGTGCCACGCGCGTTTCAGCCACGCTTCGCGCTTCTCGTCCCCACTCGTTCGTTCGCCGCGGATGTAGGAGACGAGGCGGTTCTTTCCGATCACCGCTTGGCCGCCGAACTCCCCGATGGCCGTCACGAGGACGAGCCCGAGCAGTGCAGCCGTGAGAAAGGCCTTGAGCTTCTGCGAGGTTCCGGGCCTCATGACCGCATAGGCGAGACAGACGACGGACAAGCCCACCAGGCCGGCCCGACCCCCGCTCACGATGATCCCCGCCACCGCAGCCGCCGCGCCCACCCATCGAAGCCGCCGGGCGAGCGGAGGGGCGTTCGCTACGAAGAAGGGGATCACGTACACCAAGCGTGCATTGACGAGACCTCTCTTGACGCCGAGGAGCACGCCGCGGTCGGGGTTCGGCATGTCGAAGACCTCGCGCCCGACGGCCAGCCGCCCGAGACCCGTGAACGCATACGCGAGCGCGGCCCCGAAGATGCCGAGGATGAGCGCCTTCCTGTTCGTTTCGCGCCGCAACAGATTGGCGATGCCGGGGACGATGAAGAGCAGCCACATCGCAGTCGTCGCGCTCCAATACAACGCCGATGTATCCCACGCCGCGATCGACGACACGCACATCCAGACGCTGAGCGCCAAGGCGAATCTCCGGTAGCTCCGGAGCGCCGGCCACGTCCTCAGACCGTGCCATCCGATCCAGCCCACCCCGAGCGCGACCGCGAGCTGCAGGGAAAACAATCCGAGCTCGACGTTCAGCCGGCCCGGGAGACCGGCTGTGAAGCCCAGGTAGACGAGAGCGAAGAGTACGGCGTTGCCGCTCATCGTCGGGCGCGCATCGTCCGAAGGGCCGGAGGTGCTCTCGAGGCGCAGGCCGGGCCTCATCGATTTTCCGCCTCCGAAGACGAGGCGAGCTCCGGCCGTCTATCCGTGACGTCGGCTCGCCGATGGTGCACCAGCGCATCCGACGTCGTCCTCGGCGGACGCACGACGCAGCTGATCCAGCCGCCCATCGATCCGACGAGGTCGGGCAATGCACTCCACCGCAGCCGCACCACGCTTATCGCCGTCCGGACGACCAGGTCGGGGAACGCGAACGCGAGGAACGCCGCGTACCGTCTCCAGGAGGGAGCGGGGTCACAGTCCCGGAGGATCAGCGCCTGCCGGCGCAGGCTCTGGAAACCGAGCCGGACGCGTCCGGGTCGCCCGCCCGGCGCCCGATTGTGCCAAGCCCGTGCCTGGCCAAGGACGCCCAGCTTGAACGCGGTGCCCACCCGAAGACTCAGATGCACGTCTTCCCAGAGCGCGTAACCTCCGAGCTCTCGTGGAGGAAGGAACCGATCGAACACTTCGGTTCGCCACACAGCATGGGTGCCGGGGATGTACTCGGTCTGGTAGATCCCTTCGAACGGCGTGAGCCGTGAGAGCAGGACGAGGCTGCCGCAGTACAACCACCGGCCCGGGATCAGCTCACCGTCGTAGATCCCGAGCTTCGAGTACATCCGTTCCAGGCGTTCGAAAGGCCGGCCCCAACCGAGCATGCTGTAACCGGAGACCCCGCCGTACTCGCGGCCCTCAGCGGACTCCAGGAACGACACAGTCTCGGACAGGAAGTCGGGGGCGAACATCACGTCGTCATCGGCCAGGCAGATATACCGCGGTTCCGTCTCGCGCAGCATCTCGATGCCGAGACGACGTTGAACGGGCAGGCCGCGCTCGGAGCGCGCATATCGAAAGACTCCCGTCGGAAAGGCCGACGCAAGCCGGTCGCAGACGAGCTCGGTGTCGCGGCCGTCGCTCGCGTCGATCACCAATACGCCGACGGGAGCGAGCTCCTGCTCCGAAAGGCTTTGCAGGGCCTGCTCCACCGCCTTCGGCCTGCCGCAGGTGGCGATGCAGATCGCGACCGTGGGGCCTCCGGGATCCGGTGTACGGCAACCTCGGTTGCGCCTCACGACACGCCGGTCCTGGCAGGCTTGCGCCCGACCGAAAGCGTCCCGCGCAGTGTTGACAACGACAGGCCTTCACGATGTAGCGCGCGCCGCGTGATGTACCACCGAACCTCGCGTGCGAGGCGTGCCAACTCTCGTCGCTCCGTCCGGTCGAGCGATGGATCCGCCCGCCAGAGGCGCGACCACCGACGCAGTGCCGCGACGCAAGTCCCCACGGGGATGCCCGACCAGCCCGGCCGTAGCGCGCGGACCTCTTCCTCCGACCACGGGTCCGGACTGAGGGCATCGAGATGTTCCCTCAGGATGTCGATCGCCAAGCTCTCCTGCAGCTCCGGCGATGAGGATGTGAGTCCACCCGGCCTTCGGAAATGGCCGAGCACTTCGGGTACCACACCGAGCCAGTCTCGACGTGCGAGCTCACACCACAACCGCAGATCCTGCGACAGCGGAAGCTCACGGTAGCCGCCGATCTCCTCGAGCGCGCTCCGCTCGATACACGCCGTGCTGTGGACGAACTGCGGACGCACACCGAGCCGCCACTTTAGCGGCCGGACACCCCAGTCGGCGCCGGGCACCCCCTCGACCAGCTGATCATCGGGCGTCCGGCGTAGCCAGAGCGAAGCACACGCACGGAGTCCGGTCCGCTCGAGGTATGCAAGCTGTCGTTCGATGCGTTTCGGGAGGGCGAGGTCGTCGGCGTCGAGCCGCGCGATGAAGCGCCCGCGCGCTTGCCGCAGACCATCGTTCGCGGCGATGTAGGGTCCGCCTCGTTCCGGCCGGCGGATGAGCCGGATGCGACGGTCGGTCGTCATCGCGCGCTCGACGATCTGCGTCGAGTCGTCCTGAGACGCGTCGTCGACGATCACGTACTCCCAATCCGTGAACGTCTGGCGCCGGATACTGTCGATCGTTTCGGCGAGATGTTGGGCGCCATTGCGCACGGCGGTGAGAACGGTCACCGTCGGAGAGGTCACAATCTGACGCTACCAAACACATTCACAAAACGAGCGTGACCAGGCGATACGCTCTCGAGCGATGGCTCAAAAGCACAGCCTCCGCCCGATGGCTCAAGCCCGTCGGACGGCAACGCGTGCTGGGACCCGACTCCTGACGTCGCGCGCCTACGACCTACGCAGCACGATCATCGTGGCGGGGTCACCGCGCAGCGGCACGACTTGGGTGGGCAACACCGTCGCGTCGATCCCCGGATCGGCCGTGGTGTTCGAGCCGCTGCATCTCGACCGCGTTCCGCTCGCCCGTGAGGCGGGGTTTACCTGGAGGACCTACGTACGACCGGGCACACGGTGGCCGGCGGGTGAGCACGCCCTCGACGAGATGCTCCGTGGGCAAGTCCTCAACGAGTGGACCGCGCGGGAGATCCCGTGGCCGAAACGGGTGACGACATGGATCGTGAAGTGCATCCGCATGAATCGCATGCTGCCGTGGCTCAGCGAACGCTTCGCAACGAGAGCTCCTCTGCTCGTGATCCGTCATCCGTGCGCTGTTATCGCATCGCAGATGGCCGCGGGATGGGCGAGGCCGACCGAACATCCAGACCCGGCCCTCGTGGCCGACTTCCCGCAGACGCGCAGCGTCCTCGAGTCCCTCGAAACCGATGAGGAGCATCGGGCAGCCGGCTGGGCGCTCGATACGCTCGTTCCACTGTCGGCCGCAAAGCCCCATCCGTGGGTGACGCTCCTCTACGAACGCGCGACTCGGGGGCCGGAAGAGTTGGACACGGCCTTTCAGCGTTGGGGTATCACCCGGCCACCGGGCCTGAACGAGCGCATGCGCGTGTTGAGCTCTACGACGACTCCGTCGCGCAACGCAGCCCGGCTCAGCCCGTTGACGGGCTGGACCAAGCAGCTCACCCGCGACCAGATCCGGAGAATCCTGGCCGTCACGCACGCGTTGGGTCTGGACTTCTACGGCGAGGACCCCGAGCCCGACGAGTCGGGGCTGGGGCGATGGGGATTATCGATCTAGCGCGTCTGGAGACGTCCGGCCTTGTCGGCGCGGAAATCGCCGCGCGGTCGAACCGACCCGCCGCAACGCTGCGTCGGCATGACGGCCGAGCCTCACGATCGGCCCGGCCACCGGTAACGCTTCCCCCCAGCGTCGAACGTGATCTCGCTTGAGTCGGCTCGTCCAGACCGCGAGCTCTTCCCGTTCGGCGGCCGTCAGCGACTCGTCGGACCTCCACAGCCGCGCCCATCTGTCGACGACGCGCAAACCCTCCCGGAGCGGCGCGGACTGACGACGGACGACACGGCGCAGCAGACGCACATCATCGAGCGACCACTCTTCGTTGCTCAACATCTGGATGTGCTCACGCGCGACGTCGCTCCCGAACTCGTCCTGTCGAGGAGCCTCGCGTTCGGTGAGTCGATCACCGTGAACACGGCGATAGACGACGACTTCGGACACGATGCCCAGCCAGTCGCGTCGAGAGAGCTCGCACCACAACCGCCAATCCTGGGCGAGGGGCAACGGGGCGTACCCGCCGATCTCCTCGAAGGCCGATCGTTCGACGAAAGCGGAGCTGTGCGGCGGGTCTGCCGCGAAACAGAGTCTCCATCTGAGGACGCCGGGCTGCACGGGCACGCGCCAGACGTCCGGAAAGAGCTCTCCAGTAGGGCCGATGCGGCGTTGCAGGCCGCCGCACGCCCGGAGATCGGGCCGCTCGGACAGGAACCCGAGCTGAAGCTCGAGCCGATTCGGCGGAGCTACATCGTCGGAATCGATCCGAGCCACGTATCGGCCACGGGCAACGGCCAGGCCGTCGTTGGCTGCGACATAGGGTCCGCCTCGTGTAGCACGCCTCAGTAATCGGATGCGAGGGTCCTCCTCGGCCGCACGTTCGACGAGAGCCACCGTCCCGTCCTCTGAGGCGTCGTCGACGATGATGTATTCCCAGTCCTGGACGGTTTGTGCCCGAATACTGGCGATCGTCTGCGGAATGAACCGGGCGCCGTCGCGCACAGCTGTCAGCACGCTGACCAACGGGGCCGTCACGCCTTTGCACCACCAATCATGCTGGACGATTCTCTTTCAGACGCCACGCGCCCAAGAGCGATTCCATCCCCGTCCTATAATCGTCCTCCCGTGACAGAGCCGAAAGTTCACGAAGACGTGCCTACCGATCGAACGGGCAGTGTGCGAACGGTAACGGTTGCCGTTTGCACACGGGATCGCCAGGACACCATCCACCAGTGTCTCGCGAGCCTCATCTCGCAGGATTACCCCAAAGACGCCTATGAAGTCATCGTCGTGGACGACGAATCCACGGACAGGACGGCAGAGATCGCCACGGCGTTCGCGAGCGATGCTCCTCCGGTGGTTCGCTACATCCGACAGCCGTACAGCGGCCTGTCCGTAGGACGCAACCGCGCCATCAATGAAGGCAACGGCGATCTCATCTGCTTCATCGACGATGACGCGGAAGCCACGCCCGGATGGCTCTCGGCCATGGTCGCCGCGGCCAACCGCCACCCCGACGTCGAGTGCTTCGGTGGGAAGCTCTTGCTTCGCCTCGAGGGCAGTGCACCTCGCACGTGCGGCAAGGAGAGCTTGGGCGCAACGCTCGATCTCGGCGACGACGAACAGACCATCACACAGGTCAAAGGGTCCAACATGGCCATGCTTCGGTCCGCCTTCGTGAGGATCGGCCTGTTCAACCCCGCACTCGTATGGCGAGGCGACGAAGAGAACTGGATACACCGGCTCCACGAGCAGGGAGGGCGCGCGCTGTACGTCCCGCAAGGGTTGGTGTGGCACCGTCGGTTGCCTGCCGACCTCCGCCTCCGGACGCTCCTGAAAACACGCTTCGGTTGGGGAGTCGGTCAGGTCCAGTTCAAACGCGAGACGGGAGAACCCTTCGAGCCTCGCGTGGAGCTGCGCGTGCTCCGCAGCGCTCTGGTCCACGCTGTTCGGGATCGATGCACCGGCGGACTACTCCAGGCGGCCGTCAAGCTCGGTGCGTTGTGGGGGGGCTATTTCGGCGAGCTGCGCAAGCCGAAGCAGAATGCTCCCACCCTTGCCCCGTCGGAGGACCTTCCGCAAGACCGGAATCAGTGAGCACGCGCGCATGGGTCAGGGAGCATTTTCCCTTCCTTCGGCCGATCGCCCGCCGGGCGCGACGAATGGAGAGACGGGCGCGGCGGACTTTCACGCGCGCCCTGGCGAAGGGCCTGCCGCAGGAAACGATGGAACGCCGCTTCCGGCGGATCTACCGCATGAATCTGTGGCGGGGTGCCGACTCCCGCAGCGGGCCGGGCTCGAGCCTCGAAGAGACGGCCGTCATCCGGGGAGAGCTTCCTCGCCTCATCCGCGAGCTCGGTGCACAGAGCCTTCTCGACGTGCCGTGCGGGGACTTCTTCTGGATGAAGGAGGTTCCTCTGGCACTCAAGTCCTACGTCGGCGCCGACGTCGTGTCGCGGCTAGTCGACGACAACAACCGGCGTTACGGATCGAATATCCGCAGCTTCGTCCGCCTCGACCTCCGAGTTGATCCGTTACCGCGCTCCGACCTCGTCCTCTGTCGCGACATCCTCGACCACCTGTCCTTCGACGACATCCGGGCAAGCCTTGACAACCTTGCCCGGAGTGGCTCGACCTACCTCCTTGCGACGACGTATCCCGAACGCAAAGTCAACGACGACATCCGCAGCGGCGATTGGCGTCCGCTGAATCTTCAACAAGGTCCGTTCTGCCTCCCCGACCCGATCGAGATCCTCAACGAGCGCTCCCGCAAACCGGGGTACCCGGACAAGAGCCTGGGTCTGTGGCGGATCGCCGACATTCCCGGGCCCCCGACGTGAGGATCCTGCTGCTCTCGGGCGAGCTCGTCCCCGAGCGTGCAGGTGGCGTGGCCGCGTACACCGCGACCATCGCTCCGGCCCTCGCCGCGCGAGGGCACGACGTGCACGTCCTGTCCTGCGCCGTCGAGCACGCTCACCGTGACGATCACCACGACGGCGTCTGGTGGCATCGCAGACGACTACCCCTCCGCGATCGCCCCGGACGGTTGAGACGGTACCGGCAATCGGTCATTCGCATGACCACGGCGGTCACCTACCGACGCGAGCTCCGTCGTCTCGGAGGGCGCTTCGACGTCATCGAGACCCCCGAGTGGCTGGCGGAGAGCCTTCTGATCGGCGCGACGACGCGGATCCCGATCGTCGCGCATCTGCACACTCCGCTGCACGTCTTGTTCTCCTTCGACGTGCGTAAGTTCGGCAGAGACCTTCGATTCGCGGACTGGCTCGAACGGTCGGCCGTCCGACGAGCCGACGTCGTAACGTCGGCATCGGCACTCCTCGCCGAGACACTCAAGGCCGACGGATGGCTGCGGCAGTGTCCGAGGATCATCCCGCTTCCCGTGGACGTGAACACGTGGGATCAAACCCGCGGCGTCGAAGAAACGTCTCCGAACGTCCTGATCGTCGGGCGTCTCGAACCGAGAAAGGCGCCGGAACTCGTGGTCGAGGCGGCGGAGATCCTCCTCCCGGAGGTACCGGGCCTCCAGCTGACTTTCGTCGGCCGGAGTCGGGGGCGACGCGACCGGACACCGTACGGAGAGTGGGTCGCAGCCCTCGCCGAGCGCAAGGGCGTGCCGGTGTCGTTCATCCCGCAGATCACTCATCACGAGATCCGTGAGCTGTACGCCGCCGCTCGCGTTCTCGCGGTACCGAGTCATTTTGAGAGCTTCTCGATCGCCGCGCTGGAAGGGATGGCCTCGGGCCGTCCCGTCGTCTACACGTCGCGAGTCGGGGCGGCCGAGATCCTGCGCGGGACACGGGCCGGTACGGAGGTGCAGCCGAACGACGCCGCCGCAATGGCCAACGCGCTCCGTCCGTATCTCGTCGACGCCACAGCGGCGGCGGAAGCCGGCGACATAGCACGAGAACTCGCTCGGACGCGCTTGAGTCCCGATATCATCGCTGGGCAGCGCGAACAGTCTTACGAAGCCGCGATCGCGCACCGGAAGGGCACAACATGAAGCCCGGCACCTCGACCGCATCGCTCATCCTGTCCACGCGACGGGACGACGACCCACCTCCACGCATCTCGGTGGCGGTCTCCACGTACCAGCGCGCTGCGATGCTGCCCCGACTCTTCGACGCGCTCACTCGACAGACGCTGCCTACCGAGGACTTCGAGGTCGTCATCGTCGACAACGGATCGACGCACGAGACGGTGGACATCATTCGCAAGCTGGCGCCCTCGAGCGGACTCCGAATGCACGTGCTCCGCATCGAAGCGAATCGAGGGCCGACACCGGCACGTAATCTCGCGTGGCGCGAGGCGCGCGCGGAGATCATCGCCTTCACCGACGACGACTGCGCGCCCGCACCCGGCTGGCTGGAACACGGCCTGCGCACGGCGACCGCGAACAACGCCGTCGTCGTCGGCCGCACGCTCCCCGACCCCGACCTGCCCATCGGGCCGTTCTCGCGCACGATCCGCGTCAACGACGTCAATTGGTTGCCGACCTGCAACGTTTTCTATCGACGCTCCGACCTCGATGCGGTGGGCGGATTCGACGAAAGCTTTCTCCAAGTCGGCGGCGAGGATACCGACCTCGCGTTCCGCGTCCGGGACGAATGCGGTCGCGAGTTCGCGTTTGCGCACGACGCGCTCGTGTATCACGACGTGCGGCCGAGTCGGTTCGTCGACGCGGCCAAGGAATCGTTCCGGTGGACGGGCGCCCCGCGATTCTTCCGTCTGCATCCCGACGGACGTGCGCGCCTCCACCGAGGGATCTTTTGGAAACCGTCGCATCCCAAGGTGATCCTGGCCACGATCGGCCTATTGCTGGGACTCCTCTACCGTCCCTCGCTCCTCTTGGCGCTTCCGTGGCTGTACTACCGGACACGGGTCCGCCGGCCGCCCGGCCCCCGGAGGGGCATCCCGGCGGCGTTGCCGGGAACGTTCGTCGTGGACCTCTTCGAGACCATCGCCATGATCCGCGGGTCGATCCGGCACCGCACGCCCGTCCTGTAGACACGGTGAAGCCGCTCAACATCGCCTTGGTCCACGCGTACTCCTGGCCGGAGGTACGCCGCGGCGGCGAACGCCTCGTTGACGACCTGACGACGTACCTGCGCGGCGCAGGACATCGCGTGGACGTCTTCTGTGGAACGAAGGGCGAGTCGAGATTCCACCCCGGCCCCCAGGGCCGGAACTATCGGCTGCACGTTCCGTCACTGCGTGCGCTCGAGCGCCGCGGCGTCGGCCGGATCGAAACGTTCGGGATCCGCGCCCTCGTCCCGTTGCTCCTCCATCGCTACGACGTCGTTCATGCGTTCACCCCTACCGCGGCGCTCGCCGCCATGGCCGCCGGACAGCCCACCGTGTACTCCGTCATCGGTCATCCGACCGTCGAGAAGCTCCCCGATCACAGGCTGCAGCGCTCGGCGCTCACCCGAGCGATCGGCCTGTCCACCGAGGTGGCGGTGCTCAGCCGCAGCGCCGCTCGAGCGCTCGAAGCCTTCGGCCGACATCCGGTCGTCCTGCCCCCGGGGGTCGCGGTGTCGCGGTTCGCTCCCGCCCTCGAGCCGAGGTCCGGGCCACCGCGGCTGCTCTTCTCCGGAGACCTCGGGAATCCCGACAAGGGCCTCCCGACCCTGCTGGCGGCCTTCGACCGGATCCTCGCGCGATACTCGGGCGCTCGGCTGCTGCTCTCCGGACCCGGACGTCCCGACCGCGCCGTGCGCGAGGCGGGAGCCGCGTGGAGTCGCATCCAAGCATCGGTCGACGTCCTGGGCACCGGCGCAGTCGACGACGTGCCGGACCGCTACCGATCGGCCCACGTCACGATCCTGCCGTCCCGGGACGAGGCCTTCGGGATCGTCCTCGTCGAATCGCTGGCCTCCGGGACGCCCGCCATCGGTGGGGAGCCGGGAGGGGCCGAAGACATCATCGACACCGACGTCGGCCGCCTGGTTGCATTCGACGACGTTGATGGGCTCGTCGCTGCCGTCGACGACTGCATCGCGATGGCCGGCGAGGCTGCGACGCCCGAGCGGTGCCGGGCGCGGTCACTGGCCTGGGACTGGTCGGCCGTCGGACCGAGGTACGAAGCGGTCTACGCCTCGATCGCGGGACGGCGTCGATTGCCGGGGGCTGCGCTCTGGCGTGCGTCTCGCGTCAAGCGGGCCGCGCCAGGAGCGCGGAGTGGGGCACGCCCCAGCCCCGGGTAACGAGCCGGCTCAGTAAGCGAGTTCGTGCCGAAGCCTCGACTTTCGGGTGCGCCGGGCCGAACGGTATGGAGTACGGACGGATCGCTCGCTCGATCCCGAAGCCGGCAGCCCTGATCTCGGCGCGGTGGCCGGCCAGGTTGGGCACGTGCCATTGAACTTGGCCGATGCGGCCGATGTTCGTGACCGGCGCGCGGCGGTGGAAAGCCGTGAGCGAGACGTCGATCTGCTCGCAGGACATGAACTCGCCGGCACAAACGCTCCGAATGGCTTCGAGCGCGCGGAACGGATCCCGCAGGTGCAGCAGCAAGCTGCCGCAGACGACGACGTCGAAAGTTCCGAGCGTCGACGGCGACAGGTCGTACACGTTGATCTGTTGCTTGCGCACCGACGACCCGAGTGCGCGTGCGGCCACCTCGAACCCGCGTCCCTTCTCGCCGGCGATCTGGCGGAGCAGGTCCACGCCCCCGGCGCGGATCGCCGGTGGGAAGTCCCAGTCCTCGTGCGACCCGACATCGGTGGCAACAACCTCGGCTGCTCCGCGGCGCTCGAGCTCGAAGGCGAGGAACCCGTCATACGTGCCGATGTCGAGACAGCGTTTTCCCCGTACGTCCGGCCACGGAAGCGAGCCGACGATGGGTCGCAGGTCGAACCATCCGGAGGTCACGATGCCGGGTCGTAGCTCGATGGTGTGGTACCAGAGCGCATTCGCGCGGACGGCGTCCGCGACATCTCGATCGCTCCACTCACTCTGGACGTTGGAATCCGCCATGCGCCACAAGGTACACGGTGGCGCGGCGGAGTCGCGTCTGCGACGATTGGGCCCGAACCTACCGACTCGAGGGCGTGAGAACCCAACCCATGACCACAACGTTGATCCTGTGCGGCGGCCGCGGAACGCGCGCGTACCCGCACACGCTCGAGCTGCCCAAGCCTCTGCTTGACGTCGCCGGCCGTCCGATCCTGCACCACGTCATGGAGATCTACGCGAGCCAAGGTCATGAGCGCTTCGTGCTCGCGGGTGGATACAAAGTGGAGCTCATCGAGCAGTTCGCGTCCGAGCTCCCGTCGTCGTGGGACGTGAAGGTCGTCGACACCGGACTCGAAACGAACAAGGGTGAGCGCGTGCTGCGCTGCCGCGAGTATCTCGGCGATCGGTTCTTCGTGACATACGGTGACGGCGTCGGCAACATCGATCTGGGCCGCCTGATCGCCCACCACGACGCCCATGGTGGCGCTGCGACGGTGACGGTGGTACCGCTGCCTTCGCAGTTCGGCACCCTCACCTTCGGCGACGACGGTGGCGTCGTGAGCTTCCAGGAGAAACCGCGCATCGAGGGTCACTGGATCAACGCGGGATTCTTCGTGATGGACGCTGGCGTCTTCGAACTCTGGGAAGGCGACGACCTGGAGCGCGACGTGTGCCCGGCCTTGGCGAAAGCGGGCGAACTGTTCGCCTACGAGCACGACGGATTTTGGAAATGGATGGACACATTCAAGGAGGCGATGGAGCTGTCGGCCATCGCCGAGGACGCCGTCGTGCAGGATGGGAAACCGCCATGGCTGCGCTGAGCGAGTCCCGAGTCCTCGTCACGGGCGCCTCCGGCTTCATCGGCTCCCACCTCACCCGCAGGCTCGTCGCCGAGGGAGCCGAGGTCCATGCCCTCACGCCGGCGGTGTCTTCGGTGTACCCGGGCCGCCTCCTCGACCTGCGCGACAAGATCAAGCTTCACGAGGCCAACATCACAGACCGAAGCGCGATGGACGCCGTTGCGCGCGACGTGCGTCCGTCCATCATCTTTCACCTGGCGGCGTATACACACGTGGGCAAGTCCTGGCAGCGCGTGGACGAGTGCGTGCAATCAAATGTCCAGGGCACCGTGAATCTTTTGAAGGCGCTCGAGCCCGTGGGGTACGACCGCTTCATCAACACCGGCACCAGCGAGATCTACGGCGACATCGACGTCCCCTTCCGCGAGGACGCCCAGGTCAACCCCATCTCGCCGTATTCGGTGTCCAAGTACGCGGCCGAGCGGTACTGCCGGATGTTCCACCAGGGTCTGGGGTGGCCGATCGTGCTCGTACGGCCCTTCAATGCCTACGGCCCGGCGCAGAGTCCCGACCGCATCGTGCCCGAGACCATCGTCCGCGCCCTCCGCAAGCACGAGATGAAAACGACGAGCGGGCGGCAAACACGCGAATTCAACTACGTCGAGGACCTCGCCGACGGGTTCGTCAAGCTTGCGACCAGGGCCGGCATCGAGGGCCAGCTCTTCAATCTCGGCTGCGGCGAGGACGTCGCGATCCGTGATGTCGTCACGATGATCCTCGATCTCATGGACAACCCGATCGATCCGGACATCGGCGCGTTGCCCGACCGTCCGAACGAGATCTGGCGCATGTACTGCGACAACACGAGGGCACGCGAGCAGCTCGGCTGGGCCCCCAAGCACTCGTTGCGCGAGGGGCTCGAGAAAACGATCGAGTGGTACCGGGCCGAGCTCGATGGTGATGGTTCCAGCTTCGACGCCTGAGCAGGGCCCAAGCGACCGCCCACGTGTCGACGTAGCCGTCCTCACCTGGAACACGGCCGGTGTCACCCCGCGGGCGCTCCGTGACCTCATGGACTCGGACCAAGGCTGCGACATCAGGCTCCTGGTTCGCGACAATGCTTCTTCGGACGGTACGGCCGAAGCCATCGCGCGGACGGTTCCGGAGGCCGAGATCGACGCCGGGGACGACAACCTCGGGTTCGCTCGCGGCGTGAACACCCTCATCGCGAGGTCCGACGCGCCCTGGCTGTTCTTATTGAACCCCGATGCGTGGCCGTTGCCCGGTGCGATCGGCACACTGGTGCAATCGGCCGAGCGTCATCCGCGGGCGGCCGCGGTAGCTCCACGTCTTGAGCTCCCCGAGGGGGGCGTGCAGCACTCGACCCACCCGTTTCCGTCGCTCCGCGTCGCCGCGACGGTGGCGTTCGGTTCGAGTCGGATCTCCCGCACGCGGGCCGAGGACATGCTGCTGGAGGGAGCCTGGGAGCACGACCGAGCACGACAGGTCGACTGGGCGCACGGCGCAGCGCTGCTCATCCGCCGCGAGGCCCTGGAGGACATCGGTGGACTCGACGAGCGCTTCTTCATGTACGCCGAGGATCTCGAGTGGTGCTGGCGTGCGGGTCAGCGTGGCTGGGACATCTGGTTCGAACCGACCGCAGTGGTCCGGCACATGGTGAACGTCTCCGGACGCCAACGATATGGCCGCGCGAGGACCCGTGCACACATCCACAGCGCCTTCCGTTTCTTCCGGCGCGAGCACGGCCTCGCCGCAGGCGTCGCGTGGTGCGTACTCAACGCCGCCGGGGGCGCGATCAGATTGGTGGGCGCCGTCCGCCGCCGGGAGCGGCATCAAGCGCGGTACTGGCGGGATTACGTGACGGCCAACCTCACTGCGCCGCTCGACCGAAGCACGGGATCGGCGCCGTAGGTGCGTCGCCGGCTCAAACGGCGCGAGCCAGGACGACGCCGTGCGGATCTCCCCGCCGTTCTCGGAGCAGAACCTCTCGACCGGTGCGACTGAGCAACGCGCGGCGTGTAACCTTCGACTTCGGCTGACCGGGTCCGGGTGGCATGAAGCAGCGGCGGGGAGGCGCCGCAATCTCGAAGCCGGACGCTTCGATCATCCGGACGAGCGCGGCGAGGTTCGGCTTCCACCACCACGGGCGCCCCACAGCGTCGAGCGTGGCCGTCGGCCGTCGAGGGTGGGAAAGCGTCAGCCCAAGCTCGATCGCATCGACCGCCAAGAGTTCGCCCGCACAGACGCTGCGCACGCGCTTGAGAGCCCGGATCGGGTCGCTGAGGTGCAACAGCAGGCTTCCCAGGTAAACGAAGTCAAATGAGCCGTCTTCTTCCGGACTGAGTTCGTAGATGCTGCGCTCCAGCCGCAGCACCCGCGATCCAAGCGCCTCGCGGGCGATCTCGAACCCTTCGCCCCTGCCTTTGCGGGTCCCCACCGCTGCGACTACTTCCGCAGCACTGTGGGCCGGCCAATCCCACAGCCGGGGATCGAGGATGTCGATCGCCACCACCTCGGACGCGCCTCGACGCTCCATCTCGAAGGCCCAGAACCCGTCGAAAGTGCCGATGTCCAGGCAGCGTCGTCCGGACAGGGACGTGGGGAATGGCAGTTGGTCGAGCAGCGACCGCGTATCGAACCACCCCGGCGTGAGCAGTCCGGGGGCGAGCTCTAGCGTGTGATACCACTCGTGCCCGGCGACCTGCTCGCGAAGCGAAGCGTCCGCAGGCAGAGTCATGCGCTCGAGCTACGCTTCGACGCAGGCTTGACGCCCTCGCCCCAGATGTCACCTATTCCGAATCGGGCGAGAAACGGGATCTTCGCCAGTCGATGGTAGGCACGCTTTGCGCGCTCCTCCGGAACGTGAACGGTATAGACCCACCGGCCGAGGCTCACGCGGTGGGGATCAAAGCCCGCTTTGCGGAGCGACCTACCCAGTGCTGTCACCGTTTGCTCGTTCACATGCATTGATCGTTCGTACTCGTTGCGGGGATCAGCCGGCCACGTCTGCCAGCGCCGCGGGCGCATGAGGCGAAGCAGACGGTACGTGACCTGGTAGATCGTTCGGCTCGGCATCGTGTGGATGATGATGCGACCACCAGGACGCAAGATCCGATGCGCCTCCGACAACGTCAACGCGAGTTCGTTGGGGGCCAGATGCTCCACCACATCGATCATCGTCACCAGGTCGGCGGACTCGCTACTGACGGGGATCGCCCGAGCGTCTGCAACGAGCACGCACGCTTTGTCCTTGGCATCGTGCGTGTCGAGGGTCTGACGCGCCAAGCCGATGGCAGCTTCTGCGTATTCGAGGCCAATGGCTCGCGATGCCCCCATCTCGACGGCGACGGCCAGCAGTTCTCCGCGGCCCGTCCCGATGTCGACAACCGTCTCACCGGGTTGAAGACCCGCCCGCTGCAGGACGCCCGTGTACACCCCTGCCACATGTGCTCCGCCGGTGGCGCTCCATTCCTCGGCTCCCAAGCACACACCACGGAAGTAGTGATCGTCGTAGACGTCCTGCGGGACGACGGTGCGCGGGAGCTCAGCAGGCGACGGTGATGAGTTACGCGGACGCTCGGACATCGCGCGAGTATAGTAGTGGCCTTGAGTAGCCGACCGGGCTGCGTTTGTCGACCGTGAGCCCTTCGAACCTCCGGAAACTACCGTGGCATCTGCGGTATCGAACCGCAGCGATGCTCGCATCACGAGTTCGCCGTCTCACGGTCCTCGCCACGCACAGACACTGTCGCGTCGAGTTCCAAGGTCCGGTGTACCTGGGGCGAGGCTTCCATCTGAACATTCCGGATCGCGGTCAGCTCATCGTGGGTCCGGGAGTGGACTTCCGCCGCGGATTCGTCTGCGAGATCAGCGGCCGTGGACGGGTGAGCATCGGTGGAGGATCCATCTTTACCTCAGACGCGCTCATCCAATGCTCGACGACGATCGACATCGGAACGCGCTGTGTGTTCGGTCAGTCGCTGATGATCGCCGATGGGAGCCACCGGTTCCGTGACTGGACGCGGCATGTCTTGGATCAGGGTTACGACTACCGGCCCATCACGATCGGGGACAACGCGTTCGTGATGACCAAGTGCACGATCATCTCCGACGTCGGCGAAGGCGCGGTGGTCGGTGCGAATTCTCTGGTGAATCGGCCGATCCCGGCCTTCAGCTTCGCAGGAGGAGTACCGGCGCGGGTGATCGAGTATTTCGGTCCACCCGAACGCCGGCCGCCCGAGCTCGACGTCGAGTCGCGTGCCTGAATACGGCGCCGAAGACGTCGTCGTCGTCATTCCCACCAGGGACCGGTGGCGCATCCTGCGCAGAACTCTAGACGCGCTGGCCCATCAGAGTGTTTCGGGCTTCGACACGATCGTCGTCCTGGACGGTACCGATCAGCAGCCCCCGAACCTGGAAGGCGCTCGCGTCATCACCAGAGAGCACGGTGGTCCGGGAGCGGCGCGCAACACGGGGGCCGAGGCCTCGGAGCGGCCGCTCGTCCTGTTCCTCGGCGACGACATGGTGCCCGATCCCGAACTCGTCGCCAGGCACCTGGATGTGCACAACCGGCGCCCGGAGCCCGAGGTAGCCGTCCTCGGTCACGTCGATATCCACCCCGAGGTCGGACACAACCGGCTCAATCGGTGGATGGACTGGTCGGGGACGCAATTCGACTATCGCAACATCACCGGGAGCGATGCGGGGTTCGGACGGTTCTACTCGTGCAACGTCTCACTCAAGCGCGACTTCTTCCTCGCGGCCGGTGGGTTCGACGAGGACTTCATCTACTACTACGAGGACCTCGACTGCGGATACCGGCTCGACCGTAAGGGCTTGCGTCTGCTCTATGAGCCAGGCGCGCGAGTGCATCATCTGCACCCACTGAAGTGGAACGACATCGTCGGTCGCTTCCAAGGTGTAGCTCGCGGGGAGCGGATGATGGCGGCTAAGCACGCGTGGTTCGAGCCGTTCTTCACACGCCGCATCCAGCGCGCCCTTCGCCGGCCTCCCACGAGCAAGGCCTGGCCGATGCTGGTGGACCGAGTGCCGTCTCGGCCGTCGGCCCTGCGGCGCGCCGCCGAACGCAAAGCCGATCTGTGGTACTACCGCACGCTCGCGCCGTACTTCATCGACGCATGGGAGGGTGATCGCGACCTCGAGGAGCTCCGCGAGTACCTCGGGGAGCGCTACGAAGACGCACGCCTCGCCGACCACATGGGAGAGGTCCAGAGGGAACTGGCGTCGCTCGGGGACGAGGACGCGTTCTACCGATCGAGCGAGGCCTATCTCTACGACCTCACCGTCTTCGCGATGTCCGGGACGAAAGTCCCCTACCGGGCCGACCTCGAGCGTCTGGTCGGCCCCCGGGCGAGGCTTCTGGATTGGGGCTGCGGCATCGGCGCCGACGGCCTGCGCTTCGTCGCGCAGGGCCACACGGTTTCCTTTGCCGACTTCGAGAATCCAAGCACGCGATTCTTGCGCTGGCGCTTGCAACGGCGCGGCCTGACCGCCGCCGTGTACGACATCGACCGCGACGAGGTGCCCGGCGGATTCGACGCGGCCTACGCCTT